>Ga0078972_1004491_pt1 | contig 38022 bp, 41 predicted proteins | sample YelNatPaOPGAMG01_FD_67568 | JGI IMG/M metagenome (GOLD analysis project Ga0078972, IMG submission 67568) | Hot spring thermophilic microbial communities from Obsidian Pool, Yellowstone National Park, USA - OP-RAMG-01 (SPADES assembly) (version 2) | ecosystem: Environmental > Aquatic > Thermal...
TTAAAAGGGAACGTGAGCTGGGTTTAGACCGTCGTGAGACAGGTCGGACTTTATCTGCTGGGAGTGCTGGCTGCCTGAGGGGAAAGGGTCCCCAGTACGAGAGGAACGGGACGCTGTGGCCTCTAGTTTACCGGTTGTCCGATAGGGCAAACGCCGGGCAGCCACGCCGCTGAGGATAAGGGCTGAAAGCATCTAAGCCCGAAGCCTCTCCCGAAAATAGGCAGCCAATCCCCTATTTGGGCTGGCTGGTAACAGCCTATGCCTTTTGGGGACGAGGGCTCCCATAGAAGATGGGTTTGATGGAGCCGGGGTGTACGCCGGAAGACTTCGGTCGACCGGTTCAGCCTGCGGCTTCCAACCGCCTGAGGTGTTGGGCCGTAAAGAGTGGTGTCTGGACGATATTTGTGATTGGTGAAAAGCGATATGGGCGTATTGCTTTACTTGTGCATGGTAGTTTTATGATGTGGTTGATGTAAAGCATTAAGAAAGTATCTTTTTGGTTTTTACCCAAAACTTTGTTTTATTAAGATATTCTTTTAGATTTTTGATGAATAAATTTACTTCTAGAAGAATTTTTCGCAATTTTTATATAGACTTATTCAGAGAACAAATAATTTGGTGTCTTGTTCGTGTGGATGCGAGCGGTTCAAAAAGTTTTATGTTCTTTGATTTCGATTTTCATTTTAGTGTTTCCAGCGAATTGCGTATTTCCTACAAGTAATTGTTTTGTCTACAGTGAAAGCATTATTGATAATGCAACTATAACATTCTCTGCAACAAAAAGTGTGCAAAATTCTTTTTCTTCCTCAGAACTTAATGGTTTAAGTGTATCAGTATCTGTGCAGCTTTCTCTTACCATGCCTTTTTCGGTTTCAACACAATCAAACACCAATATAGCTACAAACGGCACAACCGCTGTTTTAAATGTTACTTTGATGGGGGCATCTGCGGAAGCAAAAATTACGGCGTCAATATCAGGTTCCATAGCGGGAATTTCAAAGTCGTTTTCGAAAACTATAACAGGAAGTTTTGTATCTCCTATAGGTTCTTCTCAGATAAGTTTTACTACTGTTTCTCTTCAAGTAGGCAGTGTACCTCTTGTTGGCGACGTAACCCTTGACCTTACTCCAAAGGCAAGTTTGGTTGGGCAGGTTAGTGGAAAAATAAGCACCAGTGGACCAGCTGAAGTTGATGTTCAAGATTTGTTATGGACATCGCAAACGAAAAGTAGAACAGTAAATGTTATGTTTGAAGGTAATGCTGATGTTGATGTAATGCTTTATTCTACGACGATGTATGTGGTTATACCTAACTTTGAGTTGGATTTGGGCGCAACTATAACAATATTAGGGAGTCATTCGGTGGTCGATATCGGAACAATCCCACTACCTATATCAACCGACATAACCTCTAATGGTTCACCAAATTCTGTCGTCATTGCCCATTTCTCTGCTCCGTCATCTCCTTCCGGAAGTTTTCAGTTCGCATTTCCACCAGTTAGTCTGAGTTGGTTGTTTATTGCTATTACGGTATTGGCAATTGTTAACATAATCGTCGTTACTTTAAAAAGGAGAAAACAAAGAAATGTCGTTTCATGTAGTTACTCTAATCATAAATGAGGAGATTGTATGCAAATTTCTATGGAGCTTTTGACTCTTGGTTTAGCTGTGTCAACGAGTGCGTTAAGTGCAGCATATTACATGGACTATAAAGGTCGTAATAAAGATCAGCTAGTTCAAGGAGTTGTTGCGGTTTTTGGCGGTTTGATTGCGTTTATGTCATTGTTTTTCTCATGGGTAAATGTGGAAGGTTTTGAAGTGTCAGGTTTTGATTTAGGTATAGTTTTTGTTTATTTGACGAATAATCAATTAGTTAGAGCGCTGACTTTTTTCCTTATTTTCTTTGCATTAATGATAATTTTGGGAGGCTTTCTTCAGATTATAGGTTATGGACTTGCTAAAGAAATTATTCGCACGTCATCTATTCTGAACATATTTTTAACTGTAATTATAGTGCTGTGGTTAAGTTTTATACCGGTGCCCGCTTTATCTCTGATACTTGAGATTACACCTTGGATATGTCTATCTGGTGCTACAATAGGATGGATAAGCACTAAACTGTATCGGTAGTCTTGCAGGGTTTGCTGTTATTTCTAAATCTGTAAATCTAACATGTGTTTTATTGGGATGAATATCTGACCAAGTTGCTTGTATATGGTGTTGTTCGATGTGGTTTTAGGGTATGTTTTTTAATTGGGGTTATAGATAGAAGCTTCTCTGAAAGTTTGTGAGGTGTTGGTTTGCCGTTGCGTTATGTTGAGGCTTTGGATGTTAAGAGGTTGGTTGATGAGGTTGTGGATTGTTTGGGTTTGTTTCATGTGGTGCCGCAGTTTGTTTATTGTTATCGGAGTGTGGGTTCGCAGTCTAAGCGTGTGATTGCTCGTATTCATGGGTTGAGTAGGATGTGGCAGGAGGCGTTGAGGAAGCCGCCGGCGTATGTGATTGAGGTTATTTCTGAGCGGTATGACCGGTTGAGTGAGGAGGAGAAGGAGAAGACGGTGATTCATGAGTTGTTGCATATTCCGAAGGGGTTTTCTGGAGGTTTTCGTCCGCATAAAGGGTATGTGGAGAAGGCGGAAGTAGAAAGGTTGCATCGATTATTGGTGAAGCAGAGGTCTTTGCGACAGTAGATTTGTTGGGCTGCGAAAAGGTATAGCCCCCCTTATAAATAGGTTGAATCATAAGTTAAATGTCGACTGGTCGGCGTTTTTCAGATTCCGATTAGCCCAATTACTATAGCATCAACATTCATATGAATTCAGCTAATTATTCACCAAAGCCGTAAGAAGATAGAACTTTCCTTATCCCTTTTTAACTATAATGTGAAAGGGAAAAATTTAAGATAACAAACAATAAAGACTCTTCTATGCCAGTTTTCACTTTTGAAGGAACCGCCAAGTGGAAGAGCGGGACAGAATGCGACCTATCAATAAAAGGCAAACACATCATTACAGTTAGTCCTCCACCAGAGTTCGGAGGAAAACAAGGCTACTGCGTTCCAGAAGAAATCTTCGCTGTATCGCTAGCCTCCTGCATGAACACAATATTTCTCTTAATCGCGAAGAACTCCCAACTAAGCCTAAAAAATCTCGAAACAAAAACAACTGTGAAGATGGACGCGGAAAGTCTTGAAAAACTTATCTTTACACACATACACTTTGACATGAAAATCAAACTAGAAAAAGACGACGAGTGGAACCGCAAAAAAGCAAACACGGTCTTTAAAAAGACAGAAAAAAATATGCCCACTTCGACAATCATGGGGAGAAAAGGTCCCAATAACCTTCAAGCTAACCTTTCAGTAGGACTTAGGCAAACCTAACACGTGCTGTCCAATGAATGCTAAAGCCATTTGATGCGTTACAGGCGCTAAGCGTATTAAGTTTACTTCTCTCCACCACCGCTCCACATCATATTCTACCGCATAACCATAACCGCCAAAAGTCTGCATAGCATGATAAACTGCTCCAATACCCGCTTCTACAGCAGCAACCTTAGCCATGTTCGCCTCAGCACCGCACTCTTGCCCCTTATCGTAAAGCCAAGCAGCCTTGTAATTCAGCAAACGCGCTGCCTCAATTTTTGCTTTCGCGTCAGCAAGTGGAAATTGAACAGCTTGATGCGAACCAATAGGCGCATCAAACACTCTGCGTTCTTTCGCGTAATCAACTGCCTTCTTAATCGCCAAAAGCCCAATACCGCAAGCAGCAGCAGAAAAACTCATCCTCTCCGGATTAAGCGTGTCCAAAACAAAATACCAACCCTTATCCACTTCACCCAAAAGACACTCCTTAGACACTCTAAGGTCGCTAATGTACATTTCAAAAGTCTTCGAATAGTTAATTCCATGCTTCTCTATTGGGATAATCTCCACAGCCGGATTAGGCAGGTCCACAACAAATAGACTTAAACCTAAAGTACGCTTAGCAACCTTATCCACAGGCGTGGTTCTCGTAACAAGAAGCATTCCCTTAGCACGGTCAGCACCAGAAATAAACATTTTCTGACCATTAATCACGTAGTCTTCTCCGTCAAGTTTGGCTGTGGTGCTAATGTTCAAAGTGTTCGTTCCAGCATCCGGCTCTGTTAAAGCCAAACAAAACTCCATTCCCTTGGCAATCTGCGGCAAATACTTCTGCTTCTGAGCCTCGCTCCCATGCTTAACTATAGATAAACCACCAAAAACAGAACTTAAACACAAAAACCATTCTCCAGCCAACCCACACCCTTCAGAAGCCAAAGTCTCCATAGCCAAAATCATCTCAAACATGCCCATGCCACCGCCACCATACTTTTCTGGAATCACAATGCCCGGAAAGCCAGCTTCAACCAAACTTTTCCAGAAATCTTCGGGAAACTCGTGTTTTTTATCCTTCTCTCGCCAATATTCAGGACCAAAATCCCGCGCGATATCGCAAGCCGCTTCAACAATCATTTTTTGCTCGGCTGTTAATTCAAAATCCAAAGTCATCCCTCACCCAAATTCACTGTTAAGTATTGGCTAATTGCCACTATTCAATTTTAAACTTTCGCCGAAAAATCGCAAGAACCAATGACGCAGGGGGTTACAACAAAAAAGGAGAAAGTTTCCATACGTTTTATCTTGATAGCGCTCCGCCTATAAGTCCACCAATGGCAGCTATTATTGCTCCGAAAATGCCGAGAAGAACCGCTGCAACCGCTACAAGTAATCCTAACAGAAAGCCTATAAACCCGCCAAGCAACCCGCCCAAAAGCCCGCCCAAAGCAACCAACCCGATAGCTATAAGCACAGCAATTATGAGCCCTCCCAAAATTCCAGCGAGAAAACCAGCCAAAGCACCTTTTCCTGCGCCTTTAGCTATGAGCCCAGCAACCAATCCGCCAATAAAATGACCAATTATCGGAAGCGCCCACCCAATAGCAACGATAACCACAAAGCCTGCAAAAGCCCCAAGCCACAAACTACCAGAATCATTTCCCAAATCAACATTTCTCCTCATCGTTTTGGTCAACAACTATTATCCTCATCACATATAGGCATATTCCTCGAAAAAGAAAAAAGAGGAAAAAACTTAGTCAATAAACAGTTTTTTGCCTTTCTTTGCTAGAACCGCAATCGCAATTGAAAGTGCCATGAAAATCATTAAGAGAGTAATTGTTGGAAATTCTGGAATCACTTGATATGCATAGTTTAGTCCGCTATTGTCTTTGGTGGCTGTATTTTCGACGTTATCGCTGACAGAGATTTTAAAACTAACCCATGTACCGTAGAGCTGTTTCGGAAGCACCGCTTCAAAAAGACCCGATGTCGAATTATAGTTCATTTTTGTATTTGCCCATGTTGTTCCATTGTCAAAACTGTAGAGAAGACTTACAAGATTGCTGTTTACTCCGCTTCCAGTGTCGGTCACATTTGCATAGACAGTTACCAGTTCTCCTTGGTTGATGTCTCCCGTTGGGTAACGTGTAGGCGTCTCTATCGTTGGCGAAGTCTTGTCAAGAAACACCGTTACCGTTTTGAAGGTTTCCTCATTTCCGAAATTGTCTACACTGTAGTATTTTATCGTGTGACTGCCATCTGCCAAGCTTGAAAGAGTGAAAGGACTTCCATAAGCTTGCCATGAGCCACCATCAATTTTATAATAAGTTGCAGAAACTCCGGACTCATCATCATGGGCTGATAGAGAAATTTTAGACGTTGCAGATAGCCAGTCTTTTCCAGCTGAGGAATATGCTGTGTAGCTTATGGATGTTGAGGGCGGTGTTTTGTCAACAAACGCTATCGTCAACCAAACATCATAATAGTCTGTGTTTAAATTTCTCGCCATGTCAACTATGAAGATTCTTCCGTCAAGCACTGCAATCTCTGGATTTCTGTTGGAGGAGTAGAACCACTCTTGAAAGTTGAGAGTGCCGTTCATATTTGTTATTCGCGTTTCCGGAATGATTTTGTTTCCCGTTGCGTTGACTAGTGCATAATAAATGTCTGTGTAGTCCCAACCTCCAAAACGGTTAATCCAAATAATGTGCGCCATATCGTGAGTGTCAATAGCTATGTTTGCCAAGAAAGATTGAACACCATCATCTTCAGAAATTAACATTTCATCAACGACTTTTATTGCATCTGGATCAGCAGAATCTCCGCTTCTATCGTCTAAATATGGGTTGATTTTCATGTAGAAAATATCTGTTTGTGGTTGCGTTGAGCTGTTGTGCCATGCAATGTGAATCATGTCATGTGAATCTATGTCCACAAATGGTCTGGTATGTTTCCAAGTGTCGCTACTGTTTGTCAGTTGAGTGTTATTTATCAACACGTTTCCCGTGCTGCCATCAATCATAGTATACCAAATATCTCGCCAACTACCACTGCCCGTCCAGTCTTGTGTAACGAAGAACACGTGTGCGTTGCCGTGAGAATCCACAACAATTTCAGGTTCGCTCCAATCGATGTCAATGTAGAAGCCAGCAGTTACATTGGTTTCCGGAAGAACTGTCACTCCATCCTTGTCCATCACTAAGTAATGTAATTCGCCCATCGCAGCCCATGTGTCATTATCGAACCACACAACATGAACTCTGTCTGAAGAATCAACAGCAACGTTAGCGGCTCGCGATTTGCTGGCATCTTCTGTACTAATTATTGTTTCCGGTATAACCGTTATATCCGCGTGATTAGCCGGACTACCATCCATGTCGTCCAAGTACGGGTTTATCTTCAAATATACAACTTCTTGCTGGTACAACGTCGTGTAGTTTGTGTAGTCTGGCCAAGGATCATAAATGGATTGTGCATGGAAAACTATGTGAACATTGTTACTGGAATCAACACCGATTGATGCTCTACGAACGTGAGACGATGTGGCATTCATGTTTGGGTCAAGACATGTCTCGTTAATCAATGTATTGCCATAGCGGTCCACCATCATGTAGTATAAATTAGCAGTATCATTTCCGATCCATACGATGTGAAGGTTACCGTTATGGTCAAGGGCTATTGAAGGAGCTTCTTCCAGATGCCCACTAGATATCTGCGTTAACTCTTTATAGATGACAACCGGATCGTACTCGGCATTCGTATGTGGAGCGAGAAAAGTTTGCAATGTCAAAATCAGCAATGCAATTAAAAGCGTCACCAGAAACGTCATCTTAACGTTAAGATTGTTTTTCATTTCATGTTATCTCCAAATTTTGATGTCAACTACATTTTTGTGTACAGCTATTAAATCTTTTGTATTCGTTTTAGAGCGCTTATTCCAAATTTTCAATTAATCTTAAAACGTCAATTCTTATATGGAATAACTGTCGAATTATATGCGTATGTTTCGCCTCGCTTTATCGGAATGTGTGTTGGATGAGAAAAACAATATTCAAAAAACTTGAAGCGCAAGGACTAATAGCAAACTACAACCATTACAGAAAAAATTTGCCTCCCAAACTTCCAGACAAGGTCTTCATTTGGGATGAAACCCTACGTGAAGGAGTCCAAACCCCGACAGTTTATCTAACATACGTTGAAAAGGTTAAACTTGCCAAAATGATGGACGAAATGGGTGTAGCCTTAATAACCGTCGGGTTTCCAGCTATTTCTGAAGAAGAAAAAAGCGATGTTAGAAAAATCGCAAACGAAAGCTTCCAACAAGCACGCCTTGCGGCATCTGCACGCATAATCAAAAGCGACATAGACGCTTGCCTAGAATGCGGAATAAGAGAACTCATGATATTCACACCATTCAACGGGCTGAACCTTCAATACAGACTAAAAATGACAAAAGAACAAGTGTTACAGAAAACTGCAGAGTCCATAGAATACGCAAAAAAGCACGGTGCAACTGTAAACTTTGTTTTGGAAGACGCGACAAGAACGCCAATAGAAGAGATTATACAAATTTTCGAAGCCGCAGTAAAAGCAGGAGCAAGCCGACTAGTAATAGCGGACACTGTTGGCTTCCTAAGACCTTTATCAATGCGTTATCTGATTTCGCATGTGAGAGAAGAACTTTTACAAAAAACCAAGAAGGAAATACCACTTTCCATTCACTGCCACAACGACTTCGGTTTGGCAACCGCAAACACTCTCGCAGCTGTTGAGGAAGGCATAGCTTACGTTCACACCTGTATTGCGGGTTTTGGAGAAAGAGCTGGAGTCGCTCCTTTCGAGGAGGTTGTTGCTGCATTAGAACTGCTCTATGACATAGACACTGGCGTGGATATGAAAAAACTTTATAGGCTTTCGCAGTTAGCCGAAAAAAGCTTTGCGTTGCCAATACAATATCATAAGCCAATAGTAGGCGATAATGCATTTTCGTATGAAGTAGACGAGCACATCCACGGCATGCTTGCTCACCCGCTCATATACGAGCCTTTCCCGCCCGAAATCATCGAGAGAGGAATAACATTCTTTTTCGGTAGACAAACAGGAAGACAGACAGTAGAAAGCCGTTTGGCTTCTGCGGGGATTAACGCAACCTCATGGCAAATTGACGAAATAGTAAGACGCATAAGAAACATGCAAGAAAGTATGGATAAGGGCGGGGCGCAAATGACGTTCTACCAAATCAAAAAATTAATGCGGGAACTGAGGAAAGGTATAACAGAAGAGGAATTCTGGAGAATTGCAGAGCAAATCACGAAACAAAAACCTAAACTTCCAACACCCACTTGATGCCCTTTACCTTATTGCCTTGCAATTGTTGAGTTATCCTTTTTGAAGTTCTGGAAGAATCTTCTCGAAATAATTCAGTGATTCTGGATTAATTAAAGCGTCTCTGTTTATGACTTGCTTTCCATGAATTATGTTCCAAACGGCAATCTCAACTTTTTTCATGTTAAAAGTGTAAGGAATGTCTGGCACTTCGACTATTAAGGCGGGAACATGCCTAGGAGAAGCGTTTTCCCGCAAACTTTTCCTAATCTTATCTTTCAAAGCTTCTGTTAGGCGGTGTCCCGGAGCAACTTTAACAAATAGGATTATGCGTTGGTCTCCCTTCCAGTCTTGTCCAACGGCTAAGCTGTCAGCGATTTCCGGCAGTTTCTCCACAACGTTATAGATTTCAGCCGTGCCTATGCGTACTCCAGAAGGCTTTAAAACGGCGTCGGAGCGTCCGCAGTGGGTTATTCCACCAGTGTCGCCATGAATTATTATAAAGTCGCCGTGTCGCCACACATTCTTGTTTGGATAAAATTTGAAATACGCGTCTAAATACTTCTCGTTGTTTGAGTCATTCCAGAAATAAAGTGGCATGGAAGGCGCTGGTGCTTCGCAAACAAGCTCTCCCTGCTTATCAATCACCGGGTTGCCCTTTTCATCATAAGCCTTAATCTTCATCCCTAAAGCTGGAGATTGCAGTTCGCCGGCGTATACTGGAAGTGTTGGGCTTCCGGCGGTGAAACAGCCATTGATGTCTGTTCCGCCAGCTATCGAATTAAAATGCAAATCCTTTTTGATTGCCTCGTAAACGTACTCGAAACCTTCCGCCGACAGCGGCGAGCCAGTCTGGGAAATTTCCCGAAGCGAAGATAAATCGTAGTCTTTGCATGGTCGGACGTTTTGGCTTCTTAAAAAGTTTATGTAGCTTGCGCTGCAGCCAAAAATGGTTATTTGCTCATTTTGAACTAACCGCCACATTGCATCAACGTCGGGATAGCATGGATTTCCATCATACAAAACTATGGTGGCTCCCACGGCTAGAGAGCTCAAAAGCCAGTTCCACATCATCCAACTGCAACTTGTAATGTACATGATTGTGTCTTCGCGTTTCAAATCTGTGTGGAGAATAAGCTCTTTTAAATGGTTGATTAGGATTCCGCCTGCTCCTTGCACCATACATTTTGGTTTGCCAGTTGTTCCGGAAGAAAACATAATGTACACTGGGTGCTCAGAAGGCAGCTGCTCAAACCGAATTTGCGGATGTTTTTCCTTAGATAAAAAGGCATCATAATGTACCGAGTGAGGAATATTGCTGATGTCTGGTTTATCTTCTGTGAACGAGGCAACAACGACTTTTTTGAGCGAAGGAATCTCCTTGGCGATTCTTTCCACATTAGCCAAGATATTGAAGGTCTTTCCTTTATACCAGTATCCATCAGCCGTAAACAAAACCTTAGGCTCAATCTGACCCAAACGGTCCAATGCCGCTGAAACGCCTAACTCTGCACCGCATGAAGCCCACACTGCACCGATGCTTGTTGCAGCAAGCATTGCAGTGGCGGTTTCAATTAAATTTGGCATGTAGGCGACCACGCGGTCTCCTGGAGCAACGCCTATTTCGCGTAGTGATTTGGCAAGGCGAGCTACTTGATTGTATAGTTCTGAATAGGTTATTTTTGCTGTTTTTTGGTTTTCGCTTTTGAATATGAAAGCTGTGTGGTTGTCTCTGTGTCTTAGAAGGTTTTCTGCAAAATTCAGTTTAGCCCCTGTGAACCATTTTGCTCCTGGAAACTTGTTTAAGTCGTCAACCACTTTTTCGTATCCGCGTGAACATATAACCTTACCAAACTCCCACATGGCAGCCCAAAAATCTGGTATGTTCTCGATTGACCAGTTGTAAAGCTGAAAGTAAGAGCTTATCTTAAGAGAGTATTTTTTGTTAACGAAATCGATAAATCTGGTCATGTTCGCCTTTTTTACGTGTTCCGCGGAAGGTTTCCAGAGCAGTTTTCCCATGGTCTTATCCCATGCGGCAAAGGCTCATTTAGGCTTTGGTTCTCGGTATGTAAATGCCGAGAGGGTCTATCTCTCTAAGAAGTTTAAGCTCTTCATAAGTAGGCAGTTCAGTTGTTGGAACTTCTTTTGGCACTATTAGGTCAAAGCCGCTGTCCTCTAGTACTTGCTCCACTGAAACGCCCGGATGAACCGCTGCCAATCTGATTCGTTTAGTCTGCTGGTCAAAGTCCATCTGACAAAGATTTGTAACCACAAGTGAAGGACCGCCACCGCGTAATCCAGCTTTTTCTCTAGCTCCTGGTCCGTTTATGAAGCCTGGGCTTGTCATGTAATCGAGTTTTTTCACCATTTTTCTTTTCTCATGTGTCATTATGATTACTATGCGTTTGGCTGATGAGACTATGTCGTTTCCTCCGCCGCTTCCTGGCAGTCTGACGTTTGGTTTTTCGAAGGGTCCTATATACGTGGTGTTTATGTTTCCGTATTCGTCGATTTGTGCTGCGCCTACGAAGCCTACGTCTACGTGTCCGCCTTGCAGCATCAAGCCTAACGTTTCGATTAAGCCTATGGCTCCTGATGCTCGGTAACCTAGTCTGGAATCTGCAATGGATAGAGCGATGTCTATGGCGTTTGAGTCGATGAATCCGGCTTCATAAACTATTTTTGCGTTTGGTGCGTGTGTTCTTTTTGCTAGCATTGCAGCTATCATTGGTAATCCCGTGCCTATGAAGACGACTTCACCGTTTTTTATTGCTCTTGCTCCGCAAACAGCCATGAGCTCTAACGTGGTGAATTCGCCGAGTTTTGCGTATTTTTTCTTCATTTTGTTTTCTCTCCTTTTCTAATATGGAAGCGGTCTTTTGGCTTTGAGTTTCTGTAGTTTATCGTTTCCGATTTTTCTTAGGAAATCTTTATGACCGTCTACACTTGTTATGTATTCGTTGCAGTATTTTTGCCAGCCTTCTTCTGTTTTGCATTGCTCGTAGTACATGCGGATGTGCTCCATGTCATAATCGTAATAATTGTAAACCATCATTGGATACGAGCCCCAAGGGCATTCAACCACGTGCGTAACGTAAATGTTTGGTATGACTGTTTGGTCTGGCTGAGCGCGAATAAATTCTGTGTCGACGATTTCTTCAGCCATAACGATTAATTTTTTGCCGGCTCTAGCGCCTTCGATGTCTTCGCCTTTTATTCCATCTATTTGAGCATTGCCTTCGCGGTCAACGCGTGAAACGTGGACTATGCTGAAATCTGGGCGGACAGAAGGAACTAATACAACCTTTTCGCCAGTGAAGGGGCAAGTGATTACTTCTGCCTTTTTGGGTCTAAACTTCTTTTTTGAAAGCAAATCCGTGCCTAACATGCTTTCCAAAGGCATGAATGGAACACCTAATGCTCCGCCAAAGAAACGCAGAGCCATAGCCAAATTCGTGTAATCTTCGATTTGAATTGCGCCTTCGCGGATTCTTCTCTGAATGTTTGGCGCTAGGCCTATACCCTCAATGGCGAAAAAGGCTAATTCAAAATGTGAAACCACGTAAGCGCCAGAGAGTATGTCGATGTCCATTTCAGAACCACACGTGTAGATTGTAAGGTTGCGCTTCTTCTGTCTTACAAGCTCATGTGCAAAAGCCATAGGTGGACGTTGAAAGCCGAAGCCGCCCCAGAAAAGATGTGCTCCGTCTGGAACAAGCTTTACTGCTTCCTTAAGCGTTATTCGTTTGTCTTCTACGGCTGCTTCTACCAAGTCTTTTTCACCTATATTATTTTAGAAAAGCATTAACCTTACCCACACATAGATTTTTCGACTAAAAACCCAACCATTTTGAGATTTCTGTTTCTTTTTCTGTTTCCAGTTTAATGCCCATTGGTTGAAATGTTTGATTCAAAGCGGTTAGCAAATTTCGGATGTAGTCTTCAACATTTATTTCATACAAACTTTTCACAAATCCCGCCGGTTTCACAGTGAAAGCTTTCCCCTTATAATTGAATGGTTTCACTTTGATAAATGAAACCGTGTCCCATCTTTCCAGTTTTTTGCCAGAATCTATCAGCTGCAATGCGCATTGGTACTGTTGCGCGGCAGTTTTCATTTCCGCAACTTTCTCGTTAGGGTCAAAATAAAGTCTCACCGTATAAACCAAATCTTCCAGCATTACTCGTCTGTTCTTCAAATCTTCAATGGCTTTCTTAACGATATCTTTAATCACTTTCTTTGCTTGCTCAAAATCCTCAAGATTCTTAACTGTTGAAAGTGCCTTAACGCATTGCTGAAAAACGTTGTTGATGAATCTTGGAGCGTTAGACTTTATGGGCGTGACTCCTTTAATGTCGGGTGTTCCGTCAGGCAAGATTCCAAAATAGGCTTTTTTTGCCTTCGGCAAAACACATAGGTTATAGCGCTTCTCCACAGCCAAATCCAAGTTGAACCTTTCCTTAACTGCTTTGACAAGCCACTCCACCTGCTCGTTTGACGCGTTATCCAGAAATATGCTGTCCGTGTCGCCGTAAAGCGGTCTCAAACCCTTCTCTTCAGCCATCTTCCAAGTTTCCTTAAGCGAATAGCGGCTATACCCAGTTATTGCATCAGCTAATGGTGGACAAGCAACACCGTGAATGCGGACTGTTACGCCATAGCTGGAAACCAAAATCAACTTCAACAATTTCGCTGCCACATTTGCCATTTTTCGTTCTTCTTCCGGCAGCGAAGCGTCCTTGGCGGCTGGTTTGAACAGTTTTATTCGCAAGTCTTTTAAAGCGCCAAAAAGAACAGAGTAAAAGCCTCTGCATTTAGTGCACACATGATAGTCAACTTCTGGAATCTTGTTACTTCTGCATTCTGTGTGCAAACAATCCACAGTCTCGTAAGACAAATTGAAACTGTCAATACAGCTGGGATATAGACTTTCAAAATCACAGACGACAGTGTTAAAGTAAACACCCGGCGTAGGCGAAACAGTCAAGGCTCCAATGACTCTGTGCGTTGGCTTTCCACGTCTAAGCTCCTCAGAAGTTGGAATAAGAACGCCATTCTTTCTCAGATGTGTGTAAATTATGGATTTTATCCAGTCGCTCACATGTCTACTGTTTAACGCTTCGTTCAAGGGAATATTCGCAATTCTGGAAAGCATCCACGCAGAGTAAACTCTTTCTTGGTTTACTTCTTTAACGCCGAGGACTTCTGAGCTTAGCTTTGGAATTGGCTGAGAAAGGAGTGTATACCAATAGAAAATCTGCGCATACTTCAGAGGGTCTTTTGTTCTAACTTCCATGAAATTTCTCTCAAACTTTTCCTTAGCTTCTGCGGAAACTTCCAAAAACGGCTTCAATGGGTCTTCAGAATGTAAGGCTCCAAAAACCAAACCGTTATCATAAACATATGATTTTGAAAATTCAATTTCTCCTTCCCAAACTTGACGCATTCGCCCAGCCGCTTTCAAGGCAATCTTCGGATTCAGCCAGAAAACTTTTCCAAAAACTTTCTTTTCACCCGTGAACAATTCCGTTTTCTCTACGGTTTGGATTTTGCCGCTGAGATATCGGATAACTTCTAAATCTTCGTTTGTTGGCGGATAAGGTATGAAGAAATATGGTTTGTATTTGTCGTCGACGACTTCCTTGATTCTTCCATCTTCATCAAGAAACTTCAGCTTTATCGCGTTTGTTTCCGTCACCATAGCGTCAAGAAAATAAAAGGAGTTCAATATTCTTATGCTCCATGGAATCCTAACTGTTTTCGAACTGTGAGAAGTTCCTTTTCCGTTAAGTCCTTGGGATAATTAAATATGGGACCGCTTGGCTTCTCGTTGTAATATGGACGGTTGCAGTTTGGACATCCAGAAGTGCGGAAAGGTTCGCCTGTTTGAGCAAACTGCCACAATGCCTTTTTATCCAAACCGAAATCCTGTATGTTTCCTTCCTTATCAAAGCGCATATTCTCATATCTGGCTATCCCGTGAACTATTAAGTGCCTAGCAATTTGGATTCGCCTGTACCTTTCAATTGATGGTTGAGCCTCGTTTTCTAATGCTGTCCCGCTTATTGGTGTGAAAGCAAAAAGCGCCGGCAAAACACCCATGTCCACGCATGTTTGAATAGCGTGAACCATCTCCTTTTCTGTTTCTCCTAACCCAACAATCAAGTGCGTGCTAACCTTGCCCTTTCCAAAAATGCCCACTGCTTCATTCAGCAAGTCAAACTGTTGTTTCCAATTGTAAGGTCCTCCAGCAACAACCCCCTTCACCTTGTTAAACAATTCCTCTGTGGCAGCGTCTAAAGGAATCCCTATTCTTTCTGCTCCAGCCTCAGCTAACCGCCTCAAGTTTTCACTGTTAAGAGGTTGACAAGAAATTGAAATTGGAACGCCCACTCTTTGGTATATCGCCTTTACAATGGCTCTCAAATCATTGAAGACTTCTGGATAATTCAAAGCTTGAACACAAACACGCTTGACCCTGCCACTCTCAACGGCATTCTCAATTCCGTCAAGCACTTGTTTAGTTAAGAAAACGGGCCATGAAACTCGCGAAAGCATGTCTGCTCTGCCGTGGCTTTCTCGGGCTTGTGGACAAAATCCGCAGTTTGCACTGCATTTACCTTTTCGGTACGTCATTAAATAAGTGGTTGTTGGCTTAGCGTCAAGCTTACCCTTCAAAAGTCCAATAACAATAGCTGAGCCTAATGAAACGCGAATTCGGCTCGGTAGTTTTTCTGCTGCAGTCACTGGTTGCACGCTCGTTTACGAAAATAAATAATCATGGTTTGGCTTAATATCTGTTACAATTGTTTCTTTACTAAAGATTTTGAATTCACAAATGATTTATCCAAACCGCATAAAACAAGGATAACGGCGTATTCAGATGCGAAAATCAAAGCTTGAAACCTACGAAGACATTTTAGGCGCAATAATAAAGAAACCCTTAACCATCGACAGCATAGCCTACGAAACCAGCATGGACTGCACGGTTCTGGAACAACGCCTAAATTCTCTAATTAAATACGGACTTGTCCAAGAACGCATTTCAGGCGCAAAAACATTGTATGCAATCACAGAAAGAGGCGCAACTGTTTTCAAAACCCTTAGCTTCCAAAAATACCTAGAAAAAGTGGCAAGTGCTATTAAAGTGATGGATGAGGCTTTGCAGGTCGTTCCAACACTCTCAAAACGTGTTGAAAACGAGGAAAAATAGAATCGGCGAGAAAAAAACGAAAACTATTAAACAAGCAATGAAGGGTTTCTTAAAAGAAGAAAATGACTCATCTTTCACCTGAAACTGTCTGGCGAATGAATAGAAACGAGCTTATGGAACTGTTAGACACGCCTAACTTTTTCTCTAAGCACAGAAAAATCCACTTTTACGCGCCAAGCTTCATGTATTACAAAACAAGTTATTACTGTTCTTCGCCGAGAGATTTTCCAACAATCTCCGTGACTGGAAAAGGCTGCGCATTACAATGTAAACACTGCGGCGGAATAGTTTTGGAAACAATGTATCCCGCTAACACGCCTGAGAAACTGTTTGACCTATGCGTTAAGCTCAAAAATGAAGGCGCTTTAGGCTGCCTAATAAGTGGAGGATGCCTACCAGACGGTTCTGTACCGCTGGAAAATTTCGTCGACACTATTGGAAAAATTAAGCGTGAATTAGACTTAACAATTTTCGTTCACACAGGCATAATAGACTTTGATAACGCCAAAAAACTGAAAGACGCCAAGGTAGATGCTGCTCTTATCGATGTTATCGGCTCTGACGAAACAATAAGAGAAATCTATAACCTAAATGTGACAATCAAAGATTACGAAAATTCTTTAACAGCGCTACATGACGCTGGCATTGCCTTTGTGCCTCACGTGATTGTTGGGCTTCATTATGGAGAGCTGAAAGGTGAACTTCACGCTTTGAAGATGATATCCAAATACAAGCCTTCTGCGTTAGTCGTAATCGCGTTTATGCCTATACATGGAACAAAAATGGAAAAGGTGAACCCGCCAGAACCTATGGACATCGCAAGAGTTATGTTAACTGCAAGGCTGATGTTTCCGGGAACACCGTTGGTTTTGGGCTGCATGAGACCGAAAGGCGAGCACCGTGTGAAAACGGACGTTCTAGTTATAAAAGCTGGGGTAGATGCCATAGCTTTTCCCACGGAAGAGGCAATACGATTCGCCGAAAACTTGGGATACGAGTCCGTGTTTTCTTCGCTTTGTTGTTCCCAAATTTACTCAGATATCAAGGTTTAACGATTTCTGAACATTGAACCTTTCAGCGTGGTCATAATGTTGTCTTTAAGTTTTGAATAGAAAGCGCTTAGTCTTTCCGCGTCTTTTTTCGCCATTCCTTGGCGGATTAGCTGTTTTTCGAAGGCTTTTCGTGCTTTGCGCACTTTCCAGCCTAATGTGAGCCACAAGAAGAAGAGGCTTATGAGAAGGCGAATCATGTAGAGAAAACTTACTGCTAGACTGCTTACTTTCATGGGTATTTCTCTCAACTAAGCCACATTAAATTTAATCTTCGTCTTCTTCCTCTTCTTCTTTTTCTCGGCGTTTTTCAGCCAGCTTTTCACGAATCTTCCTTGAAATTTCCTCGCCTATCTCTTCGCCACTTTCTGTTTTTCCTTTGCCCACAGACCGCTTCATTATTTCGCTGAGGCTTGTGAATACTGACACGTAATTTTCTGTCATTCTAACTGCTGTTTCTTCCGGCATGCCTGCCTCTTTTAGTTCTTTGTAAAAGGCTGCGGCTGCCTTTCCCATGTCTCTTCCTGTTTCTTCAGAAAACACGCTTGCAACTATTCCCTTTATCAGGCTTGGAATTTCCTTTGAAACAACGCTTAGAACTTCTTTCAGTTCCTCAACGTCCTCTTTCTCTTTTTTCTTTTCTTTTTCTTCGCTCATTCAATTTCACCCCCATTTACTTGAATGTTGTTCACGTTGACGATTTTGGAAGTTTGTAACATGTTTGTCTCACCGATTTACATGTAGAGTCTGGTCATCCTTGTTATATGTTATGGGAAAAAGTGACCAGCCGCTCGGTCACTCTGTAAGTTCATAAGTGTTTCCGTAACCTCCAATGCGTTTTACTATGCCTTCTTTCTCTAAACGCTTGAGTCTACTTCTAATGATTCGTCTTGACGCTTTTCCGCGCATGCGTTGGACTTGACGGGTTATTGCTGATATGTTGAGTTTTTCGTGTAAAGCAAGCGCTTGAACTATGCATCTTGAAATGTCGTCTTGAGCAATCCACGTTTTACGAAGATATTTTTCAGCAGTTTTCAATCGTTTCGCGATTTCTAAAGGTTCGCCGTATAAGCCTATGCCCAAGCGGCTAATTCGAAGATAAGGAGCTAAACCCGCGTATTCTGGGTTGTTAACTATGAAAGCCTCGAGAGTTTCAAGCCTCTTCATTATTAGGTCAAGTTTCCTGCTTAATTCTTCAATGCTTGACCTTTCCGTTCTGATTTTTCTGCTGCTGTTTTTATGTGCCATTTCTTTCACAAACTCTACATGCCGCAACTTTATTAGCTTCGGTGGGAGGCTTCTTTCAGCATTTTACACCCAAGCACTATTGCCCATGCTGAGGCTGCAAGCGCAGAAACTGTTTCTGGAATGGCGACGCCAGAAACAAAATGTGTTGAGAAGTATGTTATCCATACGGCTGCTGCGACTGCTGCTGTAAGAAAAGTGAACAAGCCCATCTTTGTTTGTTTCTCAAGTAAGAAGCTTGCGCCGATAACAAACATAGAAATTGGATAAAGCGCGAAAAAAGCCACTGAAACTTGGTAATGTGTTGGTGTGATATTTTCTGGAAACACGCCTATCGCAGTTAAAGCCAAAGCATCAAGAACGAAGATAAAAGCACCGATTTTTCCCATTAATCTATTGCTCAGTAAAACGAATAGCCCGCATGCAAAAACTAACGTGAGAATTCCGCTGATAATAAGTCCGTAATTGAAAAGTGGAGCTGTGACGCCTTCTTGAATGCCCAAATCGCTTAATGCGTTATCTGTCCAAATGAAACTTGGAGAATAGGTTATCGCGAGCGAAATGAACGTAAACGCAACTACTGGTGTGATTGCGCCGCTAATTCCAGATATCCTTAGTAAGTTGAAATTCCTTGAGTTCATGACAATACATCTCTCAATACAGAATATTTTAAACTATTTCTGTTTTGCTTAAAAAAAGGTTCAAGAAAGAAGGCAACTCATCTTGCCAGCAGCTTTACGCTTAGGTCAAGCTTTTATCTATAACCACGTTTATTTTTGAAATTCAAACAATGGTCTGGCGAGTGAGACGTGGAAAAACCTCTATGGATTATCTGCATAACACACATGTTCATCGAAGTCTATCTTCTTATGCAAGTCGCCCTAATCCCCGTAATTATTCGAGAATTTCAGCTAAGCCTTCTTGAGGCTTCTTTAATCGCTACAATTCCAAGTCTTCTCACACTATTAATGAACATTCCCTCTGGGTTCTTGACCGACAAGTTCAGCACCAACCAACTTTTATTCACCAGCATGCTGGTAGAAGGGCTTTCAACTTTTCTCGTTAGCCAAACAAGCAGCTTTTGGATGTTGATAGTTGGCGTGTCTTTACTAAAAATTTCTTCTCCAATATATCACATCTCTGGACTCAGCCAACTTAGCCGACTCGCAAAACCCGAAAGGATTAGTAGATACGTAGGCTTTCATAACGCTCTTGGAAGTTTGGGCTCGGCAGCAGGGCTCATTACGCTTGCAGTTTTCTTAACAACATTTGGGTGGCGGATAACCTACCTGTTTTGGGCAGTTCCGATTCTAATTTGGGGATTCATAATTTTAAAATCTCCATATTTGAAAACTAAACCAGCCAAAAGAGAAAGCTACGAGAAAAAGAATCGCAGATTCACACGGTTGTCTCTAATCTTTTCAGCTGAATTCATTATCTTATTGTTAGTTATAGGCGTCAGAGAAATTGGAGCCACTGGAAGCTCAACATTCATGACGACATTCTTCACGGACACCCGAGGCTTGCCTGATGCTACAGCCAGCTTAATATTCAGTTTAGGACCTTTCATCGGAATAGCTGGCTCTTTAATTGGTGGCTACTTAGGTGAGAAGCTAGGTGCGAAAAAGGCGCTTAGTTTGAGTATTCTCTGCAGTGCATTTTCGCTCATACTGTTGCCGATGGCTTTCGAGCTTTACCTTATCATTCTCGCCTATCTTCTCTACTCCTTTTTTAGCAGCGCAATATGGTCGCCTATGAACACAATTGTGGCGCATGTGACGCCTGAAACAGAGAGAGGAATGAGCTACAGTGTCTACTTCCTAACAGAAGGCTTGCTAGCCTCTGTCGCGCCAACCTTGGCAGCCGGCTTCATACAGCTCACCCAAATCTGGTTTATATTTCCCTACAGCGTAGTTTTCATGGTTGCCAGCGTTATCATACTTCAATTCCTAAAACTCCCGCAACGTCAACGAAATAACTTTAAACAACTCAAAGAATAAAGGCGTTAACCAAAAAAGAGGAGCATTAAGAAAGAATGAACTTTAAGAGGAGACTTGTTGGGCTTCAAGAAAAAATGATGGAAAACAATGTTGACTTAGTCATTTATGGCTCATGTCAAAACTTCCAATACTTAACGGGGCTTCTAATTGATTGGCGTCATGGAATAGACTTGGGAAGCGAAGCAAACAACATTTTTGTGCCTCGAACAGACGAGCCGATTTTAACGTTGGCTGAAGATTGGGCTGAACAAGCGTCTAAAACTTGGGTTAAAGATGTTCGCATTTTGAAAAGAGATGAGAATTATGGAGAATTCCTTAAGAAAGTGATGTTTGATTTGGACTTAGAAAAAGCGAAGATTGGCTTAGGCGACCATTTGTGGGGAACAACTATAGCGGAAATTTCTAAAATCGTTAAAGGTGTTGAATTTTGTAAGGCTGAAGGATTTATGCGTCATTTAAGGATGATTAAAGATGAAGAAGAAATTGAAAAACTTAGAAATGTTGCTGAGCTTACGGACAAAGTGATGGAAGCTACCGTTCCAAAAATCAGAGAAGGCGTCACACAGCGTCAATTAGAACTTGAGGTTGAGTTCTGCGGAAAAAGTTTGGGAGCCTCAGACGTATCATTTCCCTCCACAGCGGGCTTCGTTAAATCCAACTCTGAAATCTCGCCTAACCCATTCACGTATCCAAAAGAAAAAGGACTAGTGCGTGGCACTTCTGTCGCGTTCGACATCGGCTTCGTGATGGATGGTTACTGTTCGGACTTTGGAAGAAGCTTCTACTTCGGACCCGCTAGCACAGAAGTTAAGAAAGGTTATGAAGCGCTACAACAAGCGGTCATTGAAACAGTTGATAAGATGCATGACGGGAGCATGCGTGTTTGCGACCTCTTTCCACTTTTAGAAAGCGTGTTAGATAGACTTGGATATGGAGATTATTTGCGTGCACGTTTGCCGACGAAAAATCTTGGACACAACATCGGCGTTGAAGTACACGAGCCTCCATGGCTCAGTCCAGCTTATGCAGAAACTCTTCGTGAAAGCATGGTAATTGCTTTGGAACCGAAACTTTGGCATGCCGGCGAATACTATCTGCGAGTTGAAGACATGGTTCTGGTGAAAAAGCGAAAAACAGAGTTCTTAACAAACTTTGACAGAAAACTCTTTCAGTTGTGAGAATGGAAAGAATTAAAAATAGAATGAATTAAAGTTTAGGGCAAGGTTGATGTGAAATGCCGAAAGTGAAAGTTGACTGGAATAAATGCAATGGCGACGGCGTTTGTACTGAAGTTTGTCCAGTGAACGTTTTCGAACTCAAGAAAATGCCAGAATATCAAGACAGCGAGAAGTCTGTTCCTGTGCGAGAAAGCGACTGCATAGCATGCATGGCATGCGTAACTTCATGCCCAACACAAGCGATAACTGTTGAGGAGTAACAAACTATTCTACAGAATCTTGCTTAATGAGTTATGCTATCTGGAACGAACCGTCTAAGCCTTTGCAGAGACCTCATTTTCTCTTTCTCTCCCACCTTAGCTTCCTGTATTGCCCGCTTAAGTATGTAAATTGACTCGTCCATGGCTCTGCGGTCTACTGGATAGGGCACGCCATCTTTTCCTCCATATGCAAAGGAATACTTTACAGGGTCTTTCCAGCTTGGCTTCTCGCCATAAATCAGCTCTGCAACTAATGCTAAACCTCTAACGGTTGCTGGTCCAACGCCTTTGAAGCCTAAAAGTTCTTCGTAGTTTTTTGGTTGGAAGTCGTAAACTTGCTGTAGGAATTTCCAGTTTATGGTTCTGGGCATGGATAACAAATCGATTGAGTATTCCTTCCATGCTGGGTCTGGGGTTTTTGGTAGCCATTCTTGAAGCGACCTTTGATGTTCAGGTCTAACGGACGTGATTAGATGCATGAGCTTCTTAGGCGGCTCACAAACTATGTCCACAGAAGCCTTTCTGCAGCCTTCACTTTCTTTGGCGGTCATGTCTAATGCAACTTCTCGTTTGGTGTCACCCACAATCGCGTTATGGGGTTCGACAACAAAGTCTTTCATGTTATCCGAAAGCCAATGATAACGTCTGGCTGTGCGGTCTTGAAGGCACATTCCCTGTTGGATGACTGCCCATTTTCCATCTTCGGCGACAATGAACGCGTGATGATAGAGCTGGTAACCCGCTTGAATGGCCGTGTTATCAACTTTAGCGCTCATTCTGCTTGCATAGCGCATTCGCTCAATCTTTGTGTCTGAAAAGCCGAATTTTTCGCCTACATTCTCGATTTCTAGTGGTGTCTGTTTAGAAATTTTGCCTTTGCCTCCGCAAACAGCAACTCCATGTTCTTCGGGAGAGATTGCGTGTTTTAGAACTCCAGTGACTACTGTTGTAACGCCGGAAGAGTGCCAATCATAGCCTAAAACGCATCCTAAGGCTTGGAACCAGAAGGGATCGGACATGCGTTTAAGAAAATCGTCTGTGCCATACTCGTCGACGATTACGGTGACGATTTCTTTGGCAAGCCCCCGCATTCGAATAGTAAGCCATTTAGGCGCTTTGCCGTAATGAAGTGGAAGTTTAGCAACGCCTGTTCTCTGCATATTAGTCCTTCATAAAAAGAGATATTGTTAAAAAAGAGTTTAACTGTTTCCTTTTGTTTTCAGTAGGTGTCCCTCGCGGTCGATTTCTCCATGGCGAATTCGCGTTGTGGAAATCGGAGCGTGGTTTTCAGAGGGAACCATGTCTATAACAACTATTTGCAAGGGCTCCAATCCGCGTCTCTCTCTTTCCTCATTAATCTTAACAGCCATCCGTTCAGTTTCGCGGCTTACAACCAAAGCCTCAACACATCCTTCTGAAAGTGTTACTCCAAACGGGTCATTCAAAGGCATAATCTCTGCTCTGTTCAATAAGCCTCTTTCTCGCAAGAACTTTTTCAATTCTTCGAGCCTCTGTTCGTAGGGAGCAGTTATGTGTGGCTTGCTGAGGCTTTCAACGAGCTTATCGGAGCATAAACCAATCAAAACGCGTTCTCCAACTTCAAAAGCTTTAGTTAGTAAAGTTCGGTGTCCCTTGTGAAACTCGTCGAAGGTGCCGCCGACAGCTACTGTTTTGAATTTTTCTTGCAACACTTTTCATCTCAACAGTCTCGCGCCTTGAACGTCAACATGGGATACGAGAATCTTTTGTTCTGGCAAAACCTGCTTAAAAGCTTGAACCACTTTCTCAGCATTTTCTGATGTTGTTAAGGCGTGAACCGCTTCGCCGACCATGTTTTGTGCAGCGCCTATCGCGTCTGCCTTGTCTGCAAGCTTCAGCAACGTTCTTACACGTTCTGTTATGAAACCAGTTTTTTCGGCAAACTCACGGCAACAAGCCAAAAAGTTTTCAAGTGAAGGTTCAGCGAGAATCTTTTCAAGGGTTTTTCTGCCCCATTTGTTGACGGCTAAACGTTTTTCAGGAGAAGACAAAACTTCCTTCGTTGGTATTGGTCCGAACGCGCCAGCGACAATCATGTAGTCTGAAGATATTGGGATACGGTCTATAAGGGCGATTCCAGGCGCGCCAGGCTCTAATGTGAGTATACATCCGCCAAGCATCAACGGACCAACGGTGCCCAAACCAGTTTTGCATTTGACTTCAGCAACATGTGCGATTCTGCCAAGCTGATTATAGGTTAAGTTTAAGTCCAAAGTCTTTGAAAGGGCTAAAGCTGTGGTTAAGGCTCCGGCAGCACTTGAGCCAAATCCAGCGCCGATTGGAATCTCAACTTTGTGTTTGACAACAACATTGTATGCGCGGTTGACATGGTTGAGAAGCGCTTTTACCACGGTCTTCGTGGTTTCTGCTTCCGGTGCAACTTTGTCATTGATGAAAACTTGAATGTTGTTGCTTTCTGCTTCTGACACATCAACATAAGTCGTGACGCCTTTTTGAATTCCAAAGCCACCGCCTCTTGCACCTACCTGCTCCAAATTGGTTATAGGTTTTCCATTCACTGTTCTATCGCAAATTTCGAAAAAACTTGAAATACCTGCTGGACTGAAAGCTTCTGCTTTTTTCACCGTTATCTACTCTTTTGCATGAGCCTTTAAAGATGGAAAGGCTCGTTCGCAAACTTTGATTATCGGGGGTCCTAACAGTATTAAGAATGGAATCTCGGTTGAAAAAGTCCATATGAACCAGACTAAAGTTACGTAAAATGGCAGCTGAAAACCTCCGCCGACTGCAGGTGGGAGAATGAAGATTTGACTATATGCCCAGACAACTAAACCAATTATCGCACTTCCAATACCCAAGCCTATTATGGAGCCAATTTCGTAATTACGCGTTTCAGGCCATAAATATCCAACCAGTATAGCAATTACAAAAACTATTACCATTAATGCTACAAAAAGGTTGAGACCATTAACAAGTGGATTTATGCCTCCTACTAATTGTTCAAAATCACTTTGGTTCATCAGCCTATTTTCAACTATCTGAGGTAGAAAAATATAAGAGATTGTTGCTAAAGAACTTAAAGAAACAACAAGACAACCTATGCCCGATATAGCAATCAATTTTGTCCAGTCCGTCTTCTTTTTGCTAATATATCCTATCAAATAGAAGCCTAGAAAATTCGATGTTACTCCAGCAGTCAAACTCAAGAGGGGGTCGCCATGAATTAATACATCACTTATAAAAATGCCTATTGCGGCTCCAAATCCTCCAACAAAGGGACCAAAAAGTACGGCAAAAACCGCTGGAATAACAACATTCGGCCAAAATCTAACAATCCCTATGCCAGGTGTGGTTATTGGTAAGAAGATGTATATTAAATATCCCATTGCAGCGTATAACGCTGCGTTTAAAGCTGTGGCTGCGATGTCTAGGGTTCTCATATTTTGCACCTTCTTTTGGAAACGCTACGAATGCTGGTTTTTAAGATAAGCTTTCTGTATGAATTGTTTAAACAAGTTTAAACTTTTCCATGGCGTCAATGTTGATATTGTTTTGTTGTACGCGTCTACAGTTATGTGTAGCTCTGTTCTACGCACAAACTATCATATTTTAACAAGGGCGATTTTGCTGCACGGAGAGAAAAAAATGAAACTCCTAAAGAGTAAGAAAGCTTTAAGCACAGTAGTGACTACATTGATTATTCTAGTTGTTTCAGTGCTTCTGGCAACAGTCGTGACTTTCTACGCCATAAACGTGACAACCACAAGAGTTCAAGAAGAAAGCCTACAAGTATTCAAGCTGCACACATGGCACAACGGCACAACCTTTGCCGAGACAGCATTTTTGATAATTAACACTGGCGGACGTGACGTAGTTCTCGACAAAATCACAGTCAGAGGTCAAGAGTGCACATGGACCACTGTCTACTACAACAAAACACAAGACACGATAAATGATGACTTAGAATACCTCACTCCAAACAGCGATGGCTCACTTCCAAACTCAGTGACTATAGGTGGACAAAGCTATGACTTGACAACGACATCCAATGATATTATCCTGCAGTCTGGATGGAGCATGATTGTTTACATAACAAACCCAGACCATGTGTCAGTCAGCGACATCGGTGTGACAGTAGGTATTAACATATTCACTGCGAACGCTCAGTACTACAAAGAAGCCAACGTAGAAGCCAGCGAGTAGCAACAATATCTTTCTCCCTTTTCTTTTTTCCCTCTGTTTTTATGTTCATTCTCTAAGAGGGCATTAACTATAACGTATTAGATTTTGAAGTATTGATTCTGTATACTTATGTGTAGTTTTGTTCTACGCACACCATCTTATCTTGTCACAGAATGAAAAGGCATTGATTGCACATGCAAGAGAGGAGGCTGTAGAAACCAATGCACCAACGGAATTTCAAAAAACTACTGCATTCTAAAAGAGCACTGGCTGTGCCAGTAACCTACCTCATACTGTTTGTTTCGTTGATGGCAGTGATTTCCGCAACCTACAGCTACGCAGTGATAAAAATAGGCTCAAGAGCAGCCTCGATTAAGGCTTTTGTTGCTAAGCAAAACATGCAAGCGTTAGATGACGCGGTCCGCGCGGTTGCATGGAGTTTTGGTGCTTCTGAAGTAGTTTACATGGATGATTGTGGAGGCGTTTTTCAAATAGCACCCGAATCCAAAAACCTTGTTCTCAACTTTACTGACGAACAAACTTTTTACGAAATAGTGTTTAACAGTTCTGTTGGAAAAACATTCTATCAACTTGAGCCTTCCGAATCAAATTACAACGGGTTATTCATCAGAGGCGACTATAGAACAATCATAAATCAGAGTTCATCAATTATGACCCAGCTTTACGTCACAGTAACAGACGAAAAGCAAACGCTAATTCTCTACTATCGTCCATTAGCAACCACGGCAGTCATAGGCACAGACAACGGAAAACCAGTAAATCTCATACGCGTAAACATCATAAACCTCAACTTTTCACGGGAGCTATTGTTAAGAGAAAAATTCTACCTGAAAGTAACCGCCTTGAACGTTACCACCGTCTCCAGTCAATACATGTTTAATGAGTCAATCTCCTCTCTTGCATTGAAAGCCACTTTGGACGAAGCCTCAAACGTTGTTTGGCTTCCAATTTCTAGCAGCACTGAAGGCGCCATTGTAAACTTGGACATAGTCATTTGCAACGTTAAAATTGAAAAAGCAGAGGTGTAAAACTTGCCGTCTATTACTCCAGGCTATCTGTACACGTTCGTTGCGCTAATAGCCATCAGCAGCATGCTCATCTTCTCGTTCATGGCATACGCCGACACGTTACGCGCTCCCTTAGAAGTTAAACAGCTGAAAAACTTGATGGATTACGTGGCAGCAAAAGGCACAGAACTGTTAACGCTAACATCTGCAACAAACGCAACGACCGAAACTTTCCTTCAAATGCCAACGAGAATAGGTGACAGACAATATTGGCTTCGACTCCGCAACGACTCCGCTAAGACTTGGTTAGAAGGCGGATTTGGAAGCACGCCCACTGAAGGAAATGAACTTCAAGTATCCCTTCCTAAAGAGGCGTTGGCAACAGGCTATTATAAAGGAGGCTACGGCGCAGCTCACCTGAAATGCCACATAAGCGATGGACTTCCGCAAATCATTCTTTCAAGCTCAAATGAAGGTGACTAATAAATGAAGTTTAACCTTAAACTACGTAAAAATGCATCTCAAAAAGAAGAATCCTTCCAAGAAATTATGAAGGAAGAAGGCGAAATAGTAGAATTTTTAGACGTAAAAAAATGGAGCATCCCAGAAGGTTACATAGAAACAGAGTATTACCCGCTTAAGCCACCATTCTCCTACGCTGCAATCGTTCAAAACGAGGAAACTTTGGAATATCTTTACGTTCTTGACGAACTTCCATTAACACGGGAAGAACGAGACGGCTATTTTAGACTGAGAAACATTCTAGAATATGAACTTCAAGCTCCAGAAGCAGAAGAAACACTTAACGAATCTTTTAGGCGACAAATGCCAATAATTCTTTCGAATCACCAGAAACAGTTTGCCGGAATTTCTCCGGTTGGAATGCGCAAGCTTCTATACTATTTAGAAAGAGACGTAGTTGGCTATGGAAAAATAGACCCGTTGATGTATGACGAGTATGTTGAAGACATCGGATGTGGGGGAGTAGGCAAACCAATTTTCCTGTGGCATAGAAAGTACGAGAACATAAAAACCAACATAGTTTTCCGTGACGAGCAAGAACTTGACGACTTCGTGATGCGTGTAGTCCACAAGGCTGGAAAACACGTAAGCATAGCCTTCCCAATAGTTGATGTTACGCTGCCAGAAAAACACCGTTTGGCAATTTCTTTCGGAAAAGAAACAACACCATCCGGCACATCATTCACCATAAGAAAATTCCGCAAAGACCCATTCACAATAATCGACTTAATTGAGAACGAAACCATAAACGAGAGCATAGCCGCTTACCTTTGGCTTCTGATGGAAAACAAAATGTCAGTCATGATTATCGGCGCTACAGGCGCTGGAAAAACAACAGCCCTCAACGCAGTTGCATGTCTCATACGACCAAACCACAAAATAATTTCAGTAGAAGAAGTTGCAGAAATAAACCTACCACATGAAAACTGGACATCAAATATTGCCCGTTCAGGCTTCGGCGTTGAAGGCGAAGGCGAAATCACCCTCTACGACCTAATCAAATCAGCCGTAAGACACCGTCCAGACCTGATTATTGTAGGCGAAATCCGCGGAGAAGAAGCCTACGTGCTCTTTCAAGCCCTTGCAACCGGACACGGCGGCTTATGCACATTACACGCTGAGGATGTTGACACGTCCATCAAAAGGCTAACACAACCACCCATGAACATTCCCTCCTCCATAATTCCGCTGATGAACTGCGTCATAAACGTAAAACACGTTAGAACACCAGTCTTCCTTGAATCTGGAAAACGTCTTTCGAGCAGAAAATTCATAAACATTTCAGAAATAAAAGATGCAAACACTTTCCAACAAGTTTTCAGTTGGAACCCATCCTCAGACACTTTCAATGAGAGATTAACCGAAAGCTATCTTCTAAAAAAGATGGCTGCAAGCCTTGACATTCCAATTGAGCGCCTCATAGACGAATTAGAATATCGCAAACGCGTGCTTGTGCATATGGTTGAGCATAATATTCGTGATTATCGAAGCGTCAACAAAGTTTTGAGCAAATACTACAACAATCCACAGCTTTTCCAGAAAGAGTTTTTAGAAAAGCCCAAGTGGTGAAAAACTTGAAGATGCCAATTAAAAAACCAAAAATCTTCGGTTGGCTGCTGAATCTTTACGGTAAAGAGAACACAAGTGAAATTAACCGTGAATTACCTTTCGCCGCATTACTATTTACTCTATTATCAGCCAGCGGAGTGACAATCTACGATAGCTGGAAAAAACTATGCAACGTAAACTTGCTACCAAATTTCCAGAAAGAGGCTAAAGAAATTGTTAGACAAGTAGAAGTTTTGGGTTACGACCCTTTAACTGTAATGTATAAACGCGCAAACAAAACGAAATCAAAAAATTACCGTGAGTTCTTGCTGGGCTATGTTTCGTCTGTTAGAAGCGGCGGAAGCATTGTAAACTACCTTAAAAGCAAGCTGCGTTCAATCTTTGAAGTTCAAAGTGCTTCTGCAATTCGTTCAATAGAGAGGCTTGGCACTTTGGTTGAAGCCTACGCGGTAATGCTAATAGTAACCTTATGTTTCTACATACTTTTCATTGTCTTCGCAACAACTTCAGTGTTTGAGCCCATGAAAATGAGTGGAACACCCGGCGTGTCCACAGAAATTGTTTGCGTTCTCATATTCTTTGTAACTCCGATAATCTCAATAATTTTCATGATAATCGCGCATACGGAGAGAAAGAGCAACTTAGTAAATGTTAATCAGCCTTACTATGCGACTATAATACCATTAATAGCGGTTTCCGCTTTTATAGCAGCATTATACTTCATGCCGCAGCTTGCATTCCTTACGAGCCCTGACATATTCCCACTCGTCACCACACTCTGCTTACTAGCAATATCATTACCTCCTACAGTGGTTTACATGAGAATATCCAAAGTCAACAACGACGCCGAAAACTCAATGCCAAACTTCCTCAGAGACGTAACAGAAGCCAGAAAAATCGGACTTTCACCAGAAAAAAGCATAATCCACGCAACAAAACGCTCTGGCTACGGCAAATTCTCTGATACTCTAAACCTAATAAGGAGTCAGATGGAATGGGGAGTATCCTTGAGAAAGGTGTTCGTTAACATCAAGAGGAAAATTCAAACATGGCATGTGCTCGTCAACTTTTTGATACTTGTTGAAACAATCAAAATTGGTGGTGGTTCAGCTGCGGCGCTGGAGATATTGACTGACTACAGCGAAAAACAGAAAGATGTCGAAACCAACAAGAAGTCTCTTCTAAGACCTTACGTAATATTAGCGTTCATATGGAGTGTCCTCATAGCTTTAACAACCACGATGGTTGCAATGGCGGTTTATGCGTTGACTAATATTTCGCTTCCAGGAGCTACAGCGTCTGTTCCGCTTGGAGTTATGCAGTTGCAAGTGAACCTCTTCTCCATTGGCATAATATTGCAGTGTTGGCTTTCAGGCTTCTTCGTAGGTAAAGTGAACGAAGGCACATTTGCTGCGGGCTTCAAATATTCAGTAATGCTTGTAATCACGGCTTACGTTTCGCTTTTGCTTTCGCAGAACTTGCTCGGCGGAATGTACAGCGCGGTCTCTCATTAACAAGATAAAGTGGAGGCTGAAAGGAAATGCCCGCGATTTCGATTGACACGTTCTTTGCATGTTCGTTAATGGTTATTCTGGCACTTTCAGCCATGGCGGGAACTTCAAAAATGCTGTATCCCTACATAAATAACGCATCGAATCAGAATATTCCAGAAAGGTTCAGGGAAATCTCGAGATATATACTTTTGACTACGGGAACACCGTCAAGTTGGGGACAAAATCCTGAGGCGATGCTGGAAACATTTGGTTTAGCTAAAGCTGAAGCGGAAAGTCCGTATGAGTTAGACATAGACAAAGTTTCACGATTGAACAGCGAGAATCTTTATGCTTTAAGCTATGCGCAAATATTCACAACTCTCAAAATGTCCGACATGTCTTTCCAAATTGAGATAAAGCCAATCTTTGAAGTTTCTATTAACCTAACAGCAGCTTTTAACGAAACTAGCGAGACAATTTATCAATTTGAAGTCTTAACCGAAGACCAAGGCGTTGCTGTTGAGGCGAACTTAAAAGGTTACGTGATTGCAGAAAATTATGTGGAATCAACCAGTGTATACGCGTCTAACGGCAGAACCAGCTTAAATGTAACTCTCCCAAACACTGTTGAAGGACCAGCACTTTTTGTTGTTTTCGCCAAAGCCACATGCAATAGTCGAATGGCATCCTTCGATGTATACACCTTTGCGCATAACTCTGCACATCCGAACTCTAAAGGTACTTTTCTTAGGCTTAGCCCTCTAAACTATGTTCTGAATGCGTCATTTGTTTATCCCGAAACTGTTTTGTCAAATGCTTACGCCCTAACCTTTGATTATAACTCGACTCTGACACAAATTACAAGCAGCAATCAATCAGCAGCATTTCAAATTCCACAATTTCGCGAGTCAAACCCAACAGTGCTCATCGTAACAGGGCTGAATATAACTACCTTCTTTACAGAATGGGTTGCTTACCCACAGATTCCTCTTCAAGCTGGTGCAAACTTTTCAAATTCATTGGTTATCTCCAACGTTTTCGTTTACACATACACTGTAACAATAGATTCTGGGCTTTACAAATGCACTTTTTGGCTTGGGAGTCCAAAAGAATGAGAAGCCAAAACAAAGGACAAATCAGAATAATCGAAGCTTTCCTAGCAGTGCTCATAATCTTCTCATCATTTGCCGTCTCAGCAAATCTCACAACAACACAAAACACAACCAAACGCGATGACTTAAGCTATACAGGATTGCAGGCGCTCATGAAATTGGACTCTGATGGAAGTCTCGGAAAATATATAGATGAGGGAAACTGGACTGCCTTGCGAGACGCGCTTAATCTTATCTTACCAGCTGGAACATCATTTAACTTGACAGTTTACAACTCGCAGATGCAACAAGTCAACACTGCCGTCATCTCCAATGGTGCTTTGAACAATCAAGAAATAGCTTTCGTGGAATATCTTTGCGTAAGCCAAGGCTTAGTTTTCAGATGTTACATAATCCACTTGCATTTGGCGGTGGCTTCATGAAAAGAAAAGAGAGAAAGTTTGGGTCAAACAATTCGGCGCAGCTTCTCATAGTGGCAGCGCTAGCCATAGCTATACTGATCTCTGCAACTACGGCTTACGTTTATGAGCTTGGTAAGGAAACAAACGGCACGTACAACCTTCCAATCAGCGATTTTGTTTTTGCCATAAAACAGACCACACGAAATGCGGTGATAAGCTCTCTCGCAAACGTTTCCAACGGCGGAGAAAAAACGTTGCTAGCAACAAATCTAAATGAACTTTCGCAAATTTTAAGGAATTTAAAACAGTTTGGAATTTGGCAATTGAGCTTCGCTGTACTCGATAATTTAGTGTATGATTCTGGCATTTGGCTTTCATGGGGCACAAGTGGCATAGGCGTTTCCAGCGCCTACGCAGACTTCACTTTAAGAGCATATGATATTGCAATGAATTCCACTGTAAATTATGCTGTGAACGTGACGACCACCATTACTGTTAGCGGCTATTATACCACGATTCTTGGAATAGAGAAAGTGGTGAATCTAACCTGTAATGTGTACAATGAAGGTGAACCAGCTTTAGCCCAAAACATAACGTTGTTTTACGAGAATCTTGGGATATGGGTGCCTATTGACTCATCAAACAATTTTTCTATAACTGATTACGGCAATGGCACCTACGCCATATCTTTTATAGTTACAACACTCTCCAACACTGTGCAAGTCTCGGCACATCTGAGGGATTTGCGAGGCATAATTGTTCAAGCAAACATGACATGCTATGAAGGTTAATTGTCGCAAACATTTTTTCGAGCCGCTTAAATATGCAACATGTTATTTTTAAATAAGCAAGGAACTTTAGAGGCAGAGTAAATGGCTGAAAAGCAAGAGTGGCGCCATCTGTTTACTCTTTTGAAGTTGGCTGAGATGGGTGCTCATCGGCGAACAGCAAAAATTTCTACAGAATATTTGGCTGGAAAGTTAGGTGCTTCTCAGCAGACAGCTTCACGTTACCTAATTGAATTGGACGCGAAGGGATTGATTAAGCGGACAATAACACCTGATGGGTGCCTAATCAAAATTACAGATTCTGGCATAAAAGAGTTGAAAAAGCTCTATTCGACCCTGCATTTTCTGATGGAAGCAGCTTATCCGCCTTCGATAACTTTGGAAGGAACAGTTTTCACAGGGTTAGGCGAAGGAGCCTACTACATATCCAAAGAGCGTTACAGAAAGCAATTCTTGGAGAAGTTGGGTTTTGACCCTTATCCAGGCACGCTTAATCTTAAACTTACAACTGATTATGATATTAAAACTCGTTCGGAACTTGAGGCTTATCCTTCTATCGAGGTCGAGGGCTTCAAGAACGAAGACCGTACTTTTGGTCCTGTTCGGTGTTATCCTGCGATAATTGAGAATAAGGTGAAAGGTGCTGTTATAACGGCTTTGAGGAGCCATTATGATTCTTCGGTTATTGAGATTGTTGCTCCTGTTTGTTTGAGGAAAAATTTGAAGTTGAAGGATGGGCATAAGGTGAAGGTTGAGGTTTTAACTTTGCCGTGAATAGTTTTTGGATTGTGTTGCTTTTTAGGGTTTGAGAAGTTATAGCCCCCCTTATTTATAGGTTGAATTTGCAGTATACTTGCTGTTGGTGTACGCGGTTATTTGTAGTAGGAGTAATTGTATCTATACGTTATTGTGATTTTTCGTTTTGTTGCAAGCATGTAGCCAATCAACAGTCCAATAATTAAACCGCCAAAATGAGCCAAATTGTTGACGTTTGGACCTATATTAATCATCAACAAGAAGAAAGAGTACATCAGCGCGCTCAATATCGATTGCCCAACAGCACGCCTAACAAATATTGTAACCGCTCCAAACATTCCGAAAATGGCGCCAGAAGCCCCAGCCGAAAGCATGTCTGGTCCAAAAAGTAATGTTAACAAGTTTCCAGTGAGCCCGCTTAAAAGGTAGATGAGAAGGTATTCTTGAATTGTAAACATGTCTTCTGCTCTAAGTCCAAAAATAAGCAAAAAGAACATGTTACCCAAAAGATGCACTAGACCGACGTGGACAAACATTGCTGTAAAAAGCTGCCAATACCCTCCACTCATTACAAACGAGTTCGATTGGCCATATTGCAATAATACATAGTAGTCCGTTTCCATAAAATTCCCGCCAATAATCGAGGTATAAACGTAAACTGCTATGTTTATCGCAATGAGCAAATATGTTGGCATGAACTTCTTAGAACTCTTGAACATATCTCTCATCTTTTGAAATACTCGATTATTTTCTGCTTGATCTTCGAAGAACTATCCAGCTCATCTTCACTAAATTTGCTAATTTTCACAATTTCTATGTTTAGCTTATTTTCTTCCACGTAACGTTTAACACTTTGCGCAATATCACTTCTGTCATACCCAAGGGCGATGATATTTGGATTAATTTTTTCGATGACTTTCTCTATGTCGAAGTCTTCATAGCCCAATATCGCTTCATCCACAACTTTTAGTGAGCCTACAAGAGCCCTACGCTGATTTTCAGACATGATGGGTTTTGTTCCTCTCCTCTTTTCAACAGTGGCGTCTCTAGCCACGATGACTATAAGTTTAGCATTTGGGCCTCCAGCTTTTTTTGCTTCTTCTAGGTATCTCACGTGTCCAAGATGTAGCAAGTCAAATGTTCCAGAAGCCAAAACTACCTTTCGCTTTTCTCTAGTTTTCTCGTTGGCCATTCAAATTTCACGGCTCCCAACAATCTTAAGGCATCTAACAAGCCTTCACAATACGCAATGGAAGTTAAACTTACCGCAGTTTCCTTTTTATCTCTATAATATTTGGCATCTTCCAAATAGGCTTTAGCAAACTCCACAACTTTTTTGACGCTATCACCGCTGAGACTCTTAGGAGTCTCAACGATTACCATGTTGCCAAAAACGTGCTCCGCAGAAGCAATATACTTCGAGACAAGTCCTTCCAAACTCATTCCACCATCTCCCTAACCTTATCTGAAGCACCAGCCAAAACAACAAGTGCCTCAGCCTCCATAAAATGAAGTTTCCCAGGAAAAACAATACTGTGCGGCGGCTCCCCAAAGTCATAATTCATTAGCTCTCTTAGGAAGCCAGCTTTCACGGTTGGTTTTTTGCTTCCAGCTCTTGCCACGCCAACCATGAGCGAATTAGGTGTGATTATTTTCTCCTTTCTTTTCTTTTCTATCTTTAAAAGCCACCCCAAACTTTCTGCAATGCTTAGGTAACGTTTTTCCTCAGTCTTTATGTCTAACAAGCAAAGCGTGTGAAGCCCTAACTTCTTGTTTTGGGCGATGACTTCATAGGGAGTTTCGGAAGGAGTTTCTTCCGGAAAAGGTATAGTCACGCTTTTTCCAAATTTATAATTGTGCAAGCCACATAAGCCAATCACAGCAGAAAGTATAGAAGCTCCATGAACTATGCGAGTTTCTATTCCAAGTTTTTCTGCATATATTCTCAATGCAACATGAGTAGTGGCTATGAGCGGGTCGCCTGGAACAAGCAAAACAGCCTTACCTTTCTCAGCCACTTCGATAATGACTTTACCATTTTCCTCTTCAAGCTCTTTCCGCGAAACCACCTGCAGCTTTTTTCCAGAAATCTTTTCCAAACGTTTTTTCGAAAAATTCGGCAACAAACTCGTATAAAGCTCCATAAACGCAGCATCTGCCGTTTTAATTTCTTCCAAACCACACAAGCTTATTCCCTTCTCATCATGTAACCCAAGCCCAACAAAAACCAATTCACCCAAACTGCCTCACTTCCCAGCATAGAATTCAAATTAAAGCTTAAAACTGTTAATGCTTATTAACAGCCTTTAAATTGCATATTCTAGAAAATCACGCCATAGGGCCCGTAGCTCAGTAAGGCCAGAGCGGCGGACTAACCGCCGAGCGGGGTTAGGTTGAGGCTCTTAACCCGTAGGTCCCGGGTTCAATTCCCGGCGGGCCCGCTATACACAAAATTCAAGAGAGAAGATGAACATTATGATTAGTTGGCAGACACTTTTGAAAGAAAGTCCCGTTGACTGGCTTCTTGAAGAGTCTAATCCTTCAGTGCGATATTTCACGTTGCGCGATATTCTTGGCAAAAGAGAAGATGACCCACAAGTGATTGCAGCAAAACGGGCAATTTCGCGGTCTAAGGTTGTAAGTAAAATATTCAGTAAGCAGAATGCAGAAGGCTACTGGGAAGAACCATTTAACCCTTATCACCCCAAATACAAGTCTTCCTATTGGCAAATAATGATTCTCGCTCAGCTTGGAATGGACAAAACCGATGAAAGGGTCGAAAGAGCATGCGAATATGCTTTCCAATTTCAACTGGAAGACGGCGGCTTTTCAAGCTATACTCTTGAAAGGGCTGTGGAAGAGCATACGTTGTTGCTTAAGAAGGGAAAGAAGCTGCCTCCGCAAGGCGAGTTTGCGTCTTCACTCGTTTTTGAGCATCAATATTCTTGTCTTACTGGTAACATGGCGGCAGCGCTGATTAGAATAGGCTATGCTGACGACAAAAGAGTAAAAAAGGCTTTAGAGTGGCTCGTGAAGATTCAGAACCAAGATGGCGGTTGGCTTTGTCCCTACTGGCGAGCGCACATTAGGGATAAACACGGCTGTTTCGACGGAACAATCTGCCCATTAGAAGCTTTTTCAGAAGTCTATGATAACTCATTTACAATCATGGACTATGCCCCAACTGGAGATTCTGAAGTCACGACATTGGAGTTCGTCGAGATTAACTCTTCAGTAAAGCTGTCACAATTATATGGTGTACTGGGCAAGGTTGCCAAGGAGATAGGAAAAATCTATGAGAAAAGCGAAGATCAAAGCCTCATGTCTCTTGCTCTCGGCTATTCCCAGATGAATGAAGAAGCAAAAAAGCTCTCCAAACTGGTGGAGAAGCGATTAACTGCATTTAACCTTCAAATCCTCAGTAGTTCGACATTGCTGAAGGATATGATGTGCGGACCATGTGGATGCCAAAACGACGAGTGCGGAGGAACCACTCCGCCACCATTACCGCCAGCCGGTGGATGTGGAATAGCATGTTGCTTGGCTTGTCAAATTCTCTGTAATGCTTTCATTGGAGGGGTTTGCATCCTTGTCTGCATCTTTACTTTGGGCATAGGGTGTGCTATTTGTGAGTTCCTGTCGACGTATCCCGAATTAGCAGGTTTGGGTTGCGACGTCTTCTGTCAATACATAGGATGGTGCTAATAACACTTTTTAACATCTTCAGACAAAACATAAATGCGGAGGATTAGGATGGAAGAAGAGCATAGACGGGACAGAAAGCCCAAATGGTGGAAACGCTTTTGGATTGAAGCAACTATAGGATCTGTGGTGTGTGTTACACTCTTTGCCTTATACTTCTCAAACTACATCAACTTGTACGTTCTCCAACGTGGCATAATGTTAATTTTCTCCATCTTCTGCTCTTATGCGTTTGCATATATTACAATAGAAGTACTCTCGGAAAAAGATCCATTAAAACGATATAAAATAGGGTTCATAGTAGGCGGAGTAACGACATCAATAGGTATCATCTTCTTGACAAGCATAATACTCAGAATTTTGAATTTACCTTCGCTACCCCAACTTCTTGACATGTGGACAGCAATCATCCTCACCGCTGTAATAGCCCCTATCATCGGTGGGCTCCTTGGATACTGGCTTGGAAAGAGAAGAAATTTCCGCCCGCCATTCGAGAAAAAAGACTGAAGCTCTTCAGAAGGAAGTGCATGGATATTTAGAATACACCAAACACGCTAGGTATAGATTATCTCCTTGGATTTGGTAGGCATGACAAAGTGAGGTTAACTGCAGTCACGACTCATTAGAAACTGAACTCTAACCTAGTCCTCACACAATTACTAAGCTGAGAGATTGAACAATGCCTGGCTAGGGTACAATGGTAGCCCGGGAGATGCGGGTTTCTAGGCGTTGGTTTGTATTTTAGCGGGGGTCCTTTATCTTCCCTTTTTTTCTGTTTTGTTTGGTTGGAGGTTTATGTGTAATTGTTTAAGTGTATGCTTTGTTTTTCTGTGAC
>Ga0078972_1004493_pt1 | contig 38010 bp, 37 predicted proteins | sample YelNatPaOPGAMG01_FD_67568 | JGI IMG/M metagenome (GOLD analysis project Ga0078972, IMG submission 67568) | Hot spring thermophilic microbial communities from Obsidian Pool, Yellowstone National Park, USA - OP-RAMG-01 (SPADES assembly) (version 2) | ecosystem: Environmental > Aquatic > Thermal...
TGTAATCGCCCTTGCTGGCGTTCTCTGGTATCTTGAAGTATATGCGGAGGACGGCGCTCCCGCCACTCTCTATGCGGCACCCGAGGGTTTGGCCAAGGTATGTGTCGTTCGTGCCGTAGTAGCCCGACCAGCGCGAGGTCATCGCCATGGATGCTGAATGCAGATCGGACGCGTTCATGGTCGAGGGGTCCCACGCGAACGTCCCTATGCCCGTTATGTTGAGCGCGGCCTCGGGGATATCAACAGATTCGGGGCGGTTGTTGCTGACCTCGACGAGGAAGTACCCGATGTCGCCAGGACGGTAGTAGCTCTTGTCGAACTCGTAGTGGGCGCCCGTGGCAGAAACGGCGGGCACCAGAAACAGGAGGAGACCCAATACAACGAGCAGCCCTGTCCTCCTACTGCGCGGGACTCGCTCATGACTGCAAAACGTCATCTTGAACTTACCTCAACCATAAACATTTGAGATTTTCGAAAAACCTGCCTTTAACCTTTCCCAAAAGGAGCGCAATGCTCAAAGAGCATTGATACAACAGTGATCCTCACGCCCTCCTTCGAGTTTTACATTTTCAACTACTACAATAGGTACCTGAAGAACAACGACAGATTGGCGAAAGCAGCCTCCCTGATAGACTGGTAGACTTTCCGGCCCATAATAGCCTAATCCTACAAAAACCTCACAGAGAAGGGAGAAGGGAGACCAAACATCGATCCAATCGTCATGCTGAAACTCCTGGTATTACAGCAGTGGTACGGCCTTTCGGACCCTGAGCTGGAGCGCCAGGTAGCCAGGGACGTGATCTTCTAGCACTTCCTAGGCTTCCCCGGATATTGGACTACGCCACATTACGGTCTGGCTATTCATGGAGAGGACGCCCCTCCTGTCCTTTGTTGGCGTGGGGCTCAGCCTCCTCACCTTCACCTCATCTCTCCCTCTTTTGGCTTCAAGGTCAGCGCTCTGGCTTTCAGGGCGTCGTAGTCTATCCCGCGCCTCCTCACCAGCTCCACTGGGTCGTCAAACTCGGCTGTGCCGGTGGGCATTCATCGAGGCGCAGGCCGCAGGCGCTCTGCAGACGCGGCGCCCGGTCGTGATCCCGGACTACACCACGGTCTGGCTCTTCACGGAGAGGCTGATAATGGACGGCGGGTGCGACAGGGTATTGATGGGTTCCGTGGAAAGAATAGTAAGAAAGTAAGAAAGAAAGAAAAAAATGGAAAAATCGGGCGCGGCGTTCATTCCGCCTTCTTGGCCTTGAAGCTTATCCTGGCTGTCATTATCCTCTCAGAGCTGAAGATCTTCGCCGCTATGTAGAGCATCGCCAGCGTGAAGAAAGCCATGTAGACGAGCCCGATGAGGCTCATCCCGTAGTTCCCTGTGATGAGCGCCTGCGAAGCCAGGGCGGGGTAGGTGAACGGTATCAGGTAGAGCGCTACCTGCATCGCCTGCGGGAGCGCGCTCAGGTCCCCCATCATCAGGAATATCGCGGGGAGGAAGACCGGGACTATCACGATGCCGATGATCGACTGTGCCCCCCTCACGTCCTGCGCAAGCGTCCCGAGGGTCAGCGCGATCGCCAGCGCCGATATGAGCGCGCCGAATATCGAGAGCCCGAGGATCAGGTAACCCTCAGGCGCGGGGGCGAGCTTGAGCCCTGCCTGCCCGATGTCGCCGGCTGCGGCCCCTGCGCTCCCGAGCACCGCGCCGATGTAGTACGTGAACGCGAGGACGTTAGCGACCGTAGCCAGCAGGGCGACCGTCACGGATCCCGCGAGCTTCCCGAAGAGTATGCTCATCCTGCTCACCGGGACGGTCAGGAGCGTCTCGAGCGTCTTGGCCTCCTTCTCGATCGCTATCGACGTGGCTGCGATCTGCATCGCCAGTATCAGCACGAGCATTATCACTATCGGCCCCATGAGCGTCTGCATCTGCACCGTCCCCTGCAGCGCGGCTGGGCTGATCCGGAAAGCCTCGCCCTTGATCACGGACTGGTAGTCCTGCCTGATCGGGTTGAGCAGCGCGTTCGGGTCCCTCCCTGGGGCCTCCTCCGAAACGAGATGCCTCACCAGCTCGCTCTTGAAGCTGCTGATGATCTGGTCCACGCGCCCCGACTTGATGAACTCCACCATCGAGAAGTCCTTGAAGTTGATGTACATCACGACCTCGGACCAGTTGCCCCCGGTGATGTTGCTGGAGAAGCCCGCCGGGATGTGCAGGAGGACATCCCCTCCCGAGAGCCCGCCCAGGATCGACTCAGGGGGGCCTGAGACCTCCTTGACCTCGACGTAGTTGGCGCCGAAGTAATCGAGGAGAGCCTGGGAGAGGGGACCGCCGTCGTCGTCGACCACGTAGATCGAGAGGTTCCCGTACGCCTTCTCGATCGTTGAGCCAGTGGAGACGCTTATCGCGGCACCCATCAGCGGCAGCAGTAGCGCCGGGAATATGATGATCCCCACCAGGATCTTGGGGTCCCTGAGGAGGTCCTTGATCTCCTTGACCACGAGGAGCCTGAGCCCGCTAGGCAAAGCCGACCACCTTCATGAATGCTTCCTCGAGGGTGTCCGCCCCGTACTTCGAGACGAGCCCGCCCGGCTGCCCGACCTCGATCACCCTGCCCGCATTTATGAACGCGACCCTGTCGCACATCTTCTCGACCTCGAGCATGTTGTGGCTGGAGAGGAGCACCGTGATCCTGTTCCTCTCGGCGTACTCCTTGATGATCCTCCTGAGCTGGAACGCATGCGTCACGTCGAGCCCGGAGGTCGGCTCGTCGAGTATCACTAGCCTGGGCTTCACCATGAGCGCCCGCGCGAGCTGGAGCCTCCTCTTCATTCCCTTGCTGTACGTCGATGACTTTTCCTTCAGCCTCTCGCCGAGCGCGGAGATCCTCATCCCCTCCTCCACCGCAGCCTCCACCTCCTCCTCGCTCCTGTAGTAGAATGAGGCCATGAACCTGAGGTACTCGAGCCCGGTGAGGTTCTGGTAAGCGCCGGCCTCCTCAGGCAGGTAGCTGATCAGCCTCCTGACCTCGGCAGCCTCCCTGACGACGTCCTTGCCGCAGACCGTCACCTGCCCCGACGTCGGCTTGATGATGGTTGCGATCACCCTGAGGGTTGTGGTCTTCCCGGCCCCGTTCGGTCCGATGAGCCCGAAGACCTCCCCCTCCTCGACCTCCAGGGAGAGTCCGTCCACAGCCCTCCTCCTCGAGAACTCCTTGACGAGATCCTTCACAAGTATTGCCTTGGGCATGCCCGGGATTATGGCGCGGCTGGTCTTTATACATATCGGGGTCCGCGGGCTGTCGGTAACTATACGTGACCTTTCCGGCGTTCAGCCCCTCGTCCCGGACCCTCTGCGCGCTCTTTTCGGGAAGACGAGGACCAGGTAGGCCATGAACGTGAACGCGAAGGAGGGCATTGTCGCTCCGACCTCCGGGAAGGCAGACTGGACCCAGAAATAGAACGCCGTCCCGGCCGCCCAGGCGGCTATCGCCGGGAGGCTCAGCCCGCGCCAGTACCAGTACTTCCCCTTCGGGTCGTAGAGGGATCCGACGTCGTAACCCCTCCTGGAGACCACGAAGTAATCCGCTATCACCACCGCGAACATCGGCACGAAGACCGCGCCAATCACGTAAAGGAACGCTACGAAGGCGTCCATCCAGGGGATGAATGCGATCGCCGTCCCAGCAATTCCGGTGACAAGGCTCCCCTGCCACTCCTTGATCCTCGGGAAGATGTTGACCAGGGACATGTTCGCGGAATAGATGTCAAGGAAAGTCGTGGTTATCGTCCCGAGCCAGATTGCCAAGAGCGCGAAGATCCCGAAGGCTGCCCCGCCGATCTGCGTGACGTAGATGGTCGGGTCGGTCAAGCCGAAAGCCAGCGCGCAAGCCAGCCCCGTAATGAAGAACCACGCGTTCACGGACCCTTGCCCGAGGAAAGCGCCCGCAAAGGATCCATTGACCGACTTCCCGAACCGCATGTAGTCTGCAGCCAGCGGAGCCCAGGAGAGGGGTATGATGAGCGCAAGGTCGAAGGCTATGCTCTGCGGCATCCCCCCAGCCGGGGCTGAGGCCAGCGCCTCCCACCCCTTCCCGGAAAAGACGGCCACGTTCATCGCGAGCGTGATGACGAGGAGCAAGGTTACCGAGACGCGCGTGAACCACTTCCAACCCTCAGCCCTGAAGAGCGCCAGCAGCGTGCACGCGGCTCCGCCTACCACTATCCAGTACGGGAAGCCGGTCGCCCCGAAGATCATCTGGCAGATCAGGTCAGCCGCGGACGCATTGATGTAGATCATCCACGCCGTCCATCCTATGAGCGTGAGGTAGTTGAGGGCGCTCATCAGGTAGGATCCCCTGATCCCGAAGCTCCCCCTCACCGAGACCATCGAGGGGACCCCCTTCTCGGCGCCGATGACCCCTGCAGCCGCGAAGATCGCGCTGCCCACTGCGGACCCCGCAATTATCATCAGGAGGCCCGGAACCCATCCCACCGGCGCAAGGTAGCTCCCGCTGTACCAGACGTTGACCGCGATCGCAGATCCAGCCCAGATCAGGGCCATGTCCAAGAACGAGAGGACCCTGTGCTTCGGCTCGACCGGGTAGATGGCTGATTCCTCGTAGCTCATCCTGCCTCGACCGAGACCTTGAAATCACGGGATATAAAGATTGCTAAAAGTGGGTTATATCCCAGCCGCAGCGGCTCGGGATCGGTCGGGGGAGGGAAGCCTTATCCCCGTTTCAATCCGGAGGGCGGGCATCCCAGTGCAAATAAAGGGGTTTATTGCCTTCACAAACTTTCAAACTTTCAAACTTTCAGACGCACAAAGCTTCAAAGCGAGATCCTCTTCCCGGTGCAACCCGGATCCACCGCATCGCCGAGCCTCCCGCGCATGTGGCACGCAGCCGCGAAGCCCGTGCAGTGGCAGGGCACCACCTTCTTCACCCCGATCTCCCTGAGCGCCGCAGCGGTCATCTCGAGCTTCTCCAACCCCGCGTCGTTGAGGTGGAAGCCCCCTACCACTGCGAAGACCTCCTCGATCCCCGTGATCTCCCTTGCGTGGCTCACGGTGTTGATCACCCCTGAGTGCGCGCAGCCCGTCACGACAACCAGCCCCTTCCCTTCCAGCGCCGCAACGATTCCCATGTCGTCCCTGAAGGTGTCCTTCTCGATCCCGCCATCTCTGCCTATGAAGAACTCGGTCTCCGGTCGCTCGAACGACTCCCTCTTTATCTCCCCGGTTGTGATGAGCCACTCCTTGACCTGCTGGGGGGATCCCGAGGCAGAGGCGGACACAGAAACCCCGGCCGCATCCAGGATCTTGGGGTCGAAGGGCATGCCTATCCTGATCAGGTTCCCCCTGACCTTCTTGAACCTCGGGAGGAATGCGTCGCCGTGCGTGAAGATCCTCGAGGGGGCGCAGCCGGACTCGATCATCTTCGGCAGCCCCCCTGAATGGTCGTAGTGCCCGTGGCTCAGCACCACGTCCTCCACCCTCCCGATCTTCAAAGCCTTCATGTTGTTGACCAGCGGCACACCGGTCTGGCCTGTGTCGAAGAGGACCGCTTCGCTCCCGTGCCGGATCAGCGCGGAGAACCCGTGCTCCCCGAGCATCCCCCTCGCGGCTGGCGAGACCGTGTTGTCGCAGAGTATCGTGATCTCCAGCCCGTCTATCGCCCTCAAGTCCACCAAGTATCCATACGCCCCTGCAGAATAACTCCCCGCACCCCCTCAAAAAGGTGGTGCACCGCGCAGAAGACCTAAAAAGCATTTGGTGCGTTGATCTCCTGATCGAAGTGTTTGCTATGGACGCAGGGGTCTTCCTCGCAGGGATCGCGCTGGGGCTGTCGCTAGCTGCCCCGCCCGGGCCAATCAACGCGCTGATGGCAGCGCAGGCTATATCCTCCTCCCGACTGAGCGGCTTCCTCGTCGGGCTCGGGGCGATGACCTCCGACGCGACATTCCTGGCGATCACCTACACGCTGAGCGGGCTGCTGGTCCTCAACGAGACCGCCCGCGGCGCCCTCTCGATGGTCAGCTTCTGCCTCATGATCCTGCTCGCGTACCTCACCTGGCGGGCTTCCAAGCGGATCGACCTAACGCCGAAGAGGAGCGTCCACATCCCGTACCTGACCGGGCTGACCGTGGGTCTGACCAACCCCTTCCAGCTTTCCTGGTGGATGAGCGCCGGGCTCTCCCTCATCTCGAGCATAGGGCTGGTAATAATCATCGGCTTCTTCACTGGAATCCTCATATGGATCACGAGCTTCCCCTCGGTGCTCAGCTGGGCGGGGAGGGGGCGCCCTTGGGTCTACAAGGGCGTGGTGTACTTCTCGATCGGGCTCCTGGTCGCTTTCGCAGCCTGGTTCCTCTACAACGGCGTGGCCCTGCTGGGGCTCATCAATTAGCATGCTGGTGGAAGCGCGGCAGTTCTGACCGGGTCGGACATGTTTAGAATAGCGAAATCAATTAGCATGCTGGTGGAAGCTCGACCCAGGGATTACCTGCACCGGAGGAAGATCCCGCGCATGCGCATCGACGGCCCGCCGGTCCACACCGGGACACCCTGATCGGGCTGCCCCTTGCCGCACGTGGCCGCGTTGAACTTCAGGTCTTTCCCGACGGCGTCGACGCTCGAGAATATCACCTCGGTCGTCGCCTCTATCACCGGGGCCCTCACCGGATCCCTTACCTCCCCTCCCTCTATCATATACGCTTCCAAGCCCACGTACCTGTTGTTCCACCTGATGTCGTCGATGTTCCACTCTTGGAAGCTCTTGATGTACACGCCCCTGTCGACGCCCTCGATGAGCTCCTCCAGCGTGTGGTCCCCAGGCTCCATGAACGTGTTCGACATCCTCACGATCGGCTCCCTTGCGTAGGACGAAGCCCGCATCGCCGCGTTGCTCGAGACCCCGAAGTCATGGGCGGTCTCCCTGCTGTGCAGGAACTCGTTGACCCTCCCCTCCCTGATCAGCGCCTTCCTCCTGGCGGGGACCCCTTCGTCGTCGTAGAGGTAGAACCCGTAGGACGCGGGGAGGGTCGGGTCGTCCGAGATGTTCACCGCCGCGCTCCCGATCTTCCTGCCGATCATGCCTGGCTTCAGGTAGGACTCGCCCGCCTGGGCGGCTTCCCTGCCCATTATCCTGTCCGCCTCCTGCGGGTGGCCGCAGGCCTCGTGGGATATTATGCCCGTGACCTCCCCGCCGACCACGACGTCGTACTTCCCGGGGGCGAGCGCCTTCCCCTCCCTCAGCATCCTCGACATCGCCTCAGCCTCCTCCCTGGCGACAGCGTCGGGCGCTATGATGCCCGCCCTCTCCCATCCGCCGGACTCGCCGATCTGGACTATCCTCTGGAGGGACCCCTTGCCGCCCTCGTAGGCCGTGATTATGAAGTACCCTGCGACCCTCGGCACCAGCGACCTCAGCTCGGTGCCCTCGGAGTTGATGTACTCCTTCTCCTCAACGCTCCCCCCGAAGACAAGGAGCCTGTTGGGGAATTCCACCCCTTTGACCCCCACAATCGAGGCGTCGACTGCCTTGAGGAGATCGATGACCTCGCCCGGATCCACGGACGTCGGGAGAACCCTGTGATCTGCCTTCCATCCAGCCCTCGCCGGCTTCTCGCTCGAAAGGGCTACCTTCTTGCAGGATCCGGCCATCGCCTTCGCGGATCTCACCGCCCTCGATCCCGCCTCGATCATCCCCTCGCGGGTGAGTATGTTCGTCGAGGCAAAGCCTAGAGCCCCGTCGACGATCGCCCTCACGGCGACCCCATGGGCCTCAACGTACTCGGGGGGCTCAGCCGCCCCGTTCTTGAGCACGACTTCCATCCCGGAGTTCCTCTGGGACCTGACCTCGGCGTACCCTGCCCCTTCCCTGATCAGGTAATCAAGCAGCCACTGGAGATCCATGGCAAACACCACTCAGCGCGTAAGACAGCGACGCATCCGATCTCTTTCGGAACGCAATATTAAGGGTTTGCACCGGCCTGCGGCTCCAGGGAGGCTATCATCTCCTCCGCGGCAGGGGATTCGGCGCCGTAGATCTCCGACATGTACCTGATCCCCGTCTCGTTCGCCTCAGCCCCATCCCACGACGCGACCGCGTCCCTGACGACCGCGATCCTGTACCCCCTGAAGAAGGCGTCCGCGGCGGTGTGCCTCACGCATATGTTGGTGTCGATCCCCGTGATCGCCACCCGGTCCACCCCCAGCTCCCTCAGGAGCAGGTCCAGGTCGGTCTGGAAGAAGCCGCTGTACCTCCTCTTCCTCACCACAAAATCGCCATATTGTGGCTTGAGCTCCTCAACGACCTCGGCACCCCAGGTCCCGGCTATCGCATGATCCCCCCAAAGCTCGAGCTCCCTGTCGACGCCCGGGAAGTGCGTGTCGCAGATGTACACCACCGGGAGCCCCTTCCTCCTGAAATGGTCTGCAAGCGCCCTTATCTTCGGGATTATGGCCGCAGCAGCTTCGCACCTCATCTTGCCCGAGACGAAGTCGTTCAGCATGTCTATAACAAGGAGGGCTGTTGCCAACCCAGCCTCACCACCAGATCCACACTCCTCAGATCGGGATATAGGCTTTCCCCCGAGGGCTGCATGATCGAGCTTTGTGCGCGCTGGTCGATCTTGGTCGCGGAGGAGTTACGGTTATAGCCCCACGCTGCGATCTAGGGTTGGTGGACGCGGTTGCCTTATGAAATAGAGTATATCGACGTGGAGGCGAAGCACAGGCTCTGGTCAGACCTCACGAAGCGCCCCCTCTATACGCGGAAGGCCGACATATACGGGTGCTGCATCAAGCTCCTCACCGACAGCAGGCTCACCTCCGACCTGTGGTCAGACAACTTCTACTCCTCGGACGAGAACAGGCGGTCCCACGGCAGGCTCCTCGCGGTCGAGGATCCGGTCCAGCCTCCCCACGTCAAGTACGACCCGTACACAAAGACTGCAATTATCTTCAACATAGACTACTACGGGTGGATCAAGAGCGTGGCCCTCGCGGTCACGGGCGAGATACTTGAGGACTCGCACGAGATCTTCTCGGTCCACGGCGCAGCCCTCGACGTCAACGGATCCGGGGTCGCGATCATCGCAGGGAGCGGGGTCGGTAAGACGACCCACAGCTGGGGGATGCTCCGGAACCCTGGCGTCAGGCTCCTTGCTGACGACTGGTTCTTCGTCAGGGTCTACGAGAGGAGCCTCCTCGCGTTCGGGTCCGAGAAGAACTGCTACGTGGACGCGGACCTGGGGCACATCTGGGGGGAGTACAAGAACATGCTCGACCGGGCGGTATTCGACAAGAGGGGGAGGGCCGTCGTCAACGCCAGGTGGGTTGTAGGGAACGACGGCGTGATCCCGATGACGACGCTCCGGAAGGTGGTACTCCTCAAGAGGGACCCGTCGGACGGGGCGGTGATCAGGGAGCTGGATCCGGGGGAGGCTTTCGAGATCCTCTCCAGGAACGGTTTCTACAACCCCCACCAGCTCGTCAACGACGGGAGGAAGTTCCAGCTCAGGAGCGGCTTCTTTAAAACCCTCCTCAGCAGGACGCGGATCTTCCTCGCGAACACAGCGCACCCTGCACCAGAAGTCCAGGACAGGATATTCCAGGCGGTCTCGGGATGAACCATCCCGATTCGAGAACAGTTAAATATCCCGCCGGCTCGACTTACTCCCACTGAGGGCTAGAAAATGCAGAAGAAGCACGTGCTCTACATCCTGCTTGACGGGCTCGGCGACCGCCCGGTGGCAGAATTCGGCAACAGGACCCCGCTCGAGGCGGCGAACCGACCGAAGATGGACGCGCTCGCCAGGGGAGGGAGATCTGGCGTCGTCTACACGGTGGGCAGGGGGATCGCGCCCGAGTCGGACGTGGCCGTGATAAGCATGCTCGGCTACGACCCCCACAAGACCTACACCGGGAGGGGGCCGATCGAGGTCTTCGGGTCTGGGATGTCGATGGAGAACGGGGACCTCGCAGTCCGGTGCAACTTCGCAACCTTCAGCAGCGACTTCACAATAATCGACAGGCGGTGCGGCAGGTCGCTCACGACCGAGGAAGCCAGGGTGCTCGCCGACGCGATCAACAGTGAGGTGGCCCTCGAGTCCCACCCGGCTGAGTTTGAGTTCAGGAGCACGGTCGGGCACAGGGGCGTCCTCCTGATCAGGTGCAAGGAGGGCAAGCTCTCAGGGAACATCTCGAACACAGACCCCGCCTATCTCAAGAAGGGCGGGATGGGGATAGCGCTCGAGACCTTCGAGAACAAGGTCCAAAACGCGGCCCCGCTCGACGGGAGCGAGGAGGCCAGGAGGGCTGCGGATCTGCTGAACGAGTTCACCCGGAAGAGCTACCAGGTGCTCGAGTCCCACCCGATAAACATGGACCGCAAGGCGCATGGGAAGCCGCCCGCGAATGGGATACTCGGGAGGGACGCAGGGTCTTCGCTGCCAAACTTCACCCCAGTCACTGATCTCTACGGGATGGAGTTCGCTGCATTGGTCGAGATGCCAGTCGAGCGTGGGATAGCGCTCCTCTGCGGCATGGACACCGTCGACCTCCCGAAATCGACAGGCGACCTCTCCCTGGACTACGAGAAGAGGGCCGAGCTCGCGAGCGAGCTGATCCAGTGCTACGGGGGCGTCTACATACACATAAAGGGGCCGGACGAGCCAGCCCACGACGGGGACTGCGCCAAGAAGAGGAGGTCGATCGAGATGATCGACGAGCACTTCTTCGGGCACCTCCATTTGGATTTGGATAGCACCGCGGTCGTGGTCACAGCGGATCACTCGACGCCATGCTCTCTGAGGGCCCACTCCGACGATCCTGTGCCGCTCATTGTGGCTGGAGCCGGGATAGGGACCGACGGGACGGCCGAGTTCGGCGAGTCGGCGTGCAGGAAAGGATCCCTTGGGGAGATCGACGGGGTCGACCTCCTGAAAAGGGTAATAAGGATGGTCTCCTAGGGGAAGTCAAAATTAGACAAGGAAGGTGATCTATCTACATGTCGAATGTGCCGAAGCGCCTTTACAGGTCTAACTCGAGCAGGATACTCGGAGGGGTCTGCGGCGGGATAGCAGAGTACTTCAATGTCGACCCGGTGATAATTAGGCTCATCTGGATAGTCTTCACGGTGATTTACGGGTTCGGAATCCTTTTGTACCTGATCGCCTGGGTGATCATCCCCCCTTCGCCGGAAGGATCCTCCCCGCCCCAGCAGGGGATCGGGACTGCAGCATTCTCCTTTGACAGGCGAGCCCAGAAAGCACTGGTTGCATTGGGCCTCATCCTCGTGCTGATCGGTGTGCTCGAGGTCACGCGGCTCTCGGCGCCTATCAAGGCGCTCATTGCGACCGCCTTCTCCTTTCCCTTTGTTTTTATATGGCTAGGCATACTCGTAATAGTGATAGCATTGATGAGCCGGAGATAAACCGCCTTGTCGCTGGGCCCTGTGCTTGCACTGTCGGTAGCGGCCGCTGTTGTCATGCTAGGGTTCGGGATAATAATGCCATTCCTGCCCGTCTACGCACAGCTGCTCGGCGCCGCAAGCGGGGTCGACATAGGCATCCTCTCCTCCGCCTTCCTGATCACAAGGACGCTGCTGGCGACGCCTGCCGGATCTTTCTCAGACAGGCTGGGGAGGAAGCGGATAATAATCGCCGGGCTGGCGATCTACTCCGTCCTTTCGGTGCTGTTTGCCTTCGCCTCCACCTGGATCGAGCTGATAATGTACCGGGCCCTCCAGGGGGTGGCGTCCGCATTGGTCTGGCCAGCCTCGACTGCACTCGTCGCGGACATGTCCCTCCCTGAGAGGAGGGGGACGGCCATGGGCCTGTTCAACTCAGTGTCGATGAGCGGCTGGATGATCGGTCCGGCGCTCGGCGGCGCGATCCAGTGGTACTCCAGGAACGCCCTGGGGATGGGGCTGCTGGACAGCTTCAGGACCCCGTTCTACGTCTCGGCGATCCTCTCGCTGATATCGATGATCCTCGTGGTTGTGCTCGTGAAGGCAGCAAAAGCACCAGGGCCGAGGAGCAAGAGGCTCGGCTTGCCCATGAAGGAGATCGATCCGAGATTCAGGAGGAGCGTTTACGTCCTTCTGTTCCTGTTGATCTCGTACGGCTTCGCGACATCCTTCGTAGAGCCAATGCTCGTCTACTTCGTCCAGCACGAGTACAGCCTGAGCGAGGACCTCGTCGTATCTAACATGGCAATCGTCTTCACGATATCCGGGGTCGTCATGCTCGGCACCCAGCTCCTCGGCGGGAGGATCGCCGACCGCTACAGCAAGAAGAGGACGATACTCTCTACGTCAGCGGTAGCCCAGGCCCTGACGATGGCCATGCCCTTCTCGAGGGACGTGGGGGAGATAGGGTCTGTGATGGTCGCGAGATCGGCGTTCTACGGCCTGGGGTCACCTGCCTACACCGCGTTCCAGCAGAACCTGCTCCCGTCGAAGGTCAGGGGAGCCTTGACCGGGCTCTTCGACACTGCCTTCGGATTTGGGGCATTCGCCGGGCCGATAGCCGGTTTCTTCCTCTACGACACCGTCTCCCACAGCTCGCCCTTCCTGGCGAGCGGCTTGCTGGGCATCGCCACGCTGGTGGCAATCGTGCTCTTCACGTACGAGCCAAAGCGTGAAGAGGTGCCCGCTTGAGGGGCGTGGCATTGCCCCCTCTTGGATCCAAGAGTTCAATCAACCAATTAATTAATGCTTATAAACCGAACAACACTACATTTTCTCGGTGTCTGCTTTGCCAAAGATCAAGTGCAAGAAAGTAACCTGGGAAGAAGTCGAGGAATGGAGCCGCATCGTCTCTGACAGCGTCTATTCGTCCGGGTGGATCCCGGATGTAGTTGTCGCAATCTCGAGGGGCGGGTATGTGCCCGCGAGGCTGGTCTGCGACAGGCTCGTAGTGGGGGAGCTCGTATCCCTGCAGATCTCGCACTGGCCCTCTGCCGCCCAGATGGCAAAGGAGGCTGGCGTCCGCACACCACTGCACTGCAACATGGGCGGGAAGAAGGCCCTCATCGTGGATGACATCGCAGACACCGGGGAGTCCCTGATAATCGCGAAGGACCACGTCTGGACGAACTGCAGGCCGGACGCGATCAGGATAGCCTCGCTCCAGTGGATCTCCGGGAGCAGCAAGATACGCCCGGACTACTATGCCGAAGAGGTGAAGGAATGGATCTGGTACCAGTACCCATGGACCAGGCTTGAGGACATAATAGGCTTCGTGAAGAAGGTCGTCGAGGAGAGCCCCGGCAAGGAGGCGTGGTCCCTCGATGAGATCATTGGCAAGGTCAGGGAGTGGTATGGCGTCGAGTTCGATCGCTGGTTCTTCGAGAGGGCGCTGGACAGGCTCGTCTCGAAGGGGCTCCTGAAGAGGGAAGGGGACCGCATAATCGCAAAGGTATAAATGAGATCGTGGTTGGTGTTGGGCATGTCTTTCAAGTGTAATGCTGAGATCGGGATAATAGGCGGGAGCGGGTTCTACGACCCGGCCATGTTCGACTCTGTTTCCGAGGTGAAGATCCACACGCCTTTTGGACCCCCCTCCGACATCATCTCTGTGGGCGATCTTAGGGGCGTCCGCGTGGCTTTCCTCCCCAGGCACGGGAAGAGGCACTCGATACCCCCCCACCTCATCAATTACCATGCAAACATATGGGCGCTAAGGGACCTCGGCGTGAGGAGGATACTCGCCCCGTCCGCAGTGGGCAGCCTGAAGGAGGAGATCAAGCCAGGCGACCTCGTGATCCCGGACCAGTTCATCGACTTCACCAAGAACAGGCGATATTCGTTCTACGACGGCGCAGTTGTGGGGCATTTCTCGCTTGCGGACCCTTTCTGCCCTGACTTGAACCAGAAGGTGGCCGAAACAGCCAGGAAGCTGGGGATAAGCGTGCATTCGCCTGCGTGCTATGTGTGCATCGAAGGCCCGCGGTTCTCGACGAGGGCAGAGTCGAGGCTCTTCAGGTCATGGGGCGCCGACATCATCGGGATGACTTTGGTTCCCGAGGTCGTCCTCGCGAGGGAGGCCGGGATCTGCTACACGACGATCGCCACGGTCACCGACTACGACGTGTGGGCAGAGAAACCGGTCACGGCGCAGGAAGTGGTGGAGACGCTCAAGTCAAATGTCGAGAAGGCAAAAAAGGTGATATACGAAACGATTCCGGCGATCAGCGAAAGAAGGTGCACATGTGACAGATCTTCGGAGAATGCCTTGGTCTGACGGCAGTTGCTGTGCCGATCGGATTGGGAGAGGAGTGTTCAACACTTCTATATTCTTTACCTTAACTGTTTAACAGTATATATTCGGCTAATTGATATAAAAAATAAAATATACTGAAAAACTTTATATATTCGAGTATTTATGTTATATATCGAGTAGTGGACAATAGAAAAAGAAGGTGAAATAGAAAATGGAAAAGAATTTCAATCCGGTAAAGCCTACCCTGTGGGTGCCTGGTTAGAGCGTAAGAAAAGCAGACCATCTTCGTCCATGTTTACTTTGCGTTTTGCCTCAGCTGTTTGTACTTTTCTAATTATTCAGCCCCTAAAATGAATAGATGCGAAAATCTGGTTTTTGCCATTCCGATTTTTGGTCCGGGCGACCTGCTTTGCACTCAAAGGCCAATTTCTCCAGCTATCTTCTGCATGCTCTCCAGGGCTATCCCCAAGAACTCCTCGACTGGGATCCCGATTTCCGCGCATGACGCTATCCTGCCCCTGTCCGCGCCCTTGGCGAAGTCCTTGCTCTTGTACTTTTTCATCAGGGTCTCCACGGTGACGTCCTTGAGCTTCTTGCTGGGCATGACCAGGGCAGCAGCCACGACTAGACCCGAAACCGCATCGCTCGCTATCAGCGCCTTTTTGAATTTGCTGTCCGGCATCACGCCCGTGTTCTCGTAGTTGTGCGCCTTTATCGCCTGGATCACATCGTCCTCGACCAGCCCCTCAAGAATGCGCGATGCGACAAGCGTGTGGTCGCCCAGCCCGCTGCAGGCCTCGAAGTCGATGTCGTGGAGAATGCCAGTGACTTCCCACTTCCCCTCATCCTCGCCGAGCCTCAGCGCGAGCCCCCTCATGACCGCGCCCACTGCGAGCATGTGCTTAATGTTGTTCTCTTTCTTGACATGCTTCTTCACGAGTTCAATGGCCTCTTCCCTCAGCACTTGGGACACCTGATCTATGGGTGGCGGGATGGCGATAAAAGCCTTGGGGCAGAAATAGGGGCATCCATGTCCGCTTCAAAAAATCAGAGATAAATACCCGCATTGGCTAGATGATCGCGGTGCCCTGCATGCTCTGCCCCAAGTGCGGTACCGAGAACCAGGAGGACTCTAACTTCTGCAGGAGGTGCGGAAGCAGGCTCGGGAAGACTTTCACCGAAGAGTTCAACGTTGCCGCGAAGGATCTCGTCTCAAAGATAGAGGACCTGATAAGGGAGGGCAACGTGACCCGCATAATCGTCAAGAACGAACAGGGCAGGGTACTTCTGGAGTTGCCAGCAACCGTCTTCGTAGTGGGCGCGATCCTTGCTCCCTGGATGGCCGCCTTAGGTGCGATCGCAGCCCTCGCCACCAACTGCAAGGTCGTGGTCGAGAGGCGTCCCGACTGACCCGGGGACTCAATGAAGTAGAATGATGAAATTGGAAGAACAAAGGCGATCTTCCGGACTGAAGATGGATGGATGGTTGGTTGGGCAGATAAAAAAGCAGAGAAAGAGAAAGAAAGGATCAGGAGTCATTGTTGAACTTCTTCAGTATTATCCTGGTGTTGGTCCCAGTGACTCCCTTTATCTTCCTTATGTTCTCCAGCACTTCGTTCATCTGGTTGACCGTTTCGACGTTCAGCATCACTTCGATGTCAAAGTCGCCGCTTATCTCGAGAACCTTCTGGACACCCCTGATCCAGAGGATCCGCCTCGCGACAGCTGTGGTGTAGACATTGGACTCGCACTTGACGAGCACCAGCGCTTCGATCTTCTTCGGCACCTGGACCTCGAGCTTCTTGCCGGCCGCCTTCTCAGCCAGCTCCAGGAGGTCGACGTCGCGGTAGCTCCTGACCTCTGGCCTCTCCTTTATCGCCTGTAGCACCTTCATCAGCTCCTCCTCGGTCAGGGCCACCCCTAGGCGCTTCAGCCTGTCCTCCAGCGCCACCTTACCAGTGTACTTGCTGATCACGATCTCCCTCTGCCTGCCCACGATGCTAGGCGGGAAGGCCTCGTAGGTCTGGGGGTCGAAGATGACCGCGGCCGCGTGGACGCCGCCCTTGTGCGAGAAGACGTTCTCGCCGACGATCGGCTGGAGCGGCGAAACGGGTATGCCGCTGTGCTTCTCGAGCAGCAGCGAGAGCTCCGGGAGCTTCGTCAGGTCGACCGTGTCGACATTGTGCAGCACCTTCAGGGCGACCGCAAAGGGCTCCAGCGGGGTGATCCCCGCCCTCTCGCCTATGCCGTTCACGGTGGTGTGGACTGCAGTCGCGCCCCCCTCGACCGCGGCTACGGCGCTCGCGACCGCAAACCCCAGGTCGTTGTGGCAGTGTGCGTCGAGCTCGGCTCCCAGGTCCTTCGAGAGCCTCGAGAATAGTTCCCTCATCTTGTCCGGGGGCGTGACGCCCACGGTGTCCGGGATGCTTATCCTGTCTGCCCCAGCCTCGATCGCGGCCCTGCATATCCTGACTATGAAGTCGTAATTGCCCCTGGTCGCGTCCTCTGCAGTGAACCTGACCCTCACACCGTGGTCCCTCGCGTACTGGACGCTCTTCACCGCAGCCTCGATCGCCTTCTCCTCGGTCATTTTCATCGCCTGGAGCTTCTTCTCCGTGATCCCGAGGAAGATCGCGACGCGATCCACTCCGCACGCGAGCGCGGCATCAACATCAGATATCAGCGCGCGGCTGTGGGCTAGGATCTCGGCATCGAGCCGCTCCGCCACAATCCTCTTTATCGCCTCGGTCACGTCTTGGGACACGGCTGGATGCCCCGCCTCGATCATGTCAACCTTGGCCTCGTCCAGCTTTCTTGCTATCTCCACTTTCGCGTCGATGCTGAACGAGACGCCAGGCGTCTGTTCCCCTTCCCTCAGGGTAGTGTCAAGGATCTTGACTTTCATCAGTGGCACCGCAATTAGAATTATTCGAACCGTATATAAGCCTTTTCGTATCTGTTGTTGCTCTTTTTTAACATCAAGAAAGGGAGAAGATTCGAAAAAAATACCAGAAATGACTAATAACGAGAATGCTCCTGTGGGTAGCATTTAATAAATCTGCGATCCATACTACCACCACAATAAATCAGGTGTGCGAGGTTCACGACGTGTCTTCTTGGTCTGTTGGCAGGATCGAAGGTACTGCAGGCACAGAGAGGTTCTCGATGGTCCTGGATCGGCAGGATATCGGGAAGAACGACTATGTCCAGGTCAAGCACGAAGGAAAGGACTTCCTGCTAATCATAAAGGAGGTCAAGCGCGCTGGAGACAGCAAGTTGTTTGCCGAGTGCTCCGTCATAGGCGCCCCGCCGAAGACGCCCTTCATCCCTGGGTCGGAAGTGCTGGCGGCATCAGAAGAGGCAATAAGGAAGGGGCTGGGCATATGCACTGGGGAAGCCGAGGGGGTCTACATCGGGAAGCTGAGGAACCTGGACTGCAGGGTCTGGCTGCCGATCAAGAAGATGACGCGCATATTCATTGTCGGGAAGCCCGGATCCGGAAAGTCGTACACGATGGGAGTCATTGCGGAGGAGTTGATCAAGAAGGGGATCCCGCTGGTCATAATCGATGCCCACGGAGAGTACTCGAGCCTCAAGGTACCTTCGGACGCGCCCTCTGAGGAGTTTGGGGTCTCCCCCAGGTCTTACTCCGAGAACATAGTCGAGTTCGCCAACCTGGCCTTCAACCCGGGTGCTGACCTTGACATAGCCTCCCTCGACTCGACCAGGGCCGAGGACATCGTCTCGCAGATGCAGTGCACGATCATCAACCTCCGCGGGCTTGGGACCGAGGAGCAGTACCAGGTCGTCCACAAGGTACTGACCAAGCTCCTCGAGGCGATCATGACCATGCAGATCCAGCCGTTTTACCTGGCCCTGGATGAGGCCCACCTGTTCGCCGGGAGGAACAGGAGGGACGACTCCTCTGTCAGGCAGGTCCTAGAGGCAGTCCAGCGCTTCTCACAGGAGGGTCGGAAGTTTGGAGCCAACATGATAGTGATGACCCAGCGCCCCCAGCTGCTCGACATGACTGTCCGGAGCCTCTCTGCCACATGGATAATACACCGGCTGACCGACCCGAATGACGTAAGGATCGCGGTGGAGAGCGGGGGGCTTGGGAAGGACTGGGAGGCTGACATAAACTGGCTCGAGCCCGGGAATGCGGTGATAACAGGCGACGTCGTCGAGAGGACGCCCCTGCTCGTCCGGGTGAGGGAGAGGGAGACGACACATGGCGCTCCGGGCTTCAACCCGCTTGACTTTGTCTCGCCCGAGGAGCTGGAGAAGATGAGGAAGCGGATCTCCAAGCTCAAGGAGAGGCTGCTCAGGGAGGGGGCTGCTGCCCAGAAGGGCTTACAGCCGCAGGCTCGGATCCCCAAGTCCGTGCCATCGTTGTACCTGCCGGTGAACGTCAGCGAGTCAGACATTCTCGGGCGGCTGAAGGAGGATCGATCAGTCGACGCCGCAGATCTTCTGAGGTCCAGGCTCACCTATGCCCCCGCCCTCTTCGCTGAGGCGACTGTCGAGTCGAAAAGGAAAGACCCAGACCTCCACCTCAAGGAGCGGATCAGGAGGCTGATCCCTGCCTCCGCTGGCGTGCAGCCGCTCGACTGGAGGTACGAGTCGGCGTTCGGCATCGATGCGAAGGACGTCCTGGCGCAGCCCGCGTCCCCTGTCCCGCCGAGGGAGGGAGATCATGCGCAGACTGCGGCAGCCCTGCTGGATGAGTCGGCAATAGAGAACCTGAAGGGGGCATTCAGGATCTTCGCGGTCTCGAAGCTGACCCAAACCGTGCACTACCACCCGAAGCTCGGGGAGTTCTCAAAGCCTGGGGAGGCAATTGAGGACTTCAAGGCCAGGCTGAGGGCGAAGGCAGATTCGATTAGGGCGCAAGACGAGTCCGAGATCAAGGAGAAGTACAGCCAGCAGCTGAAAGAGGTGCGATCGAGTGCGGCGGCTGCAAAGGAAGAGCTCGCGAGCCTTGAGAAGCTTGTGGACTCGATAAAGGACGAGATCAAGTCCCTCGAGAAGGAGAGGGCCAAGGCTGAGAAGGATGGGAGATCGACGCTGAAGGTATCCCAGCAGATACAGACGAGGGAGGTGAGGCTTGCCAGGCTTGAGCAGAGGCTCGCCAAGGCAAGGGAAGAGATAGTCTCGCTCACGAGGAAAGAGGGCGAGATCCAGGAGATGATCCGGGGCGAGACGAAGAGGGTCGCGCAGGAGCTCGAAACTCTATTGAACGAGCCGCTGGCTAACCTCGTCTTCCAGCCCAAGCCAGAGGAGGTCACGGTAGAGGCCATGCAGGTGGTATGGATCCCCAGGATCGAGGCGCTCTTCAGGGTCAGCTTCCATGGCGAGGAACGGGACTTCAGGATGGAGTGGAACGCGGTCAACGGGTGGGGCAAGTTCGGGGAATGCGCCGAGTGCGGCAAGCAGATCACAGCGCTCGATGGGCCAATCTTCTGCTACACCTGCGGGGAGATCTTCTGCGCTGAACACCTGGTGGGCTGCTCGCTGTGCGGGCGGGCTTCGTGCTCTGCCCATGCATGGAAGTGCCCCGAGTGCGGCAAGCAGTTCTGCTCGGACGAGCCATATGTCGAGTGCGCGGCCTGCGGAAAGAGGATCTGCACCGGGTGTGCCAAGGTTTGCAGGGACTGCGGCGAGGGGAAGGGGTACTGTTCGGGTCATGTAAAAAGGTGTGGCGTATGCGGCGGCACATACTGCCTCGACCACTATGAGAAGCACATCGGCCACTGCAAGAAGTGCGGCAGGGAGCTGTGCGTCATAGAGCAGGTGAAGTGCGCGGCTTGCGGCGAGACCTTCTGCGAATCGCACGTCTCCAAGTGCAGCGCCTGCGGCGAGGAGGTCTGCGGGGAGCACTCCTGGGCCTGCAGCGCCTGCGGCAAGCCATTCTGCAAGAAGGAGTTGCCGTACCTGTGCAAGGTCTGCGGCAAGCCATTCTGCAACCAGTGCACGTCGGTCTGCTCGGTCTGCGGCGAGAGGGTCTGCAGGGAGCACATGAGGAAGTGCCCCGAGTGCGGTAGGACGGTCTGCCCCGACTGCATGGTCGAGAGGAAGCGGCTTGGGATATTCAAGAGGTCGGTCTGCTCGCACTGCGCGCAGAGGTGAGCGGCTGGCGAAGAAACGGGCGGTTGCCCCAGGGGGCGGCGAATGGGACCGGCGCTGCAAGGCTGGCATAAAAAGCCGGCGGTAAGCCGCCCATGAAGAGGCACAGGCAGCAAGCCAAGGAGGCGCCCTGGCAGGATGCTACTCCGTCGCGAACTCCTTCACTTCGAGGGCGATCACGGCCCTGCTCTCGAGTATCTTTCTCTTCACATCCTCGATCGGGATCCCAGACTGCGACGCGTCCGCGACGACAATCCACTCTGCAAGGTCGCCTTTCTTGATGGTCCTCGAGCTGGACATCATCAGGTCTAGGTTCGCGTCGCCGAGCACCTTGGCTGCCCTCGCAAGCGCCCCTGGCCTGTCGGGTATCTTCAGGTGCAGCTCCACAAGGTGCGCATCAGGACCCGCGAAGAGCGAGATGGAAGCGCGCTTCTCCTCCCTCTCAAGCTTCACCGTCACATATGTGCCGCTCTGGAGGCCTAGCTCTTCCCTGACCCTGAGGGGCACAGTTATGCGCCCTTTCGAATCCACCCTGACTATCTCGTGGTCGTGCACCATCCTCAACCATCCATGAGCACGTATTCCGATCAGATCTCAACTGTCTTACAGATCTCTGTATTGGTTAAATATTTAAGGGGACGATTTGATATATACTCTGCTACAATCGATACGGATGTGAACAACATGGCAGAAACACCTACAACACCAAGTGAAGTAAAGAAGCCTGAAATGCCAAGGGATGTAATTCTGGTCGGCAAGAAACCAGTGATGAGCTATGCTATGGCAGCTCTCATGCAGCTCAATGAGAGCGGGAGCATAACCATAAAAGCCAGGGGAAACGCCATCTCGTCTGCAGTCGACGTTGCCGAGGTAGTCTCGAAGCGGTTCATGACCGGAAGCACGGTGCAGAAAGAGGTTACCATTGGCACAGAAGTCCTAGGCGACCCGCCGAGGAACGTCTCGACAATCGAGATCAAGCTGACCATCAAGAAGTAAGCCCTTGACGGACTCTGGCAATAGGCTGTGAAACAACCTATTTTTATCTAATTTTATCTAATTTATTTTTGCTGGATTGAGCGCGTTTCTGATTTGGAAGAGTGGTTGTTTATGGCAAGGATAATAAAAGTTGGCGTTTTGGCATTCCCGGATCTTGAGGAACTCGACCTCGCAGGGGCTTGGGAGGTGCTCGGCGCGACAAGGAGGCTCTTCAGGGAAGGCGTATTCAAGGATGCTTACTTCGAGCTCGAGACGGTCGGGAAAGAGACCGGGCCTGTAAAGTGCTACCACGACCTGAAGATCGTGGTGGAGAAAAGGCTGGATGCGCTTCCAGGGCACGACGTGCTTTTTGTCCCAGGCGGCCCTGGGAGGCTCAAGGCGCAGAAGGACAGCGCGATACTGGAGGCAGTCAGGAAGTTCTACGAGAGCGGGAAGATCATCGCCTCGGTCTGCACGGGGGCTTTCATACTCGCCGAGGCTGGGATCCTCAAAGGGAAGAAGGCAACTTCTTTCCACACAGTGGTGAACCAGCTTTCCGGGTACGGGGCATGCCCCTTGAAGGAGAGGGTTGTCGTGGACGGAAATGTTGTCACAGGCGCTGGGATATCCTCCTCGATAGATGTTGGGATAAAGCTGGTCGAGATCATGATGGGCAGGGAAGCGGCAGAAACTGTCACCCAGTGGGTTGAGTACTGCCCGCCCTCCTGATGCGCGTCGAGATCGCAGCCGATACTAGGGTGCTAATGCCATAGGGCGGCGCTTTCCCGTTTTTCATTCGTCCGGTGCTGGCATGCCACGCGCAATGCTTATTTTGGATGGCGCAGCCCTTGATTAGGATGGTTGACCATGGATCTTGCGGCGATCCTCCTCATCGCAGTCGGGCTTTCCATGGACTCGCTCGCGGTAGCGGTCGCAAGCGGCATGGCGCTGAAGGAGATCGGGGCAGGCGGGTCCCTCAAGATAGGGGCGTTCTTCGGGCTCTTCCAGGCAGGGATGCCAGTCATTGGGTGGCTCGGGGGGTCCGCGTTCATGTGGCTGATATCCGGGTATGACCACTGGGTTGCGTTCTTTCTGCTCGCATTCATCGGGGGAAAGATGGTCTACGAGGCGGTCTGGGACTCGGACGAGGTCTCGGGTAAGAACCCGCTTTTGATCGGCCACCTCCTAGTCATCTCCGTTGCGACCAGCATCGATGCGCTCGCTGTCGGCCTGGGGTTCTCCGCGCTGAGGATCCCTACCCTGGTGCCCGCGGCTGTGATAGGCGCCGTTTGCTTCGCGATCTCTTCCACCGGGGCCTACTTCGGCAACCGCGCCGGCGAATACCTCGGTGGCAGGGTCAAGGCGATAGGCGGGATCATCCTGATTTCCATAGGGCTGAGGATACTCCTGGAGCACCTTGGGGTCATCGGCTGAGGCTTTGGTGATCGGGGATGCGCATGCAGAGGATCTCAACGGTCTCGTTCGATATGGACGGCACGCTGGTCACCCCGTCGTTCGCAAACCTGATCTGGCTCGAAGTCCTGCCCCAGCTGGTCTCCGAGTCGTGGGGGATAGGCATCGACGAGGCGAAGGCGCAGCTCTTTGCAGATTACAAGTCGATCGGGCCCAACCGCATGGAGTGGTATGACCTCTCTTATTGGACCAAGCGCTACCGGCTCGAGATAAACCCGAGGAAGCTCCTTCTCGAGTACAAGGAGGCTGTTACCCTCTATCCCGAGGTCGTCGAGGTGCTCGAGGATCTGAGGAATCGTTTCGACCTAATTGTGACATCAAACTCACACCGGCTGTTCCTGGACGTGACCTCAGAGCCGCTGGATGGGTACTTCAAGCGGAAGTTCTCGACGATTTCTGACTTTGGCATGATGAAGGACACCGCGTCCTACCGCAGGGTCTGCGAGGAGCTCGGAATAAAGCCGAATGAGATGGTGCACGTCGGGGACAGCCTCGAGCTGGACTATGTACGTGCCAGGAGGGCGGGTGTCAGGGCATTCTACTTGGACAGGGAACGGAAGAAACTCGGGAGGAGGTTCATCCCGGACCTGAGGGAGCTGAGGAACCGCCTGCTCGAAGGCAGGTTCTAATCCACTCTTCGGGCATTTGTTCAACTTATGTGGAACGCGCGCGACTTTTTGCGGGAATCGTCCAGTGCGGGCTTCAAGAAGCTCAACTGCACCTCAGGCGATTCTGAGCGGCTAAGGATAGCAGCGTTCTTTGGTCGGGGTTGCTGCCCTTCGCCGTCCAGGCTGGGGCTTCAGCGTCTGGGAGGTTTACATGCATGGGCTTAAGGTTTGGATCCCCGGGGACGGACAAAATTCTCCCTGAATCGAGCCCATGGGCGTGTGGCGTCCTCTCCCATTTTGCACCCCCAAACAATGCCTTCACAAAACCAACAGGTGCGGCAACGAACCATATAGCCATCAAAGCATAGAATGAAGGGCTGTTCCTGATGAAGTGCCTGTCGCCCTCGAGCCATGAAATGGCTGCGAGCATGGGGAAGATCACAAAGGACAATGTTATCGAGCATGCGGGGGGCAGGGGGGTAATCGTGGCTAATCCGAGTGCCTGGAGCAGGGAGGCTGCCCAAGAAACAAACACGATGAAAGGGGCAATCACGTTTATCAAATAAAAGAATGCGTCAAAAGACAGCCTGCTCGGCCTCCTGAAGAGGTCCTTGCCATGCTTGAAGAACGTTTGGAAATGCCCAGTCGCCCATCTTATCCGCCTCCGGAGCTCTACGCCGAAATCGTCTGGCTTTTCATCATACGTGCAGGGGTAATGCAGGTATTTCACGCGCATCCCCTCCTTTGCAAGCCGGATCGTGAGGTCAAGATCGTCGGTTAGCGAATTACCAAATCCAAGCCTGGAAATCAAGTCGTACCTGATTGCTTCGCCCGTCCCTGCGAGCGCAGTGCAGAGCCCCAAGCTCTCCTTACCTTGCTGCCAGAGGCGCTGCAGTATCATGCCTTCGTAATGAGATGCCCTGGCGATCCATGACGATCCGGGGTTCTTTGTCTTAACATTGCACTGCAGTGCCCCCTCCCCATTGGTCTGCATCGACAGCGACGCGAGGAAGTCGTCAGGCACCCTGTTGTCCGCATCGAAGACCAGGACATAGTCAGGATCGAACCCTTGTATTAAATTGGATTTGTTCTCCAGCACATAGTCTAGCGCAGCGCCCTTGCCCCGGATCTCCGATCTCCGCTCCACCAGCTTTAGCTTCTCACATTCCATTTTCCTTACCTTTTGGGCGGTGGAGTCGCAGCAGTTGTCGGCGATCACGATGACCCGGAAGAGATCCTCAGGGTACTTCTGATTGAGGAGGTCGTTGCAGATCTCGCTTATAACTGCCTCCTCGTTGTGCGCCGGCACCAGGACCAAGAATCTGGCGCGGCTTTTTGAATGGTCGACTGCAGTAAATCCCCGTTTTTCCCTGAGTGCTGCATAGAAAAGGAGAAAGTAGTACGCTGAATATAACGAAAAGAACCCCGTAATCGAATACACAAGTACTGTCAGATCCACCGGATCCCCTTCCTGAGTGCAAGGAAAAGAATGAACGTAAGGCAGATAAAACTACACATTAGAACGGAATTAAATTTTTTGGCAGGTCATTGGCTCTGCCCCTCTTCGTAGAGCTCCACCAGGATCCTCGCCTTCACCTCATTGCTCGTGAAGTGGGGCATCTTATCCCCGAGATCGAGAGCGAAAACGACGGGGTTGCCCATCGAGTCCGTGAACCGAACCTCTGCGATGAACTTCTTCTTGGGGCCGGTCTCGACCACCTTTGTCATCGCCTCGTATATCCTGCTGAGCGCCATCTGCAGCGCTATTGGGCTCGACATGTCCTGGGGCGTGATCGCGACCTGCGTGAAGCCTGCGAGTACCTCGCCAACCTTGGCAGATCCGTTGAATATGCCTATGCTCTTCTCCTTGTCTTTATCTACACCTTCCCTCTCCATTTCGACTCACCACAGAAAGAAAAACAGCTGCATGCTATTATCTTTTAGCAGAGGCACCATTTATTGAATTGATCGCCTCCGTCTCAAGTCTGCGATTCAGCCCTTCTTGAACGCGGCCCGGAGCGGGTAGGCGTTGACCACTCCTATCCTAGAGAGCTCCGCATGCCCGAGCCTTATCACTTCCTTGAGCGCCTCATTGACGTCCTTGACGCCTGCCCTCATCATGTCGTCGAACAGGCGCAGAAGGCCGACGCTCCAGTACTCTGTGAGGTAAGCCTTGACCCGCTCGACGTCCTTTGGATCCGCCTTCCTGACGCCGATCTTCTTCGGCTTCGGGGGCTCGATCCCGCAACCGTCGTCGCAGAAGCCCTCTGGGGCAACCGCCTCCCCCTTTTCGACAAGATCGCAGAGGACCATCCTGAGCGTGTACTTGCCTATCCCCTCGCTCTCTGCCCATCGCTCGAGCTCCTCGTAGTCCACGACGGTCCCGATCTCGCCCAGCTTCTCGATGATCTGCCCCGCTATGTCTGAAAACGGATCGCTGCTTGCCCTGCCGCCGCCAGATGCCAAGCTTAACCCCTTCCCAAGAGACAATAAGACAGAATCGATCTATCCCTTGACTTTTTTAAGCATTCTCTCCCTCTCCCTCTTTGGTCAGTGCTTTTGCAAGCTGCCCTCGCCCTGATTGCGTGATCTCTCCCTGTCCGTTTCATACCGATCCCCGCACCATTTCATTCCTCTTTTTCTCGATGGTTAACGCGTTGCTATTTCAAGCCGCCCGATCCTAAAGGGCCAGCCATCGAAGAAGGGTTATAAATTCGGAGGGAGAGATTGATAACACAATTGGGAGTGCGTTCTATGGTTGAGGCTAAAAAGGTTAGCGAATCTGCACTGGTTTCTGTAAGGTGGATGTTCCCTTCAGACGCGAACCCCGCCGGGAATGTCTTCGGGGGATCGATCGTGAGGTACGTGGACGAGGTGGCTGCAGCCGTGGCGATGAGGCATGCCAGGAAGAACGTTGTGATAGCCTCGATGGACAGGATGGACTTCCACACGCCGGTGAAGGTAGGGGACTTGATTATCCTGAAGGCATCGGTTAACTACGTCGGCAGGACGTCCATGGAGATCGGCGTCAGGGTGGAGGCCGAAAACCTGAGGACGGGCGAGGTGAGGCACGCCGCATCGGCATATGCCACAATGGTAGCCCTGGACGAGGCTGGGAAGCCGACCGAGGTGCCCAGGCTGATTCCCGAGACCGAAGAGGAGAAGAGGAGGTACCGCGAAGGCGAGGCCAGGAGGCAGGCTAGGCTCAAAGCGGTCAAGTAAGGGAAGCGCGAGGATTTCAATGCCGGCGCGCATCCAGCCAGAAACTGCTTCCATTAAGGTCTAACTCAAGACTTGATCCTGTAAGCCAGCCCGTCTGCTAGCGCAACGACCTTACCGTCGCCGTTTGTTATCCTTATTCGGCAAAGCGCAGTGGTGGATCCGGCACTCTCCTCTTGGGCTTCGGCGATGAGCCTCTCCCCGTGCTTGGTCGGCCGCCTGTAGTTTATGTTCATGGAAAGCGCAACAGACTTTACGCCGCCGGAGTTGCAGCAGACCGCAAAGGCAATGTCAGCGAGGGCGAAGATCGCCGAGCCATGGCACGAACCATAAGCGTTCAGCATCCTCTCGTCGACGACCATTTCAAGTAGGCACCTCCCCGGCCCCCATTCCAGCATCCTCACCCCCAACAGGGATGCGATCCGATCCTTCGAGAGGAGCTCCTGCATGTCGGTGTACGGCTCTTCCCTGAACATATCCACACCAACAGAAGAGTCTCACGCTGAGGCTGTTTAACTCTATCGGTGGCATGTCCACCTAGTTCATGGCGGCTCACTGGATGGAAATGCGTCTCTTACCGGCGAGCCTTGATCAGACATATGCCTTCTCTTTCTTGGCGCGCAACGCATCCATGAGCTCCCTGCTGAAGAGGGCCAGCACCGGGAAGAGCTCCAGCCTGCCGAACCACATGGAAGCGATCAACAGGGCCCTTCCTGCAGGCGGCACCTCTGTGACCGGGTAGAATGCAGGGCCCACGTTGCCCTGGGCGGAGGCGACAAGCGAGAGGGCGCCGAGGGGATCGGGCACCATGGTAGACATGATGATGAGCTGGACAAATATTGCAAAAATGTACAGGAAGACGAATGCGCCAACCCTCACGGTGTAGCCTTCCTCGAGCGCCTTGCCTCCGATCTTGATTGGCTTAACAGCTATCGGGGGGAGCGAGATCTTGCTGATCTCCATCTTCGCAGCTCGGTACATGACAATGAACCGCCACACCTTCATCCCCCCTGCTGTGGAACCTGAGCATCCGCCGATCACCATGAGCAGGAGTAGGATCGACTTTGTTGCGAGAGGCCAGGCATTCAGGTCCACGCTCGAATAGCCCGTGGTCGTCATTATCGAGATCGTATTGAAGAAGCCCTCGAGCAGCGCGTACCCCGGGTCGAAGCCGTGAAATATCAGGATAACTGCCACCAAGAGGCTACATACCAGCAAGATCCCTATGAGGAACTTCGTCTCAACGTCCCTGATTATGCGCTTGTAGTCGAGCCTCAGGATATTGTAGAATAGCGAGAAGCTTATTGCCCCTATCGTCATGAAAACACAGAGGGCGGCTTGGATCTCGGGCTTCCCGAAGTAGAGGATGCTGCTCTTGGTGAGGAATCCCCCTGTCGAGAGGGCAGTCATCGCAGTGTTGATCGCATCGAAGGGCGGCATGCCCAGCAGCAGAAGCACGATTGCGCATACCGCCGTCAGGACCGAGTAGATCAGCCAGATCCTTTTAATTGTGGCGATTGTGTTTATGGTGAACTTCTCTTCCCTCCCCTCGAGGTGGTAGAGCCTCCAGCTCCCTATCCCCCCTCCAACGAGTATCAGCGTGAAGAGGAGGATTATCCCAACCCCCCCTATCCACTGGGAGAGGCTCCTCCAGAAGAGTATTGCATGCGGCACGCCCTCAAAGTCGGTGATCAGGGTCATCCCAGTAGTAGTGAATCCGGACATCGACTCGAAGAGCGCGTCCAAGGGGTTGAAGCCCAGGATCGCGGCGAATGGGATCGCCCCGATCGCCGAGATCAGCATCCAGCCTACCGCAGCGATCACTATCGAGGAGACCCTCGAGTAGCTCTCCCTAATCCTGATCTTCCTCCTTGCCAGAAATGAGATTGAGGCGACCGCGATCCCAGTCGCCAGGAATGGGACTGCGCTCTCAAACTCTGCAAAAAACAGCGCCGGGATCGCTGGGAGGAGCAGGATCCCGCCAAAGATCAGGAGGAGACCCAACAGCCCGCTGAGGATCTCTTCCTTCACCTCTTCGATCATGTTCAGACACCGGTTCTGGACAGAACGCCTATTTTAAATTTATATATATGTATTTATTGATAGTTGAATCCGAGATGGCGTCTTGATTTATGCGCATCCTCATATTTGGGGCTGGCGGCATCGGCAGATACCTTATCAGGGAACTCAACAACAAGGGGCACGAGATTGCAATAATGGACATGGACGAGGATGTTTGCAGGGAGCTCTCCGAGCAGTATGACGTCCTGGCGCTCAAGGGCGACGTCACCAACATGGACGACCTCGCAGCCGCTGACATAGCCACCTTCGACCTCGTGATCTCAGTCATAAGCAAGGACGAGGCGAACATCCTAGCGTGCCTCATCGCGAAGGAGCTCGGCGTCAAGCGGACGATCGCAAGGATAGGCGACCCGAGGATGGCAAAGATAGCCGAGAAGCTCGGCATTACGGACACGCTCTGCCCGGAGCTCACCGCCGCGGAGAAGGTGCTCAGGCTCATCAAGGAGGAGTTCCCGATAGAGGGGGCGATCCCGGTCGGGGTCAAAATCGTGGACCTGAAGGTAGCCAAGAACTCGCTAGTCGCGGGCAGGAGGATCATCGACCTCCCGCTCATCACAGACTGGCTTATAATAAAGGTCAAGAAGAACGGAACAACGCTGCGCCCGGACCCCAACCACATTCTCGAGCCTGACCAGAGGGTGACGATGATCGTCAAGGAGGAGTCCCTGGATCGGATAAGGGCCTTCTTTGAGGAATCGGTCTAATTGGCCTGGGATCCTCCAGTTCCGCCATCCCTCGAACCGTTCTTGTAGAGCTCGACCCACTTCGGGCAGTCGTACTTCTTCTCGGGGCAAACCCTCTTCGATACGCAGAACGGACCGGCTTTCTCGAAGATCGTTGGCGCGACCCCCTTCACCAAGGCGAGCATGTCCTCCGCCACCCTCCTTATCTCCCATTGGGCTGAGAGGCAGCACCTGAGTTCGAAGAAGTTGAGGAGCGATCTCGCATTCATAGTGACGACTATCTTCGTGGGCGAGGCTTGGGGGAGGATGTACCGGGCGTCCTCCGCCGGGATCCCCCTCTCCAGCAGGCCCCTGTAGACCTCCCTGCACCTCTCGAGGCAATCGGCGAACGCCCTGCCCGCCTCTGCATCTTTGGCTATGCTGTCCGGGACGACAAACTCGAGCTCATCAAACTTGACATACCGCTGGCTCTGCTGGGAGTAGGACGCTATCCTGTGCCTGACCAGCTGGTGGCTGCATGCCCTCGAGATCCCGTCTATGACGAAGGTGAAGCTCGCATGTTCAAGCACGGATAGGTGCCCGCTCGAGATTATCTTCCTGAGGAGCCGCCTCATGTCCTCAGGCGAGAGGTCGGCAAAAGCCTTCGTTGCGCTGAACTTTGAGTAGCATTGCCTTGCAGCCGCGGCAGCAACGCGCTCGGGATCAGGGGTGTGTGCGAGCAGTGTGACCTTCACATTCACGTTCATCGCCGCCCTATCTTCTGTTTGGGCGATCTTAAAACAGTTTTTTCCGCCTCCCACAGGCAGGGCGAAGCGGGCTATGGCGGGATCTCGATTGATGCTTCACGGACTAGGGCTCCATGAGGCATGGGCTTCATGGGGGCGCCCGCCTCGCAACCATCTCCATCTATCCGCCCCTCTCCGAACCCCTCAGCCGGCTGATCCAAGTCCCAAAGAGGAATTTCAAATAAGCGATCAACCCGTGCGTCTGGGTGTACTCGACAGCCTCGATCCAGTTTATCTTCAGTATGACCGCTATGAGTGCCACGACCAGGGCTACCGAAACAAGAACCCCGTAGATCATGTTGCCATCGCCGAGGAAACCGATTATGATTTCGAAGGAGTAGTGACCAGCGAACGCTACCAGGAGCCCAAGGAAGAGCTTCCCAGCCAGCAGCATCGCGAAGAACCGCTTGAAGTCGTACCTGGCAATCCCGAAAGGTATCGCGATCACATCATCGGGCAGCGGGAAAGCTGAGAAGATGAATATTGCCAGGTCCCCATATTTCCCCAATGCCTTGGTGAAGCACTTGAGTTCCTCCTTCTTACTTTCCCCGAGGAAAGCAGCTCCTCCCCTCCCCACGGCGTAGGCTATGCACTTGCCGAATGTCGCGCCTGCCCCGACGGCTAGCCCGAGGGGCAGCGGGTCCAAGACCCCGGAGATGAGGAATATGGGTATCAGGAAAGGGACGGGGAGGAACGGTATTAGGTTCCCGAAGAAGGCTATCAGGAGCGCGCCTGCGTATCCATACCCCTGGAGGGATTGTATCAGGAGAGAGAACCAGTCCAAATTGCCTCCTCATCCCCTTTTTTATCATCCATAGGGCTTTCATTGCCTCAGGTTAATTATGCCCCTCTTGGTCGCCCTCTTCTCGATAAGCATGGTCCCGTCTTTGACCTCCACTCCGTCGTCAACCTCGCATTTTAGGAGGGTGCACCCGCGACCTATCGCCGCACCGTCACCTATCTTCACAGGCCCATGGACCACCGTGCAGTCGCCGATGGTTACGCCAGATCCAACCTCGATCCCGTGCCCCTTTAGCGAATGGAAGACCACGCCGCTGCCTATCCTGGCGCCGTCGCCTATCACCAGGGGGAAGCCTTCATCGCCCCTGATCGAAGACCCGTCCCCTATCTCGGCGCGCCCTTTGAACTCGACGTGCCCTATTACCCTGGCCCTTCCACTGATGGCGATACGATCCGCCTTGGGGACCGCTGGGCGGTCAGACCAGCTTGTCTTTGGGGAGGGCGAGATCATCCCAGCCTTGCCATCCAGATCGCTGTAAATGTCGACATATCCGAGCGCGAGCTCTGCATTCACCTCGAGGACTTCCTCCTTGAAAGCGGTAAGCGCCTCGTCGACGCCCCCTGCCGGCCCAGTCCCGCCCGGCGGGACGTAGGATCCCTCCTCGAGGACCATCCCCTCTATCCTGGCGCCGTGCCCGATGAAGCACCCCTGCTTCACGACCGAATTCGCGACCCTGGCGTTGAACCCGACGAACGAAAAGTCGCCAATCTTGGATGCAATTACCTCAGCCCTGTGCGCCACGCTCACGAGCGAACCGATCTCGGCAGGCCCTTCGACCCTTGCCCCGTCCTGGAGGTTCGATCCTCCCCCTATCGAAACCTCGCCTTTCGTCTCAACGAAGGGTGCAACATAGATGAAGTCGCCGTCAAGCCTGGTGGCTCCGCTGAGCGAAGCGCAATGATCTACGAACGAATTTTTCCAGATCCGATTGCCTCTTTCTTCCCCTTCCCTTGCGTCTCCGTGGTCTCTACCAGCATCTACGGGCAAAAATACCACCGTTAAGAAGGTCTTGCGTGCAATATAATATCCTTATCCTTCCAATTTCGCCTGCTCTGCCAGAATCTTTCTTTTTCCTCTTCCTTTTTTTGCCTTTGAAACAATTCGCCTGTCTTGCTTCCTTGCCAATCCACCTATATGGCGGCTTTCCTTTTTATCGCCTTGGCATTCTGGCACCTCTGCGTTGCTGCCTTTTCCAGCCACCACACGGCATTCCTTATATACTGAAGGAAGCGGTTCTATTCAACAACAGGAAAAAGATGTTTAGGCGGTTATGCGCATGCCTGGGGCCGGTTCTTTGGAAGTCATGGTGGCGGAGGACCTTTGGAAGGTGTACCGTCTCGGGCAGATCGACTACCCTGCGCTCCGAGGGGTCAGCTTCAGCGTCAAAAAGGGCGAGTACATCGCGATAGTTGGGCCGTCAGGCAGCGGAAAGTCGACCCTTTTGAACCTCATGGGCGCCCTCGACAGGCCCACGAAGGGGAAAATGATGATAGACGGCGTCGAGATCTCGAAGCTCAACGACAAGAAGCTCGCGGAGCTTAGGAACAGGAAGCTAGGATTCGTCTTCCAGACATTCAACCTCCTGTCTTACATGAGCGCGGCAGAGAATGTCGAGACGCCGCTCATCGCAGCCGGCGTCCCCCCAGAGGAGAGGCGGCGGCGATCCTATGCGCTGCTAGAGATGGTCGGGCTGAAGGGCTTCGAGAGGAACCGCCCGTCGATGCTCAGCGGGGGGCAGCAGCAGAGGGTAGCCATCGCCAGGGCGCTTGCGAACGAGCCCCAGATAATCCTGGCAGACGAGCCCACCGGGAACCTCGACTCGAAGTCTAGCCACGAGATAATCGAGATCCTGAGGAGGCTCAACGAGGAGAAGGGGGTTACGATTGTGATGGTCACGCACAACCTGGAGTTGACATCTTACTGTGACAAGACATGGTTCTTCAGGGACGGCAAGATTGAGAGGGAGGAGGTCAGGAATGCAAAGTAAGCATAATAAATGTCTTAATCGACAATATTGCGGTGCAATCGCTGTGCCGCGTTTGAATGGGCTGAAGCCTGCTTTGGCAATCGCCCTGCTGGTTGCGATCATGATGCCGCTTTTGCCGCCTGCGGAGGGCGCAGTGAACATCACGCTCAGGTCGGACACGCAGGTTCTCGTCGCCGGGGCTGAGAACACGATAAGATTCACGGTGGCGAACACCGGCAACAACACCGCTAACGAGGTGGTGGCATCTGCATCCATTGGGACCTCGCTCACCGGAGGGAACCTGCTCATGATCGTCGGAGGGGACGGCAGGTACAACCTCTCGACAATAGGGCCTGGGGAGGAGTCCCAGTTCAACATGACAGTCTACGTCTCCCCCTCTGCAGTCGGGCAGATAATCCAGATCTCCTTCACGATCAGCTACAGGAACGAGAGCGCCGTCGCGACCACATCCGTGACCAGATCCGTCGGCTTCAGCGTCTCCAACAGAGACCTGGGCTCGGCGACGCTGGTGCCGAGGATCGTGCCTGGCGAGATCAACCCAGGGCAGAACAACACGCTCACTTTGGCGATAGACAATGTCGGGAAGAGGGGAGCGACCAACATCTCCGTCTCTTTGGGGTACCCTGGCAGCAGCGCAGGGGCCTCGCAGGCAGGCACATCCTCAATACTGACCGCGCTCACAACCACCCCTACGGGGACCGTCCAAGGATCCTCCCAGTTCATCATATACGACAGTTCGGGGAGGTGGATAATCGACTCGATAGACGCGAACGGGACTGTTGAAATTCCAGTCACGCTGTATGCGCTCCCTTCGACTGCAGGATCTGTCTTCCTCTTCCCCGTCCAGCTCTCCTACACTGACGGCTTTACATACGTGCAGGAGACTAGGTACGCCGGGACAAGGGCACTCCCTGCCCCGTCTGAGGCGACGAGCTTCAGCATCCAGCTCAGCACGCAGGAGCTGGTGGCAGGCAGGGTGAATTCGCTGGAGATGAGGGTGAAGAATGTGGGCGCTGGGCAGGCGAGCGGGGTCGTCTTGGGCATCGGGCTCTCGCAGACCACATCCGGGTCGATCTCAATCCCGTCGTCGTCTTCTTCGCTCGTGCTCATCGGCAGCGATGGCACATGGGTGCTCGGGAGCATGGCTCCGGGCGAGGAGAAAGCAGTCAATTTGAATGTTTACGTCCCGGCCTCGGCATCGGGATCAATCACATCGCTCTCCACTTCACTCTACTACACTGACTCTCTCTCAAGGTCCAGGCAGGAGACTAAGCAGCTCGGGATCCTGGTCAAGGGGGAGGTGAGCCTCGTGGTCCTCGAGACCTCAACGTTCCCGCAGAACATCACACTGGGCAAGCCATTCTCGGTCTCGGTCACGATGATAAACATCGGATCTGCGCCAGCCAAGAGCGCCATCCTCTCGCCATCTGGGAACGGCGGACTCAGGCCCACCTCGAGCGACAGGATATTCATAGGCGACATTGCGGTTGACGTTCCCTCCTCGTTCACCCTGAGCATGGTGGGCGAGAACATCACATCCGGGGCTTACACGCTGAACCTCTCGTACACCTACAAGGACAGCCTCGGCCAGATCCAAACATCCTCCCTCCTGGTGCCCCTGAACCTGAAGGTGGCTGAGGCAAACAACGGTTCGCAGCAGCCGTCCCAGCCCGCGTATTCCGCCTTCCTTGGCACTTATTGGCCGTATCTCGTCGCAGTGGCTGTTGCGATCGCGGCCGCTGCCATATACATGAAGCGGAGGAAGCGTGGTAGCGCCCAATGAAATCCTCCGACATCCTCAAATGGGGTCTGCGCGGCATAAGGCAGCGCAAGCTCAGGGCAGCGCTCACGATACTGGGGATAATGGTGGGCACTGCGGCAGTGATCGCGCTAGTCTCCCAGACCGAGGGGATACAGTCCAGCATCATCGACCAGGTGAACAAGCTCGGGCCTAACACGATCAGCATCAGGCCAGCGTCGGGCGCGGTGGTCTTGACGCAGACCGACGTCAACAAGATCCTGCAGATACCCGGGGTCGAGTACGTCGTGCCGGTGGTGACTGCTCCGGTGAGGGTCTACGGCGGGGGCACGTCGCGCCTCTTCACGCTCGTTGGCGTCGACAGCGCAGAGTTCGAGATACTGATAAGCGACGTGAAGTACGCTGAGGGGAGGCTTTACCAGCCTCTGAGCTACTCCGAGGTCACGGTCGGGTCCTCCGTGAGGCAGCCCCAAGACCTCACATACCCGATGGTCGCGGTGGGGCAGTCCGCAACCGTTGAGATCGGGCTTGTGAACCCGGTGAGGAAGACCGTCCAGGTTGTCGGCGTCCTAGAGCCCTACGGCACGTCCGCTCTAGTCTCGGTTGACGACAGCCTCTTCATGTCGCTGAAGGGCGCGATGGCGCTCACGGGTCGGAGCAGCTACAACGCCCTCTTCGTCAAGACCGTGGACGTGGACTCTGTCGATTACGTCGTCGAGAATGTCAAGGCGATCTACGGGACCAGGCTCAGCATACTCACCGTCAAGCAGATCACGCAGATCGTGTCAACGATCACGGGTCAGCTCACAGTCCTGCTCGGGGCGATCGCTGCGATCTCCCTGTTCGTGGCAGGGCTTGGGATAATGAACATAATGTTCGTATCCGTGATAGAGCGGACGCGCGAGATAGGGGTGCTCAAGGCGCTGGGCTTCACCAACAACGACGTGCTCCTCATATTCCTGTCCGAAGCGACCGTGATGGGAGTGATCGGAGGCGTCCTCGGGATATTGGTAGGATCCGGCATATCTTACGTGATACCCATCCTCCTTTCCGCGGGAATCAGCAGGACAGCAGGGTCTTTCGGATCCGCTCAGTCATTCTCTTACACCCCGATAATAAGGCCGGATATAGCAGCCCTTGTGCTCTTGTTCGCAATAGCGGTCGCGCTGCTCGCCGGGTTCTACCCTGCCAGGCGCGCGTCGAAGATGGACCCCGTAGTCGCCCTCAGGCACGACTGAAGTCTGTCGAAGGCGAAGGGAATCCGCCTAACAGCCAATCCTTTTTTTATGGAATCCCCAAATAAAAAAGAGTTGAATGTATAGTTAAAAAAAAATAAAAATAAAAAAATAAAAAAATAAAATATTTATTGAAAACGACCAAACTCTCTAGCCGCTTTCATAAGGGCATACACGTTTATTGGCGGGGCGAGAGGCGGCAGCTCACATCCGACTCCTAGGATGTAACCAGATGGGTTCTTAATCCCCCTCTCAATGTTGTCCTTGCATAGGGCAAGAACTTCCTCAAAGCTCTTGAACTGGAAAGAGGGCGGATCCACGTTCCCCATTATGACGTCATGCTCCCCGAAGCATTCAATCTGCTTCTCCAACGGAGTCTCCGGACCAAAGACCCAGATGTACTTGCCATTCCAGCCGAGATCTTTCCTCAACTGAACGTAATAGGGCAGGTTTGCGTTCTGGTCAGAGCATGGGTGCTCCAATACAGTATGGACGCCCATCCCAAGCACTTTGCTGTGCACTTGCTTCATGTAGGGGAATACAAACTCTCCGAACTGCTTTGAGCTTATCAACTTATTTGACTCCACTGGTCCGCCAGTGAATGCCATACACCCATCCGCCCCAAAGGTCGATGTGAAGTATTCCGCGACTTCAATGAAGAACTCTGCAATCTTCTTGTTCAGCTTGTGGACTACGTCTGGTTTCCTTACCATCCAATTTAGCAACCTGGCTGGCTCAGCGACCATTGCCGCAGTGGTGAGAACCTCGCCGCATTGAAAGACCGCGGGCATTCTGTTTTCATGGCACAACTTGCCGACCTCCATTGCTATAGGAATCGATCCTGCCTTTCTTGGGTCAGGGACTTCCAGTTTGTCTACGTCCTCTGCGCTCTCGACGGGGTGCTTGATGACATAAGGCGCTGACTGACCTGGCTCATAAGGCATCCCTACCTTCCCTCCAAACTCCCAAGCCCCGAAAGAGGCGTATCCATACATTGGCGTGGCATCATAGCCGTACATCTCCGCGCAGAGAAGTTGTGCCTTAAAGCTCTTCCTCGGGTCGGCGTATAGATCGCCTACGGGCAGGTTGCATATCTTTGCGGCGAATCCAAGAATGAATGGGTTTACTGGAACTCTGTCTGGTTTTTGCCCCATCAGCACAGCAACCAATCTTTCCATTGGAGTCATCCTGTCCTGCATTTCAAGCCACCCCGCTTATGAGAGACTTTGCCACCTTTACGGCCTGTGAGGCGTCCTTTGCATACCCATCGGCACCATATGCTTTGGCAAGCTCTGGACTTAGAGGGCCTCCCCCAACCATAGTCGCTGTTTTCGGGGACTTCTTCTTGATCTCCCTGATGACTTCTGGCATAACCACCATAGAAGTCGTCATCAATGAAGATAAACCGACTATCTCAGCACCCTCCTTCACTGACACGTCCACAAATTTCTCGCTCGGAACGTCTCTCCCAAGGTCTATAACTTGGAAGCCTGCAGCTTCCATCATCAGCTTCACTAGGTTCTTCCCAATGTCGTGTATGTCGCCCCTGACAACCCCGAGCACAACTTTTTTAGGCGCTCCAACTCGCTCAGCCTTAAGGTGCGGCCTGAGGATATCCATGGCAGCGTACATAGCCTCTGCCGAGCAAAGTATCTCTGGAACATACATCTCCCCCTTTTCGTATTTTTCACTGACAATTGACATGCCCCTAGCGCAGCCATCCATGATTGCCTCGTAAGCATCGACACCCGCCTTTATAGCCTCGTTTGCTAAGCTAGTCGCCTTCTCGACATCGCCTGCAATCGTTGCTTCCGTTAGCCCCTTCAGAATCCCTTCTTTTTCCATTTTTTTCCCCAAATATAATATAATAAAAACATGTTATATGTCTTTCTAAAAAAAAGTAAAAAAATATTAAGAACATTAGTGCCTAATAATTTCGAGGCTGAAGCATGACCCCTAGAGATAGAGTTTTAGGCGTCCTAAAAGGAGAGACAGTGGACCGAGTCCCCGCATCCGCAGTGACGCAGGTGGGGACGGTCCAGGCGAT
>Ga0078972_1004495_pt1 | contig 38003 bp, 39 predicted proteins | sample YelNatPaOPGAMG01_FD_67568 | JGI IMG/M metagenome (GOLD analysis project Ga0078972, IMG submission 67568) | Hot spring thermophilic microbial communities from Obsidian Pool, Yellowstone National Park, USA - OP-RAMG-01 (SPADES assembly) (version 2) | ecosystem: Environmental > Aquatic > Thermal...
CGTGCATCCAGTCCCAAGTTGTCCACACAGTAACAAATTAATCCCTTGCATACTCATTGTATATTCGCATCAGAAGATGCATACGACAGTATTAAAGCGTATTTCTTGCTGCATAATTTAAGCAGCATGGTTTCGCCAGACAAGCATGGTTGCAAATGGAGAGCATTTTGAACCTGTTTCATAGAGCCACTTTAAGGCTTAGGGAGAGTACATAAAACAAAAGGTTCAGATGTATATGAGGTGGACCTTAAAAAGAAGGCTCAGAGCGCGGGCTCAAAGAATAATAGACCTGGAATTCTAAAAAGATACGCGAAAAAATACTTTTTAAATGCTATTATTACACATACATATGTCATATTGATTTAAAATTATAATGGTCTACAAGCTCAATAGCGTTGAGGAAGAAAGGAGTGTAGAGGCCATCCTATTCTTGCTTTGACTATTTAATGCTTCATCGCATGCCGTACCTAAGTTTATGATCTACCTCTTTGAAACTTTTATACGGTACTGATCTGAAGAACCCAACTTGGGCAATTAGCGTCTACCTTGAATGTGGACTGAATGTTATCATCTCATTTGGATTGGAGATTTACGACCATGTGAGAGCCATTTACTGTAGGGACGAGTATGCCTCAGCAGCATGGTAGAGCGAACAATTATGCCCAGTAGCAAGCTCAATATGGATCTTTTAGGGCCAAGACCAAGCTCCAAATTCAAATGCACATCTGAAAAAAGATTAGCTGCTGGATTGCTAAGAAGGATAGAGGCGCAAAAGCCATAAGGTCACTACTTACATAAAGCCCTTGAGAATTTGGAAGCTGTGAGTCATTGCGTCAAATATGATAAGGTGGTACAGAAGATAGTTTCATTCATAAGAAAGAAGGTTAGGGAAGCAGGTGCGAATGGAGTGGTCATAGGCTTAAGCGGAGGCATTGATTCAGCTCTAACAGCGTATTTAGCTGCAAGGGCCCTTCCAAAGGAGAAGATCCTGGCCCTTGTGATGCCAGATACGAGAATAACCCCAAAGCAGGACATCGATGACGCAAGGATGTTAGCGAAGAAGCTTGGTGTAGATTATGCCATTATCGATATAGCACCAATCCACAGGGCTTTCATGAAACACATTGCCAAAAGAGACAAGGTCGCTGAAGGGAATCTACGAGCAAGGATAAGAATGGCGATCCTATACTATTATGCGAACCTATTAAATCGCTTGGTAATTGGAACAGGAGACAAGAGCGAATACTTGCTTGGATACTTCTGCTATGATGAGGAAACGCGAGCCCTCACCAAAGAAGGGTTGAAAAGATACGATGAGCTAAGACCGGGCGACATAGTTTTTGCGCTAAATCTAGGAAATAACAAGATAGAGGAAAGGAAGGTCAAAGCCGTTTATGCCTTTAATTATAGAGGGAGGCTAATTCATTTCTTTGGTGAACATGTGGACTTGCTTGTAACACCCAATCATAGATTGGTTGTAAATTTACAGCATCACAAATTAAAAATTAGCCATAAACCCAGATTTGAAACTGCAGAGTCAGCAAAGAGGAGGGAGCACGTTCATCTTCCAGTTCCAATCCCATGGGAAGGGAAATTCGACCCACCATCCAGAATGACCCTGTCCATCATACAAAAAGGTGTACAAAGAACCTTTACCATCGATACAAATGACTGGTTGTACTTATTTGGTCTCCTCATAGGTCATGAGCACGCTACAAGAGAAAGGATTACAACGTGTGTCGAATCTTCGCTATTGAAACAAGAATGCGTTTTAACCAGCAAAGGTCTTGGTCAATTAACCATTGCTAAAAGAGAACCTGGGGCGAAGACATGCATCACATTTGAATCACACTTCTCCTTACCAGAAGTGGAAAGAGCAAGTGGAAAACTAAAGGCCATCCTATCGAAGTACGGAATATCCAATTCAGCTTCAAGAAACGCAATCAGGTTCTCCTATCCAGAGTTCCATGACCTATTCGTAGAGTGTAGTAATAGTATAAGAAACAAGCAAATTCCACAGTCTCTATTGGATTATCCCGCCAAATACCTTAAGCATCTTTTCAAGGGTTTAATGGATGCCAATGGATATAGTCACAATACCTATCACACAACTTCGCAAAAGCTTGCCTTGCAGGTTGTTGAGTTATGTCTAAAACTTGGGCTGTTGCCAAGGCTTTTAGTTAGACAGTCTCGAATCACAAGACGCAAAGACATCGGAACTGAAGTTAACTATGAGGTTCACTTTAAAAAGGCAAGAACACAGACCATTAAGGGAAGTAAGAATGAACAGTATGGCGGCATAGTCTGGTGTCCATCAATAGATAGTCTTGAAAACTTGATCGTTGAACGTAATGGCTGTTTCGCAATCTCAGGTAATACTAAATATGGAGATGGTGGAGTCGATATTCTACCGATAGGCGATCTATTCAAGACAGAGGTTAGGGTGCTTGCACGATATCTTGGAGTTCCTTCGCGGATCTGCTCCAAGAAGAGCAGCCCTAGACTCTGGCCAGGTCATGGTGCAGAAAAAGAGCTAGGAACACAGTATGAGCAGATAGATCAGGTCTTCAGACTACACTTCATTAAGGGGCTTAATGCTAACAGGATAGCTGACAAGACAGGCCTGGATCTTAAGACAATACACTCGTTGCTTAGTAAGTATAGGAAAACGATGCATAAAAGAAAGCTTCCACCAATATGCAAGATCAGATGACCGAGAAGACGGTCAGTGAACATTCATCATGAAGCGATGGGCACAAGAATATTTATCTTAAATTTTAAAAGGAGTTACCATTGGTTCTGGGGGAAATGTTCAATGTATCTATGCGCCAGAAATTCATAGATTGGAATCAGCTTTATTATCCATCATGACCGTAGTTCTAGCAGAGAATAAATAGGTCGACTTCTACATGCTTATTTTTGCGCTTTTTTTAATAATTTAGAAGTGAATATCTTACTTCAAGCACATCCACACAAAACACGCTTAAGGCAGATGAAGAGCCACCTTTTTGACTTATAACATAATCAACACCACCTCCCAAACTTCTAAGTCATTGGCCCAAAAGCTACTTCCCGAGGGTGTATTTCGCATCAAGAACCAGAATATCATATCCAAATGGGATTTCAACTTTTGTCTAGACCAAAGAGCCTCGTTGTGGGCATCACTTGAAGGTAGCACCAAAACATATGTATCCGCTAAATAGATTTTAGCCCCTTCTCCTAAGTTCTAAAACTCTATGTCAGAATTCTAGGATTGCCATGCTTAAAGGCTTTGTCCGCACATCAATGCTTATGGCTTAGGGACATTTGGAAAATTGGAGGTATCCACAAGATACCAAGCCAATGTGTCCCCCTCGTGCAAAACATATTGATCAGCGCCGACCATCCCCAGATCCCAATCTTTTGAAGACGAATTCCAAGAATACCAAAGCCAGAAGAAGCTTCCAGAACTTCTCTCCCCCATTATCCCGGTTATGATAACGGAGCCATACATAGTCTGGTACTCGACTTCACCTATGGCTCTTAACGTCAAGTTGAATAATGACCAACCGATAGGAACCAACGTTCCATTGTACCACACCTTTGTTCCGTTATTGAACTCGACGAGAAGGTTCACGGAGTTTGTAACCTCCTTCAGATCCGAAAGCAGACGATTGTAATTCTGCTCCAAATTATTATAGGCGCTGTAGTAGTAAAAAGCTACGCTTACACTCATAAAAAGCATAGCGATCAGAGCTAGGGTAGAGATGAACCAAGGATTACTTGATTTTTTAGATGACATGACCTTAAACCTCCTTTTTATCGCGTTTCAAAACATTAGGAAGGATACCTCTATTAACAGAATTAATAATGATCGGAGCAAGCAAAGCGAAGAGGAAGAAATTCGATGCTTCATGGATGATTCCCATTGGGATTGGAAAATTCATCGTCAATAGTCCATAAAATATTGAACCATAAAACAGCCAACCTACTACGGCGTTCGTTAGAATATCATACGCTAGAGTCGAAAGTAATCCGATAACACCAAAAGCTAGATTTTGGGTTGATATCAAGTTTGCGCCATTTGTCATCGAGAACTTCTTCCTGACAAGATGGCCTGACAATGCATAAACCATCTCTCCTAAGATCACTGCTAATAAGGTCGGAAAAGAAAACCCGTAAGGATTCAGGCTTCCATAAACAATCCAGGAAATCGCCGCGATAAGTAAACCTGAATATAGGTCAAATAAAAATCCAGAAATAAAAACAATAGTATCCATCAATTTGACATTCCATAAAGGAAGCATCGCGTAGTTACTGACGATGCACAATGAAGAAAGTAAAGCAATTGTGACAACCCTATCGATTGAACGTTGAAAGGTCAATGTTACGCCGATCTATTGGATAAATTATCCAATATTTAAACTTATTGTCGACAGTATTGTGAAAGGTTATCCCCCGGATTCTAGCGACCTATCGATGAATTACTTACTCCTTAAATTGGCAGAATGTGTTGCATGACATTAAACTCTCTCAAGCCAATATGTTCTTCAAACTCGTAATCAAAAACGCGCTTTAACTTAGAGCTTTGCGCACGCTTTTAAGCTGAGCTCTTATTTCGATTTTCCTTGGACATTTTGGCTCGCATTCACCACATTCCTTACAGGCTTCTGCCCAAGCTGGAGTTTTCTTTCCATTTATCTCACGTTCCCCAAGCCTCTTATAACCTTCTCTTGCATAGTCTACAAGACCATAAATCCTATAGTAGTTCATCAGTTCAAAGTTAGCTGGTATGTCCACTCCATTTGGACATGGCATGCAGTAACCACAACCTGTGCAAAACAGGTCCGCAAGCCTCTTTTTCTCTTCAAGGGCTTCATTTATCTTCTCCCTTTCCTCCTTCGATAACGGTTCCATGAGAGATGCTGTAGCAGCATTCTCCTCTACCATCTTAACAGTATTCATTCCAGATAAAGCTGAACTCACAAATGGGTTAGACAGTACGAATCTAAGTGCAAGTTCGGCAGTGCTTCTGACTTTTCCTTGTATCATCTTTAATATGACATCTGAAGGAGCTGCCAGACGACCTCCGCCAACTGGACCCATTACAACAACGCCAATTCCCTTCTTGTTGGCATACTCGATAACTCCTTCATTAACCCTATCCAGAATATTGTATTGAAGTATTATCGAATTGAATATGCCAGTATCTAGAAGTTTAATCATGTTACCAGGTTTGTCATGACACGATAACCCTAGGTATCTTACTAGACCTTCGTCTTTCGCTTTGAGCGCTTCTTCAATCGGCGATCGTGGAAGTCCGATCCAGTTCTGGTATTGTTCAAGTGTCAGGCTATGAAAGTTATATAGATCAATATAGTCAACTTCAAGCCTTTTTAGTGATTGGTCTAACAGAGCCCTCCATTCCTGCCCGGATGGCCCCTTGTATGGATTCTTCGTTGAAAGGACAACATCCCCCCTCCTTCCTCTGATAGCCTTTCCTACGGTTATCTCGCTCTGTTGGTTGCAGTAGCCTACAGCAGTATCGATGAAATTAATTCCCACATCAAAGGCTTTGTTGAGCACTTCAAGACCTTTTTCAAGATCGACCTGCCCGTCGATCATTGGCAGTCGCATCGAACCAAATCCAAGAGCCGAAACTTTTAAGCCAGTATTGCCGAGATTTCGATATTGCATGTCCTGCATATTGAACCCACCAGTGTATTAGTTTTTCCCAAATTAGAGCTCCAGTTGGTCGCTTATGGATTGCAGAGCTCTCAGGCCAATCTCGAACAGTTTTTCCCTCTGAACACCCAATGATTCACAGAGCAAAATACGTTCTCTGCTGGATCCTCTTGCAAAGGCTTTGTCCTTGAACTTCTTTTTAACGGTCTCCAACTTCAGGTCCGCAAGCCTCTTGGATGGCATGACAAGCGCCGATGCGATCAGGAGTCCGGACAAAGAGTCGGCCGAAATCAAGCACTTTTCCATCTTTGAATATGGAACTACATGCGTATTTTCGTAGTTGTGAGCCTTGATTGCCCTAATTACATTCTCGTCAACTTTCCCGTTAAGAATCCTCTCGGCTAAGAGTCCATGTTCCTTTGGATTTTGCCCAGTCTTTTCAAAGTCTATGTCATGAAGAAGCCCACAAATGCCCCAAAGGTCTACATCCTCGTCAAGAACCTCCGCAAGCGCTTTCATTATAGCTTCAACTGCAAGCATGTGCTTCAATAGATTTCTCTCCGAGACATTCTGCTTTAAGAGTTGCAGGGCCCCTTCCCTATCCATGGCATTCAAAATACGAAGAATCTATGATAAGCATTACGTTACCCCAAATGGACAAATGTACCATGTCTGCCAACTTGGTCTTTCCAAGCCCCATCATGATGGCAAACGAAGGACGATGGACTCTCTGAGCATAACATATCCGCCCACGCTAAATAAAAGGATGTCTAAGGATGGCTCGCTACCTCGCCCATTCTCTAGCTACGCACATGCGTTTCCTTGCTGTTGCTCAACTCCTGGCACTGGTTTCTCTACTGAAGATGGTTCTTCTGAACCTCATTCAAGGTGCTATTATTCAGTTTCATATGTCCTAGCATAGGTCAAGCCAGAACCCATAACAGAAAAGCCTAAATCCAAGTGTGTAACAATAGCAACTGTAAGGGTGATGGTTAAGATGATGCGTGAATTTGTGCTCTTCACAGCCATGACGGCCATGTTCCTTCTCGTAGGCTACATAGTGGGCCTATTCCTTGGCGATCCGGCAACGATGATGCTTCTGGCCCTGGCTATTGCAGTTGCAATGAATAGCATAGCCTACATGTTCGGAGACAAGCTAGTTATGACCATGACGGGCGCAAGGATAGTGTCGGAACAGGAGGCGCCACAGCTCCATGCGATAGTTGAGAGGGTGGCGGCAAATGCTAAAATTCCAAAGCCGAAGGTGGGGATAGTGAGGACGCTAAGCCCAAATGCATTTGCAACAGGCAGGAGCCCAAGCAGAAGCGTTGTCTGCGTCACAGAGGGGGCGATGAGGCTTTTCAGCGAGGACGAGCTTGAGGGCGTCATAGGGCATGAGATATCGCATGTTCTGCACAGGGATACGCTGTTGGCAGCGATCGCAGCAACGATCGTGGGAGCCCTCTCCTGGCTTGCATATATCGGAAGGATGGGCCTTATCTTTGGAGGAGGAGGCAGGAGGGACGAGAGGGGAGGCGGTGGAGGAGCTCTCTTAGCACTCGTTGGCCTTGCATTCGTTCCGATGGCTGCTAGCTTGATGCAGCTTGCTATCTCCAGGGGCAGGGAGTACGATGCTGACGAGGAGGGTGCACGCCTCACGAGGAAGCCGCTCTCGCTTGCCTCAGCCCTCGAGAAGATCGAAAGGGCTGTCAGGAATGGCTACACGATAAGGGCCAACCCCTCCACAAGCCCGCTGTGGATAGCGAATCCGTTCAGGGGAGACTCGCTCGCAGAGCTGTTCATGACTCACCCATCCACGAGGAAGAGGATCGAGAGGCTACAGAGGATCGCGAGGGAGATCGGCTCTTAGGCAAGCGCTATCAAAAGCTGAAAGGAGATCCGGTCGGCTGGAACGCTCGTTGGATTGCGACCATCAAGAAGAGAAGGTTGAGCAAGCTTCTCAGTTTAACGCTCGTATGGCGCACAGATTGGGAATAGCCCTCTCTTCTATTTACTTGGTATTTTTGCTCATCTTCTGCATGCGATTTGGTGTTTACCCAAGGCTTGAATTTTTCATTGTAAGCTTGCTGATATATGCTGTGCACAGGAAGTGGTCAAGGCGCTTCATAAGAGATTGGGCACCATTTACAGCTTTATTTATGGCCTACGAAGCGATGTATGGGATTGCGGATAACATATCTGCGGTCGTCCACATCAATGAATTAATAAGCGCCGAATTCCTTCTGTTCGGCGCCATCCCTACCCTTATGCTGCAACAACTTTTCAGAAACTCTCTTTTTGATTATGTTGGGGCATTCTTTTACTCCCTACACTTCATAATCCCAACGCTATTTGGATTTATGCTTTGGAAAAACTCTCCGAAGGAATACTGGAAATATTCCCTTGCCTTCCTGCTGTGCTCTTACAGTGCCCTCATAACCTTCATGATATATCCATCTGCACCTCCATGGTTTGGGTTGAAAGCTTCCCGGATCCTCATTCAGATAGACCATGAGATTGGCGTACCTGTTTATGCCACCATCTTCGATTATATCCAGCCTAACCCATTTGCAGCCTTCCCGAGCCTTCATGCGGCCTATCCTTGGTTGATTTCTATTTACGCGATCAAGATTAAGCGGACTAAGGCGTTACCCATACTCCTCATCCCAGTAGGAGTATGGTTCAGTGCGGTCTACCTTGGGGAGCACTACATAGTCGACCTGTTAGGTGGAATCGCCTATTCGACCTGTGCCTTCATTTTTGTTGAGAAATTACTACCTCGGATCTCGCTTGGAAATTTTAGATCCATAACTTGTCATTTATGCCCCCATTGCCTTCTTTAAAATGCCTTAGATTCCTTATTCGGACTGCCTTTCGTTTAAAAATTAAGTAAGTCTCAAAAAATCTATAGATGCAGCCAAGAATCAAGGGGAATTACAAATTTCATGATAATGGAAATATCGATGACGCAAGATTTATGACTAGCGAGAAAAGGTTCAGGCAGAGAGCAGGTAGCTTGTCTCCAATTAATAAGTACAAAATCGGCATCGCACTAGCCGTTCTAGCTTTAGTTATCCTTAGCGGAATTTTCTGTTATGGCTTGTTTACAGTCCAGCAGAAGATCGCTAGCCAGAGTGAGGAGATCAATAAGCTAAATGAGCATATACTTGATCTGGAGCGCCAGATCTCTGCTCTTACTCAAGCGATCCAGAGTAGTTCGTCACTGCCTTCTGTGGATCTTGTTGAGCTTTACTTAAATGTGAGAGATTCGATCGTTGTCGTTCAAGGGGTCACGATTCAGAGGATCTTGACGATCTTTGGGCCTGTAATTCAATACAGCACTGTACAAGGCTCTGGTTTTGCATGCAACTCAACGGGTCGAGTCGTTATCGTTACGAACTTCCATGTCATAGATCAGGTCCAGAACCTTACAGTCTCCCTTTACAACGGGGATGCTTTTGACGCTGTTGTCTTGGGAACAGATCCATACAGTGACCTAGCGGTTTTGGCTATCTCCGCCCCTGAGGCTGAGATCAGACCTCTCACGCTTGGAAGCTCTTCCAGCCTTCGAGTTGGTGATTTTGTTGTGGCTATTGGGAATCCACTGGGATTGGCAGGATCGATGACTACGGGCATCGTCAGCCAGTTGGGAAGAACTATTCAGGAGCCCACAACCGGAGGTTACATGATAGCAAACGTGATCCAGACTAGCGCGCCGATCAATCCAGGAAATTCTGGAGGCCCATTGCTCAACAGCCTTGGCGAGGTTGTTGGTATAACGACGGCCATAATATCAGGTTCCCAGGGCGTTGGTCTTGCCATTCCTTCCGATACCATACGAAGGGAGCTGCCATACCTCGTCTCGAAGGGAACGTATGATATGCACTCTTGGATGGGTGTAGGAGGAATCGATGTAACCCCCGATATAGCGAAAGCATTGAATCTGACCAAAACATATGGCTGGCTCGTTACCTCTGTAACAAGTGGCGGACCTGCAGAAAAGGCAGGAATCAAAGCAGGAACGAAGCAGGTCCAGGTATTGGGAAATACTGTGATAGCGGGAGGAGATGTCATAATCGCGCTTAATGGAACCCGTATCCGAGGTGGCGATGACCTTTCAGCCTACTTAGAGGCAAGAACGCTCCCAGGACAGATTGTCCAGGTGACCATCCTGAGGGAAAACAAAGAGCAGACCATTTCTCTTGTGCTTGGAAAGAGACCGCCACCCAGTTAGTGGCATGGCAAGCATACTGGATTATTAAAAGTGGTTGTTTGAATACTGACAAGCCATTTTATTAGGAAGTTGAGCGCACTCGACATTTGCCTTAGATTTGGACAGCATTTAAAGGATATATCATCGGATCCACAAGCTTGACCGGTAATTTCAGTTGCATGAATGGAGTATCGCAGCAGGCATAGTTGGATCTCTGGCATCTCTACAAAAGGAACGAAACGCGAAGGTTCGAAAGGTCGAGGTTGGAGTTGGGCAGCTCTCAGGCATAGATGTGGATACTCTAAGGTATGCTTTATGTAGCTTGGGCGATACCGAGGGACTTAAAGGAGTGGACTATTCAGTCACAATTAATGAGGGAAGATTCAAATGCTTGAAGTGTGGACATGAATGGAATTTTAATGAATCTAGGGAGTATTTGAAAGAGATATCGAAGGAAACATGTGGTGTTGAGGAACCTGATGGACTCGAATCACCTCTCCACTTTTTTCCTCAGCTCATTACAGTGTTTTTGAAGTGCCCGAAATGTGGGAGTAGCGACATCGATGTTATCGGTGGAATGGATACTGTGATTGAAGGTGCAATTCTAGAGGGGCGCTGAGTTAAGTTATGAATTTTGATTTCAGATTCAAGATGATCGAGAAAAGGCTTGAAGATATCAATGAAGTACTTTTGATCTCGAGCGGAAAGGGAGGAGTTGGCAAGAGCATTTTGGCAGCTACTTTGGCAAACCGCATCTCTGATGAAAAGCTTGTCGGCCTGCTAGACTTGGATCTGCATGGTCCGACTTTACCACTCCTACTGAAACATAGGGGAAGGCTGAAAGGCCTAAAGGACGGCATAGATCCGGTGATGGCCAAGAATATCAAGCTCGTGTCGCTTGGCCTGCTCACAGCTAGTAAGCCAATGCCACTTAAGGGAGAAGTTAAACGAGATCTTATAATCGAGCTGCTTTCAGAGATTAACTGGGGGAGATTGGATTACCTGATAGTGGACCTTCCTCCAGGAACAGGTGACGAGGCGTTAATGGCTGTCAGGCTGATGGCCAAGAAAGCTTCTGCCGTGCTTGTTTCAACTCCTTCGCCTCACTCAATCGGAGCCGTCAAGAGGATGTTTTGGCTATTGAGGGGAGAGGGTACGAAAATCGTTGGCCTGGTCCTGAATATGGCGTACATAGTCGATCCGCGCCTTGGAGTGGAGCCATTTGGAAAGTATGATGCTGAAAAGATAGGGAAGGAAGTAGGCATTAAGGTCATTGCCGAGCTTCCGCTTGAACCTGAGATAGCGTCATCAGTACCCATAAATATGGAAAAGCTTTCGAGCGAATTCCGCAAAGGCCTAGAAAAAATATATCAGGCTGTGAGAGAGCCACAGCAGATATGGTAAAAAGGCTTCAAACTGCTCCGAGAATTTTGCTAAGACTAATTATTTTCAAGCCTTACCGCTGAACCTTGGCGTTTCAAGGCTTTTTAAAAGTTCATGAATATATTCATCCATTGTCGAAGGTGCTTGGTGAAACTTATAAGAAGCGTGGAATGAGGCATCATATATGAGAGAGTTTTTAATTAGTTGCGGATGGCGCTCCGATTTGCATCGAGTAATTGAATGATGTTGTTAAATTGGTAGAAGATGAATGAACGGCATCATAGAATTTGTAAACAATCTGCTAATAGAATGGATATCCAAGTTTGGCTTTTCTGGAATCGTTGCAGCGGCAGCATTGGAGATCGTCGTAATGCCGATTCCTGGCGAGATAGTCATGCCCTACGTTGGCTATGTTGCTTGGCTAACTGGCAGTGGATTGGGCTTACTAATTTTGTCGGTGGTAGCTGGAACGCTGGGTAATGTCATAGGCTCATTGGTGATCTATGCCATAGGCCTCAAGGGCGGCAGGTCATTTGCGTCTAAATATGGCAAGCATTTCTTCTCCGAGAAGGGAATTGCGAAAGCTGAGGATTTGTTCAAGAAGCATGGAGGACTTGCCGTTTTTATTGGAAGGATGCTACCAGGAATCAGAACCATAATCTCACTTCCAGCGGGATTCTTCAAGATGAGCTTGGTACCATTCCTCATCTATACTTCGGTAGGCTCGGTTCCGTGGAACCTTAGCATGGCGTACGCAGGATATGCCCTAGGACCATACTGGTATAAAATCTTGGAGCATTCACAAATCCTTGATGCTGTGGCGATAACAGTTTTCCTTATTTTCCTGCTTTACTTAATTGTCCACCGAAGGCGGAGAGGTAGAATGAATGAAAATGTTTTCCTGCTCCTACTCGATTTTCTCTTCCTTTCGTGGCTGCAACAAATTTGAAATGAAACCTCGGCAAGAGTTTTTCAGAAGGATTAGGCGATTTTCAATCTTCACTAGGATTCTTTGTTCGGTATAGAAATTTTATTCGTTTGGTATTCCATCTTGGAGGAGCATAATGATAATTAGATAGATCAGTATGGGAGCAGCCACATCGCCTTCCCCATTATGATCAGCAGGACCCTTACAGTCTCCATGAAACCCCAACCCACGCTGACTCCCATGTATATCTGAGGCGCGCGCTGCATGAGTGATTGAATCCCTTGACGCTCCCTGACCAAAGGTTTGAACAGGAGCCTCCCAAATATGGAGCCGAAGAGCTGCGAAAAAGAGCCGACCATTCCAACTGAGGGCATGGTACCAGAGATGAAGCTTATCAATATGCCAGGTTTATGCAGCAAAAAGTCGCTCACGAGATAAACGACCGTGCCTATTAGGAAAGAAGCTATTACCTTGTCTGGCTTGAAGATGTATCCAGTCCAAACCCAAACTTGCTGCCTCGCCCATATGCTCGCTTCTACTGGCCATACGCTTACCGTTGCGGGATAAGCTCCAGAAGGTATGGGCGAAATGCTCCAGAGGTAAGAAACGAATATCAAACTTCCTATCAAGCCTAAGATGATGAATATGATGTATGTTTTGACGTATTCCCTGTGTTCTGCTTCCAGTATGTCGGCCTGCTTGAACGCCATCGCTATCTCCGCCCCTCCAGTGTACATTGAGATTGGTGCAAACCAGACAGATTTATCAGACCAGTTGGTGCTGAATATCATGTATTGAGGCAGCCAAGTTATCGAGAACCCAGCCAAAGTTATGCCCGCGCTGTTGGCCGAGAGGAAGCTCGCGAAGAAAGAACCCCCGATAATGAAGATAGCCAACATCCAGATTGGGAAACCTGTCAGGTAGTTGGTCAGCAGGACCGATCCCATGCTCGCGCAAAGGTACGTTCCCAATACAATCTTGAATGATGGCCCCTTTGCATAGGTGTCAGGAGGGATCTTGAAGGCGCCAACAAGCTTTCTCCAATGCACCAATAGAGGGATGATTGTGGCGGCCAGAGACAGCCCCAGAGTTGTGCTTATGTAGAGATGGATTTGGGATCTCTCCACAATTATAGGGAGGGTCCAAGAGACATTGTATGGGCTGTCCTTGGGCCAAAGTTTCATCGAGGTCATCAGATATGTCCCAATGCCGTAGTATGCGAAGGCTCCAGCAAATTGCGTCACCGTTACCCAGATAGGGAGAATTATGCCAGAGGCAAACATTGGCCCGCTCACCGTGAAGGCGAAGGCGACGCCTGGCACGAGGTGTGCTAGGTAAGGTGTCATGTCGAACATCTGCGCGGAAACGATCGAGGAAGATGCCTCTAGGCCACCTCCACTCAGAAAAGGGCCAAGCAGGAAAGGAAGGAAGCTTGTGAAGAGATTTCCAACGATGCCCAGTAGAGCTGACACCATGAAGAACCTAGTTCCAGATGGTTCCCGTTCTGCCAGTATCAGAACCGCCCCAGCCTGAGCTGTTGCAAGTGGAAAGTCAAGCTTTTGCATCTGGACATATACTGTGTATGCCAAGTATCCTAAGGAGATCGTAGCTGCCACATTGAACACGAGAAAAAGAAGCTGGACCAAGATAGGAATCGCCATGGCTGGATCTAGGTACAACCACTTCTCAGTCATCAGTCTCTCTACATCTTTCCTAGATGGGACCCACCACTGGGGCAGGTACTGCGTGACACCCAGTGCTTGTGCCTCAGCACTATAGCCACGGTACATGTTTTGAATTGGTTCCAAGAAAAATAGACCGTAAAACGAGGCGATCCATTGGAAGGCCAAGATTATGAATAGTTCCTGCTTCCTAAGTGGGCTCCCCATAAACCTTGAGATCTCGGACCACACAAGTATGACTATCCAGGGCCACCATCCGATCTGGATAGGTAAGGTTACGCCCGTGACGAGGTAGCTGTATATCATCATTGGCTCCACGAGGGCAAGGGAGAAGAGAAGGGCTAGCATCGACCTCCAAGTTAAACCTGGATTTTTTCTTCCACCTTCGGTCATCGGGCTCTCGATGGCAAACAAGTTAGCGAACCTATAATATGAACTTAATCCACTGTCTTGGGGGCAATTCCAAAAAGCTTCGAAGGAGGCTGCCATTCACTAGGCTTCCAGAGGAACGGGCACCTCTGGCTCTTTCTTCTGCTGAGCTCTTTCGCAAGGCAATTTTAAGAAGAAGCTCCTTGCTTCGCCGCAGCCTGTGCATCTCGCCTTTACGATTTCGACCAGGCTTTGTCCAAAGCTTCGCAGAAGTGACCTCTCTACCCTGAGAGGTAAACCGCAACCGCACACATTTTCGCTTACTGCATTGTACTCATCTGCTAAGGTTTGGGCTTGGTCGGCAACTAGGTCTCTGTACTCTCTGGGAAAGTGGCTTCCTGCAGCGATGAAGTTGATAAGAGCGTCGAGCCCATAGAGTGTTCTTGTCCAAAACTTGGATTCTGAAGAAAGGCCTTTAGCTTCATCTTCTTCTTTCCAAGAGGGGGGAAATACCTTTAGAATTTCACCGCGTCTTGCATCAAAGTATGTAAAAGGCTCATTGAGGTATATGAACTTCCCACAATTCTTGCACTTGGCGACATTCAGCTCTCCGCGCACAAGCTTCCAACAGAGCTCGGGCTCTGCTGCAACATCGATGAAAAGACAAACATCAATCTCTACTTTGGCACCGCACTCGCAGTTGAGAATGGATTTGCTAATTTGCATGGCTGCCGCCTGGGAGCGGGAGGAAAGGACCTTCGAACCTATCATAAGGTTCATGGTCAAAGAAGGTTGACTCAAGAGAGCCGTAGCTGCCTACAGGCACTAAAGTTCTTTGGGTTTATGGGTCAAGATGAGCTGGTTTTTCTAATATAACGCCCTCAGTGCCAAATTTGGGAGATCGACTCATCGATCCTTTACGGTCTGAGGGCCGCGCTTGCGCCTGCCTCCTCCCACTGAGGTACCATAAGCTGCCAACCTTGCGAGAAGGTAGCTTATCTGAATCTCTGGCTCTCCTCCTAACGCAATGCGTGCATCTGCTTCTGCCGCGGTTTCCATGATAAGAAATTTATCATTCTCATCCAACTCTAGCTTTTCCACCTCTTTCTGAATCTGCCTTATGATCTCTGGGCCCGAATATCCTGGGTCTGACAACATATCTCTAAGCATGATCCTTGAACGTTGGAAATCCCCACTGAAAGCTATTTCGAAAAGCTGTTTTACGTCATGAGGGAAAAGGTTCTCCAATACTTGGTACACTGTAATAGTCGATATCTTGCCCTTAGCAATGGCAACAGCCTGGGCAAGGTCTATTGCACGTCTAAGGTCTCCTTCGGAGTATTCCGCAATGCGTTTTAAGCCTGCAGCGTCGTACTTAACCCCTTCAGCCTCCAAGATATACGCCAAGCGCGATTGCACTTTTCCACTCGAGTAGGGCAGGAAGAGAAGGGTCGAACATCTAGAGAGAATAGCACCTATAACCCTGTCTTTGTACTGAGCGGTGTATATGAATCTGCAAGTTGCTGCGGACCTTTCCATCGTTCTCCTCAACGATTGCTGTGCCCCAGGATCCATGTTGTCCAGCTGATGAACCAGGATAGTTTTGAAAGGCATCCTTTGACCAACTGGTTTAAAGCTCGCGAACTCCTTTATACTCGAAAGGACATCCTTATCTGCAGAGTCGAGCTCCAGAAAATTTGCATCCAAATTACCGCTATACAGCTCAGAAACCAGGCATAGAGCGCTAGTGCTCTTTGCAGACCCTGGAGGCCCAAGCAGCAGGAGATCTGGAAGTTTCTTCTTTTCCACAAAGGCTTTCAGCGTTACTATGACCCCCTCCTGCCCAAGTACCTCGTGCAGCTTCCTCGGCCTGTACTTTTCGTTCCAAACGATTTGCGAAATGCCGCTCATGCCTTTTTTACTCCTCTCCAGTCCTAACTGCTCGTGCTACCATTTACAGATGAGCAGGCCTCTTGTTCATCTGTGCAGCTGTCTGATGTCTTTTCAAGTGAGGTCGGTCCCTTGCGCGCTTTTCTTCGCCCCTGGATCCTAAGGGCAACGATCGTAGAGGCTCCAATCGATAGTAGAGCAATACCGATGAAGAAGTAAATAGGATACACTATCTTGGTTTCATTGCTCATCGTCGTAAGCTCGTATTTATCCAGCTCATAGATGTCATGCCTATACAGCTCCTCTGCCCAGCTTCTCCACTCAGCTATGTAGTCGGTTTTCACAATGTTAGCGCCCTGGATCACGAGGCCTCGAGCCCATGCCGATGCCGTAATGTGGGAAAGAGGGTCTAGGGGATCTTCGTAATAAGTCAAGTCCACTGGCAACCAGCCCCATGGTGGAACGTAAACCATCGCCCATGCGTGTCCAACAAGACCGTTGCTCCGATAGTGACCATCTAAGTAGGTTGATGTCTCGTTGCTTTGTACTACGAATCCAGTCTGTAGGTAAGCGGGTATTTTCATGATCCTGCAGAGCGTTATCAGGAGATTCGCCTTTTCATCGCAATCTCCACTTCTCTCCTGAAGGGTCTGGTTCGGATAGAGCGGTGGCACATGTGTCTCATACCTTATGTTATCATCTATCCACTTGATGGTGGTTTCCAAGACATTCAGAACATTGCCCATTGTGCAGTTAGCGCCATGATGAATCGTTTCGGCAAGCGAAATGAGCTGTGGATCATTTGTCTGGAATGGCCCTTCTTGATTGCAGTATTGGTTTACGAGTTCATTAGGTATGCTTGAGAAGCACCCAGCTTCAGAACTAGCACCTCCCATGCTCCAAGATGTTTCCGTGATTATCTTGACGGTTATCCGTGCTATAGTAGCACTTCCTGCCTGCAAGGTTATCTCTGGAACTGCCAAGTACGGATTTCCTTGGACATCGGATAGCCAACTGCCTTCTGGAGAAAAGTCTATCACGTAGCTCGTCTGGGTCGTGGTGTTAAGAGGTGCCCAAATCCAAAGGTCCTCAAGCACATATGGTTCTAAGCCCCTGTTCTCAAGCGTTACCTCATGAACGAATTGGTAGGTTGCAGTTTGCTCTATCTTGGGATATGTTCCAGCCAAAAGCAAGCTTCCAGCTGCGATCAAGAGAAGGGCCAGAACCTCGATCGCTAGGAGCTTCCGTTTCAAGAGTTTTTCTTTCAAGATTGTGGCTAACAATGCAGTGCACTAGGATAAAAGCTGTTCTTTTCCCAAGTCCTAAATGCCTCTGTTCTCCTTTCCCATGCTGTACTCGTGCCAAATCTATCCAAAAACGCCACTCCACCATTACCAACCAAGATGGTGAATGTCCCACCAAGATTGCTATTGGTAATTTGAGAACGAATGGTGCATGAATTGGATTTGGCACGACCATTCTAAAAAATCCGCCTAAGGCGGTTATAGAGCAGGAGCAGGCTGAAAGCTACTCTCGATTTCATATCTTCGGGCGGAATGAAGTACTTGACATATGGCTCATCAAAAGGATGCGTGATATCATGGCCGAACCTGTTCTTGGCATGTCCATAATACCACTTCTCGAGAAGCATCCGATCCAGCCTTTTTATCGCCGTAGCTAGCTCAACTCCATCCTCGGGGATGAACGCCCTTTTTAATCCCACAAAGTCATGGTAGCAATTCATGATCAAAACGACAGGTCTGAAATTTACGAAGGTAAGTTTGGTTATGGGGATCTCTCTAATTTGAGCTGAGTTCCTTTTTCCTCTGGGCCCTCCCCATGGAAAATATTCTTTCGGAGATGTTGTGTATGCAACATCCCTAGATCTCACCCCTTCTATATTGGAGTAGACCTCGATGCCATGTCCTCCATACTTGATTGGACCCACAGAGGAAATGACGATCCTTTCCATCTTGCCCGTCTTCAAGCTAAAATGGACCTGAATCTGCTCATAGTCGTGGTCATGATCCTTGTTAAGTTCCCTCCATGTGCAGTCCTGCCTTCTCCAATAAACTTCGTAAAGGGCGCACAACCTATGGTTCAAAGGATCGACGATCAGCCTGTATGCTATGAACTCTGGAGGAAATGGTCGGCTACCATAACCCATGGGATCCAGAAGGATGGGCATGAAGTCTTCAGCAAGCTTTGAGGAGTATGCCACTAAGAGGCCTGGAGCCAAGAAGCTGTCCTCTGGGTCGACCTCAAGCCGGTACTTCCGCCCTTCAATTTCTATGTTCATATGGCTTGTCTTCATGATTGGAGATGCAACTTACTTATGCCTTATTGGAAATTAAAGTGGGCTTATCGATTGCCCCAATCACGATACGATTCCACCCGATCTGGATGGCATTGTCCTTTTTCCACATATCACCATTGGATATGAATAAAGGGAAAGATAAGTAAGTTAAGTTCGAATGTTCCTCATTCTTTAAGAGTTTTGTTTAATGCATTCGGTCGATCGTGATCTTCGAGATATTATGTTTTTAACTGGTTGCGCTCCGAATGGCATGAGGGTTGGAAATATGATTGGTGGCGGTCGGTCTTATTCCAAATTTCTGACAGCTCTCGCAACTTCGCCCAAGTCATCGACCGCAATGTCAGGCTCAACCTGGGGGTGGCCAAGAGATTCGTTTCTAACCCATATAGTCCTCATGCCCAATTTCTTCGGAATAACAATATCTGATGCGCTGTCTCCTATCGACACGAATTCCCAAGGCCTTGCAGGTTGATAGATTTGGAGGATAAAGCTGTAAAGGCCATCCGATTTGGTTAAGTGATGTTCATTCGAGTAGAACTCTTTCTTGAAATACTTTCGAAGACCTGCCTTTTCGAGCATCCTCTTCGTCGAACCTGTCGTATCTGAGCATGCCAACAACGAATAACTCTTGGAAAGCTCTTCCAAAATCGTCTCAGCTTTTGGGTGGGGCTCAGCTTCACTGAGAAGGATGTCGTCGAACCGCCTTACAACTTTTTGAACATCTTTCTTGTCCACTCTGTAGGCTTCCAAGATGAAGCTTTCGAATTCTTCTTCCGACCTGAAGATCTCCCCTATCCTTGTATGGAATAGCTGGCGCAGCTCACCTTCGGGCAGCTTACTTTCGAGTCCTAAACTATTAAAAAGGTGGAGGAAGCGGAACGACTCCTTCCAAGGAAAAAGGGTTCCCAAAACGTCAAAGATGCAGTACCTTATCAAGGGGCTCGAGCCTCCATTGCCTGACTTTCAACATCTTGGCTGGATACCGGCATTTTGCATCCCAGCAAGGTTGCGAAGGGCGTAATAACGTCTCTTCTACACCCCTTCAGCAAATATTATGAGCCCGTTTGTACTCAAACAGGCGGGAATGCCAAGAACGAAGGTTCAGGTTGCTCTCGACATGACATGCATGTCGGAGGCTCTACTTCTAGCACAGAGCATGAGGGAAGGCGGGGCAGATTTGATAGAGGCTGGAACCCCGCTTATAAAGGCGCATGGCATGGAGGCGGTGAAGAGGATGGTGGAGATTTGGAAAGGAAAGCCTGTCGTGGCGGACATGAAGACCATCGATGCAGGTCAAGTGGAGTCTGAGTTGGCGTGCAGGGCTGGAGCAAAGATCGTAACCGTCTCGGGCTGGGCCAATGACATCACCATCAGGGAAGCTGTCAGAACTGCCGAGTCATACGGTGCGCTTGTGATGGTCGACCTGATCAATGTGGAGAACGCAGTTGAAAGGGCTTTAGAAGTTGAGTCAGTAGGTGCTCACTATGTTTGCCTACATACCGGGCTAGATGCACAAGCTGAGAAGAGAACGATTGCGGACAGCCTTGACTTGATTCGAGCATTGTCATCAAAACTCAAGATTCCTTTGGCTGCCGCCGGGGGGATAACGGCTGGCAACGCAAAGAAGGTCTCAGAAGCTGGTGCCTCAACTGTAGTGGTAGGTTCCTTCATCACAAAAGCTCCAGATCCTAAAGTGGCTCTTGAGCTAGTATTGAAAGCTTTGAGTTGATCGATCACAATGCCATCAGCTAAGCAAATATATGAAGCCGTGTCAAAGGCGATTCTCCGCGATACCAGCGAATCGATAATGAAAGTCGACCAAGACCAGTTGCAGAGTATGGTGGAACTGCTGATTATGACTAAGGCAAAGTCGAAGAAGGTTCTTCTTGTTGGTGCTGGAAGAAGCGGCTTGGTTGCAAAGGCGTTTGCGCTCAGGCTGATGCACCTCGGTTTCAACGTTTACGTTCATGGGGAAACCATAACGCCTGCTGTTGGGAAAGGGGATCTGGTGATAGCTATCTCGGGCTCTGGAACGACCAAACTTGTCGTTACGGCTGCAGAGATAGCGAAGGGGCTTGGATCGAAGGTCTTGGCGGTTACATCGCATCCCGAATCCCCGTTAGCAAAGGTCGCGGACCAAACGATGGTTGTGATGGGGAGGACCAAGGAACCGTTGGAGAAGGACTACCTGGCAAGGCAGATTACGGGAGAGCATGAACCTCTAGCTCCGCTTGGGACGATCTTCGAGGTGGCGTGCGGCATTTTCTTAGACTGCGTTATTGTGATATTGATGACGCTGCTCGAGGAGACAGAATCGGACATAAGGAAAAGGCATGTCACGATAGAGTAGGTGCAATTCGAGCGGCGAAAGAGATTCTAATTGTTTATGAGTTCCTTTCGAGGTCGATTGCAAAAAGCACAGATTTGGTCGGTAAGATCAGCCAGTTAGGAATCTATCGGTTGTATTCTAGACGATTATCTGGAGGTGGCCGCAGAACTCATAGCGATTCCTCGTTCATCCATCTATAGCAGAGCCCGCATCTTAGTAAGCGTTTCTGAGATTGGACCGATCTTGTCCTTTGGGCATAAGTCGGTCTTGAGAATCCTTTCAACCTGCTCAACGAGGCGCCTCATGTCTTCTAACCTCTTCTCCTTGTCCAAAAGCTCTACTATCCTTTCATGGTAGGTCTGATCTTTTTTCATGCCCTTCTTTAGAATGGCTATGGTCTGTTCCCCGAGTTCAACCGTTTCCATTTTCGGCAACCCCAAGCTAAGGGGGAGGGGATAAAAGAACATTCCTATTGGTAGCCCAAGCACTGCCCCCTCAAGTAGGACAAACATTAAGCTAAGTAGTAAAAGATGGAAAAACTTCTACGCTACGGTCTCCAGAAGCATTCTGCTCTTGCCATCAAGCTTCCTAACGTCCTCGACGTAGTATATGTTGTCGTGAGTGTCTATTATGACGATCCGCGTGCCCATGCTTATGACATTGCGGCGCCCACGTGTATGCAACTTCCTGGGGCCTCTGTCCGTTAGGATCTCCCATTCAAACTCGTCTCCGCTCGTCTCCAGCCTTTCGACCTTTAATACGCGCGGTATGAAATATATCTTCTGTAAAACTTCCTCCAATGCATGCCTAGAGTGTTCATCAAGCTTCCTGAAGTCCTTCAACATACAAATCTCTTGGTTCTGGGGCTCTCCTTTTTCAGATGTTTGGACCTGCACGAATATGACGAACTCTGGAATAGAAAGGGGGAATGGCAGCTTTGGGATGATGTTGTCATATACAATACCATTAAGGGTAATCCTTACCCTGTCCGACCTGTTCCCAAGTTCGACCTTCAGTTTTTCGGCAGGCACTATGTTCAATTGGACCAAGAAATCACTTATTGGCGTGACCATCACCTCACGAGTGGCGCCACAGCCTCTTGTGCCTCAGCGAACTGGGCGCTGTAGAGCTTGCTGTAAAGTCCTCCAGCCTTGACGAGCTCCTCGTGGTTTCCAACCTCTACGATCTTTCCCTTATCGATGACCACTATGCGGTCAGCTTTCTGGAGGGTAGAGAGCCTGTGAGCAATTATGATCGTCGTCCTTCCAACGACTAAGTTCTCAAGAGCTTTCTGTATCTGCCTTTCGGTGAGCGTGTCAACGCTCGAGGTTGCTTCGTCCATAACGAGTATCTTCGGATCGGTCAATATGGCTCTGGCTATTGCAATCCTCTGCCTCTCCCCGCCGCTGATCCTAGACCCCCTCTCGCCTACGTGGCTATCGTAGCCAGCATAGGAGCTCATTATGAAGTCATGGGCGTTGGCCGCCTTGGCAGCCGCTATTATCTCCTCTGGTGTTGAGTCGATCTTTCCATAGCTTATATTGAAAGCGACGGAGCCATAGAAGAGAAACGGATCTTGCTGCACGATGCCAACCTGCTTTCGAAGAGTCTGGATCTTGATCTTGCGAATGTCGATGCCGTCGATCAAGATCGATCCTTCTGAAGGATCGTAGAATCTGAGGAGGAGTTTCGTCAATGTCGTCTTTCCGCCGCCGCTTGGTCCCACGATCCCTATAGTTTCGCCAGCCCTTATGCTGAGCGTGATGTTCTTGACGACCGGGATGTACGGCTGGTAGCCGAAGCTCACGTTCTTGAACTCTATGTCACCCTTGAAGTTGAAACTCACCGCATCCTCTGCATCTTTTATATCGGGCTGGAGCTCGACGATCTCCAGAACCCTCTCGCCCGACGTGATAGCTTCCTGGAGGGGTTGGACAAGGTTCGTAAGGGATTGGATTGGGCCGTAGAACATCCACATGTAGCTAACGAACATCCAAAGTGTGCCAAGCGTGAGAGTGCCGCTGAGTACCTGTCCTCCTCCAATGTACCAGACGATGGCAGCTCCGACCGATGCGGTGAAACCAAGCATTGGAAAGAAGCTCAGGTTGAGCCTTGTAGTTTCGAGGTTCGACTTTACGACCATCGTCATCCTCTCGATCAGGCGTTTCACCTCGAACTTCTCTTGCGAATACGCCTTGACAACGATCGCTCCCGGTATGGTGTCGACGAGAAGGCTGCTCATGTCCGCCCACCTCCTCCACGCCTTGTGGTATACCCTTCTCGCCTTCTTCCTGAAAAGTGGTATGCCGATCACAATCATAGGCACAGGGAGCAGGGCAAATACAGCCAACCCCAGGTTTAGGGTGAAGAGGATCATGCCTATCCCAATTATCTGGAGGCTGTTGATCACAAGGTTTGGAATGCCCCAAACCAAGAACCAGTTAACCCTTCCTACATCGTCTGTGACTCTTGACAATACTCTGCCTGAGCTTATCCTGTCGTAGAATCCCATTGAGAGAAGCTGGAGGTGCTCATAAACTTGGCTGCGCATGCTGAAGACAACCTTCTGAGCTAGATAGGAGAGCGTGTAACTTTGCGCTATGCTCATGATGGTATTGATAGCATAGATCGAAACTAGGGTGAGGGTCAGAACTGGCAGCAGGCCGAAGTTCCTCTTCTCTATCACTTCGTCAACCAGAGTCCGCATGAGGTATGGTGGGACAAGGCTGAGGCCCGTCACGGACAGCGAAAGGAGCATACCTAGAACGGCGAATGGCCAGTGCGGCCTCAAATACCCGAGAAGCCACATCACCGTCGTCCTCTTCCGCCTTTCATTAGATGCGAAAATCTGGACAGCGCCTTCCTTGCCGAGAAAAGCTCTTTCGCTTACAAGTTCATTGATGACAAGCATCGCCTTTCGGAACTGCTCGGTGCAGGAGCGACTGAAGCGGATTATCTCCCTTGTACCACTTGATGTTTCTAGTTCTAGGTCGCCATTTCCCGTGTAGTCGTTCACGGTCGCGCTCCTTATCTCGCGCAGCTCCACCTGCTCGTTTCCGCCGCCAGGCGTGGCGACGATTACTCTCTGGTTTGTTACAAAGAGCCAACGGTGGCCATATGTGTTGTCCTCCTTCAGGTCTGAGAAGGCTTGGTACAAAAGAGACTCGCCGTTCCTAAGGATTGACTTAGCTAACCTTTCAGCTTCTTCCAGAAGCTCGCGGTCTATGTGTTCCTCAAGCAGGGCCATTAAGGGCCACCTCCATCTTGGCGGTCGACCTCTTAGGCATCATTCCAAAGACCTTAGGTCTCGAGATCTTCACCCCACAGCCGGTTGATGTGCTCTATTTCGGCGAAATTCATGCGATTGTCCTGTACCATTTTCAACCAGCTCGATAGATTTTGCAGGCCGACGAATGACGGGGCTACTTAAGAATATCGTTTCATCATATCCAAGTGCTTTACTCGTAAAATTGAGGCATGGAAAAGCGCAGTTCAGCGTTTTTTATCTTCTGGCGCGAGCAGATAAATAAGTTGCAAGCAAAGCTCTACTGCGTGCTGGCAGGACGCGGTAAATGCAAGGAGGTTGGATCGATTGACCGTAAATGGGTATGAATGGCTCGAAGGTTTGCTCGGGCAGAGCCTTAAGGCCAGCCAGGAATCTCAGAGCTTGAGATTTGCAGGAAGCAGGAGCCGCTGCCTGATCTGCAGGGGCTCGAGGATGCTTTGTGGAAAGGCGCTCTGCCCCGTAAGTCTGAAGTTCGAATCGCTCATCAAGACCGGGGCCCTTGAATTGAACACGAGGCTGGAAGGTCTTTCTCCGCCAGAAGTTTTCGTGGGCAGATTCGGGTATCCAAAGGTCTTCGTCGGTCCAATGGTACCACCTATCCTAGATGATACAAGCCTTCTTGCAAAGCCTGAGCTTTGGTTCGGCAAATCGATTCAGGAGGTCGTCGAAATGAGGTCGAAGCTCGTTAGGGGCAAGTACCTTGTAAGTATAGATTCGCCATCCAGGGGACTTGACAGGATCTCCAGGAAGGTGCAGGAACTTGGCATCTCTTCTTCACCGGCCGAGTCTGAAGTTGAGTTTAAGAAAAAACCGATCAGCACAGTAACGCTTAGCGATCACTTCGAACCATTTGGGCCTTCGGCCACCCTTATGGAGTTCGACCTCGGAAACTACAAGATCTCGAGGCCGATCGAGAAGGCGTTCTACGACACCGACCTGAAGGCCGAGGGAGCGATCATGCTTTCATACAGGGCTGGCGTAGAGGTCTCGGCGATACAGAGGGCATTAAGTGTAGGTGCCTTCGGAATTGGGAAGAGGAGGAGATTTGTTCCCACAAGATGGAGCATTACGGCTGTTGACAGCATAATATCCCAGAGGTTGATAGAGGAGGTTAAGGCCAAGCCGCTCATAAGTGATTACCTTGTATATGAGTGCGACAACTTGGACAACAGGTATGTGATTTTGATGATTCCAGAGGTCTGGTGCTATGAGTGGATCGAGGCATGGTGGCCAGGCACAGCTTGGAATGCAGATAATGAAATATCGATCGAAGGCGACCATGAGTTCTTCGAAGGGAGAACAACTTATGCTTCGATTGGAGGGTGTTACTATGCCGTCAGGTTGGCGGTAGCTGAGAAGCTTTCATCGATGGGAAGGCAAGCTGGCGTGGTTGCCCTAAGGGAGGCTTATCCAGGATATATAGTGCCTGTCGGGGTATGGATAAACAGGGAGAGCGTCAGGATGGCGCTTAGGAAGGAGCCGAAGAAGTTCGGAACCCTCCTGGAGGCGCTTCAGTACCTTTCAACAAGGATGCAGGTCCCTGTTGCGAAATGGATCGAGACGAGTGCTCTGCTCAAGGATGCTCTTTACCAGACGAAGTTGGGAAGGTTTCTTTAAGCCCGTTTATGGCTAGCAAGATTAGCTAAGCTGGGCTTTCATTTGTAAAGATTTACTCTTTGTAGCTAGCTACTCGTCCACCCTTTCGGTGTGTGTTGTACTCGACTCCTGAAGGGCGTTCAAATAGCGTTGCATTGCGCTTCTGATGGCTTCGCCTCTTGTCGCATGACCTACCTTCCGTGTAACCTCGTCGAACCTCTCGATGAAATCTTCTGGAGCCCTGAACTTTACATCCACATCCTTCTTGGCTGTCCTTCTTCCCATTCCTGACATTTTCCAGAAACTCATGGACGGTATTAAGCTTTGGTAATTGTCTGCTGCGAATTGGGCGATAGCGCCTCTCCAAGCATAGCGCACATATACCTTAATGGCTAGCATGTGCGTAGATTTGGTGAAGCTCGAGAGCGGTCTAGATCAGAAAGGTGGTGCTATAGGTGCTTTCATCTGAGCCCTGGACGAGCAAGTACAGGCCCAAGAGCATTAGAGAGGTAGTTGGAAATTGGAGTTCTGTCAGGCGAGTGTACGATTGGTTGAAGGGGTGGGAAAGGGGCAGGAAGGCGATACTGCTTTACGGCCCTCCAGGTGTAGGAAAGACAGCATCGCTTGAGGCGGCCGCGCTCGAGCTTGGTTACAGCATCTTAGAGATGAATGCGAGCGATGTCAGGACTGAGGAGAGGATAAACGAGCTTGTATTGCCAGCAGTCCATAGCAGGAGCTTCAGCGGAAAAAAGAGGCTCATCCTTTTTGACGAGGTGGATGGCATCTATGGGCGCAGCGATTCGGGCGGCCTTAAAGCAATCCTGAAAATAATAGACATTGGAACGACTCCTGTTGCAATGACGGCCAACGACCCCTGGAATGAAGATCTTAGGGCTTTGAGGAGCAGGTCGGAGATGGTGGAGTTTAGGCGTGTTACAGCAACAGAGATCGCAAGGAGGCTTCGGGAGATCTGCGTTCTCGAAGGAGTCGATGCTGAAGATGCATTCCTCCTGAAGTTGGCCGAGGCGTGTGGAGGAGATGTCAGGAGCGCAATCGAAGACCTTCAGGCTGCATCGACAGCAGGAACAGGAAGAATCGGCGAGGAAGCTGCGATCCGTCTGGGAACAAGGATGAGGCAGGAAAGGCTTTTCGAAACTCTAAGAGGAATATTCAATGCCTCCACTGTGGAAGAGGCTGTTAGGTCGCTCGACAGCTCGACAGAAGATTACGAGGAGATCTTCGAATGGGTTTACGAGTACCTACCGAAAGCGATGGAGAAAAATGAGGACCTTGCGGCAGCTCTAGAGTTCTTTGGGAAGGCAGATGTCATATTCCGGCGGATAAGGAGGACAAACGATTGGTCCCAGCTTCCATACTTCCTAAAGCTGTTCGCAGCAGGCGCAGCCCTATCGAAATCATCGTCTGAAACCATAGAGTTACGCTATAGCGAAAGACCTGACAGGCTAAAAAACAGGTGGAGGTACTACAATGCTTGGAGAAGGCTGGAGTCCTTGAGTCTCGCCCTCTCCCGGGAACTTCACTGCGGTTCCCGAAGGATAAAGGTGGATGTACTGCCCATCTATAGAATAGCGGCAAGCTCAAAGGAAGGCCGTGCTATATTGAAGGCTCTGGAGGAAGCGGGTGCTGAATTTGGTTCATAGCAAAACATTCGGCCTTTTTGGCTATAGGTGAAAGCTTTGAAGACAGAACTGGACATTGCCATCGAAGCTGCAATGGAAGCTGGCGAAATGCTTTCAAGAAGATACGGCAAATCAAAGGTTCATTACAAGGCTGACAGGAGTATTGTGACTGAGGCTGACTTGGAATCGGAGAGGCGAATCAGGTCGATCTTGAAAGCAAGCTTTCCAGGCGATTCATTCTTGGGAGAGGAGATGGGGTTGAGGAGAGGAAGCTCCGGCAGAATGTGGGTCATCGATCCATTGGACGGAAGTACAAACTACAGCATCCATAATCCTTTCTTTTCGGTCTCGATAGCCTTGATTGTTTCCAATGAACCGGTTCTCGGAGTTGTCTTCTACCCTTGCCAGGAGGAGCTATTCTATGCGGAAAGGGGTTTGGGCGCGCGTCTCGATGGTCGAAGAATAAGGGTCTCAAGCTCTACCAGCATCGGCAGTTCAACCATAACCTTCTGCCATGGCAGAGACCCAGCTTCGATAAGTAAGGTATCGGAGATCTTCGGAAAGTTGAAGCGTGTTACAAACAGAGTCAGGCAGCTTGGTGCAGCCTCCCTTGAGCTTTGCTTCACAGCCTGCGGACGGGTTGATGCCTTCCTGATGGTTGGAGTAAAAAGCTGGGATGTTGCTGCTGGCACGCTGGTGGTCGAAGAGGCAGGAGGAAAGGTCACCGACCTTTCAGGTAAAAGGTTCCTCGATACCTCAACGACGCTCTTGGCATCGAATGGCAGGATACACAGTCGATTGCTTAAGCTTCTTTCAGCATGAGGCTATTTAGATTAGGAGCCCTTCGTTTCTTTTCTTTGCCTCGGCTTCCATCTTTTTCTGAAGATCGTTGAGCTCCATGTCGTACCATAACTTCGTGATGTCCCTGTCGTACTCTAGTAGGTCGAATCCAATTCGGAGTAAGCTCTTTGTTATGTCCCGAACCATCTCGGCGTCCATCTTTTCCATTATGTAGTAGTCCGTAAACCAGGCGTCGAAGCCCTTCAGGCTCTGTTGGCATGCCCCTATAAGCTGCCTGTTTAAGGCCACCATCTCCGCCTTGCTCATCTTTTCTAGCCTATCTTCGATGTTCTTCTTTTCCTTCAGAAGGAAGCTGATATACTGCAGCCAGGAGGCCACTTTAACGCAACCTTGTACACCCTCAGCGCAAGCCATACTTAAGCTTTCAATGCGATACAGATATCTACCCTTTTGTAGCGTTCCCTGCCGACATCGGTGGTTGAACTGTCTACCTGGGTTCCGTTCGTAGAGTCACCTGAAGAGGTGGTTCGAAAGATGCTGCAACTTGCGCAGATTAAGCCTGGAGAACTCGTTTGCGACCTGGGTTCGGGAGACGGAAGGATCGTCATATCTGCTGCAAAGGATTTTGGCGCAAGGGCGATCGGGTACGAGCTTAGGGAGGACCTTGTGAGAAGAGCGAGGGAGAAGATCAGCGCCATGAATCTTGACAAGATGGTAAGGATTGTGAATGCAGACCTCTTGACAGCCGACCTTTCACAAGTTGATGTTGTGACGATCTACCTGAACACGACCGCAAACGAAAGGCTTAGGCCAAAGCTTGAGAAGGAGTTGAAGAGCGGCGCAAGAGTTGTATCGCATGATTTCTCACTCAACACATGGAGGCCGGTAGAGGTTTCAACAATGGAGCCAGCTGGCCACACAATCTACCTTTACAAATCCCCTTGGAGCTTTGAAAACAGAAAGTAGAGCTTGAGCGATAGAATCCCTGAATGCTTTGGATTTGTAAACTTTGGAGAAGCTTTTTGAGTGCTGTTTGAGTGGAATTTGGAACAGGATACGATGACTTCTGCCATAACGATCGAGAACTTGGTCAAGGTTTTCGATAGCTTTGTAGCGGTGGACCATGTCAACCTAGAGGTCCCAAGGGGGATAGTTTTCGGAATTCTTGGACCTAATGGCGCTGGAAAGACGACATTGCTCAGGATGTTGTCGACGGTCCTGAAGCCCTCGGAGGGGACGGCAAAGGTTCTGGGGCACGACATACTTGAGGAACCTATCAAGGTACGCGAGATCATAGGCGTTTTACCAGAAGATACTGGGCTGTATGACAGGTTGACGCCCGCTGAGACGCTCCTCTTCTATGGAAAGCTTCGAGGAATGGAAAGCTCCAACCTCTTTGCGAGGAGCGAGGCACTGCTCACTTTGCTTGGACTGAGTGAGAAAAGACACGCCAAGATCGGGACGCTTTCGAAGGGAATGAAGCAAAAGGTTGCATTGATGAGGGCTGTCCTGCATGAGCCCGAGATCCTATTCCTAGATGAACCAACATCGGGCTTGGATGTTATGAGCGCCAGGGAGATACGAGGTTTGATAAAGGATTGGGCTTCGAAAGGCAGGAATGTTATACTTTCAACCCACAACATGTGGGAAGCTCAGCAACTTTGCAGCATGGTTGCGATAATGGACAAGGGAAGGGTGGTATCGGTCGGTACAATCGAGGAGCTCGAGAGGATGACAAGGCAAAGGGACCTGGAGGAGATTTTTGTGCACCTGATAAGGGGGGAGGCTGAAAGATGAAGAGGCTGAGCTTTTTTACAATCTGGTCATCCCTTCCAAACTCCCAGCTTTTGAACATCGTCTGGCGGGAACTCCTAGATGCCCTTAGGGATAGAAGGACGATGGTGGCAACGATAATGCTTCCAATCGTATTGGTTCCGCTTTCGCTCAACATCCCGATGTTCCTAATGTCGCCAAAGAGGAATCCACCAAGCCTTGGTATCCTGCAGCTCGATAAAGAGGCTGGAAACTTTACCTCAATGCTCAAGGGAATTGGAGAGCTTCGTGTGACCGAAATATCTCCAGAGGAAAATGCCACGGACCTCGTCTCGAAGAACGTATTCGACCTAGTTCTCATAATACCTGCAAACTTCACACAACTTATCCTATCTGGAGGGCGGGGCGATCTAGTCGTCATATACGATGCCTCGAATACCAGGTCAGCAACAGGGCTTAGTATCGTCGATGCTGCCAGATCTTACTACTCAAACAAGATAGTGGAAAGAAGATTAAGGGAGCGGGGAATCGATCCTAGCATCGTCGATCCCGTCGGGCTCAGGTCCTTCAACATAAGGGAAGTAACAGGAGCTCAGGCCTTCGCGGGCATGATGGTGCCATACTTCATCGGACTTGTCTCGATCCTTGCAGGAGGTAGCTTCGCAACGGACACTACAGCAGGGGAGAAGGAGAGGAAAACTTTGGAGGCTTTCTTGACCATGCCGGTCACGCGCGTTAAGATCGTTATGGGAAAGTTCTTGGGAGTATTCTTCCTATCGATGGTTAGCGTTATTTTTGACCTAATTGGAATGGCGATAGGAATCAGTATCTACATGTCCCTCTTCTACGAAATATCGATGGAAGCAGGAAACGCGCAGCTTTCTATAGGGCCCTTGAACTTGTTTTTAATCGCCATCTTCGCGCTTATAGTGAGCGTGACTGGAGATGCGGTCTTGATGGTCGTGTGCACCTATGCGAAGAGCTTCAAGGAGGCACAGCAGTACTCTTCCTTCCTCCTGTCGGCCTTCACGATTCCGATGATAGGCATAATGTTCTTCCCGCCTTCCTTGCTTGAAAACTTGGTTTACCTTCCGATATATGGCCCTATCGTGGTGATGAGGAACGCGGTATTCAATGTCTCAGCTCCTGGCCAGCTCATTCTTTGCCTTGCCTCCTCGATGGCGTGCATCGCCGTTCTGCTCTTTTTGGCTGTCAGGCTTTTCTCGAGCGACAAGGTCCTTTTTAGGACGTGAGCTATTTGAAGTAACCTTCGCACACAATCTCCTCCAACTTCTTTCGTGGCCCCGTCTCGGAGAAACCACCCTTTGGATATCCTAAGGGTACGAGAGCGACCACATTGAAGTCATGAGGTATCTTCAATAGCTCCTTTATGCGGGTGTTGTCGAATGAACCGATCCAGCAAGTGCCCAATCCCTCAGCCCTTGCAGCAAGCGTCAGGTGGTCAACCGCAATAGCAACATCCACCAACATGCTCAGCCCTCCCATGTAGCCTCCTCTGTTGTACTTTATGTCCTGACCACAAGCAACTATAAGGATGGGCGCTTCTGCAACGAACCGCTGCCCTCCAGCAAGAGGAACGATCCTCTCCTTTTCCATTTTGTCTTTGACCAAGATGAACTTCCATGGCTGGCGATTTGATCCAGATGGAGCCACTCGCGCGGCTTCCAGAATCCTTCTCAGTACATCTTCTGGAACTGGATCTGGCCTGAATTCGCGTATGCTCCTTCTGGTCCTTATAACATCGTAGAATTCCAACTTCTTATCACCCCAAGAATCGAAACTGGGACCTTTATCGGTTTCTTTACAATCATCCCTTTCCACCGCTTCCAGCTTTGATTTCGGTGCTACAAAGGCAAGATTGGCCCAATGTGGTGCACAATGAGTCTCAAAAACACCTAAAGTTTGCGCGCATTACGCATGCAGCTGGCATAATTGCTTCAACTTCCTTGAATTTATGGCCCCCGAATGTTCCGAAGGCTCTACTAAGTAAAAGATACTATAGGACAGAAAGGTTCAAGTATGAGTTGCTAATTCATCAGAGCAGAGTGTTATAGTTTAAGGATGTGATATTAGTTGACTGAAGCATCATTGCTTAAGTACCTAATCAAACTCTCCTACGAGGTGGAGGGGATCGTGGAAAAGACCTAGAGTCCGCGGACAGGATAACTAGGTTTCCACTTAGATCCGACATCATAGGAGCTATATTTGGGCAAACCGAAGGCCTATTCGGAAACACGCTTGACCTTAGGGAGTTGCAGAAATCTGGGAGGCTAGGCAGGATAGATGTAGAACTTAATGTGAAAGAGAACAAGACCTTTGGAACAATATCGGTTCCTACTGGCCTGGACCAGGCAACGAGCGCTCTTCTGGCTGCGGCGATCGAGACTATAGACAGGGTTGGTCCTTACAACTGCAAGGTCCAGCTCGAGTCAATCGATGATATCAGGGAGAAGAGAAGGAAGCTGATTGTCGATAGGGCAAAACAGATTCTGCAGAGATGGAGCGCTGACAGGCGAACAGATTCGGCAGAGGCCCTGAAGGCGATAACACAAGTTGCGAAGGTGCCCGAAATCGTCTCCTTCGGGCCGGACAACGTCCCAGCTGGTCCAGAGGCGGTCTCCTCGAGGGAGTTGATCGTCGTTGAAGGAAGAGCGGATGTAGCAAACCTCCTGAAGGCAGGTTACAGGAACGGTGTTGCTGTGGAAGGAGTAACAGTTCCCAAGTCAGTCGTGGACCTAACTTGGAAGAAGGATAAGGTCACAGCTTTGATCGATGGCGACAGGGTTGGAGACATGATACTGCGCGAGCTTGCCAGAGTTGGAAAGGTTGACTTTGTGGCGAAAGCCCCCAAAGGACGCGAAGTTGAGGAGCTAAGCCCTTCCGAACTTATCGATCTCCTCGACAGAAGGCAGCCCTTGGCGGATTACCTTGCAAGGCTAGAAAAAGTTTCAAAGGAACCTGCCGAGGAGCACCTCGAGGAGAGAGCTCCCAAAGTGGAGGTCAGGGAACGTGCTCCCCGCGAAGTCAGGGAAAAGTTCTCAGCAGAGATAAAGGAAAAGCTGAAGCCGTACGCTGAAAGTGTTCAGAACAGACTAACATCGTTCATCATCGGATCGGATGGCAAGGTCCTTGCAGAAGTCCCAGTAATCGAACTTGTGGAGAAGCTGAAGGATATGGATGGAGTGCATTTCATCGTGATGGACGGAATCGTGACTCAAAGGCTCCTAGACATCGCGCAATCGAAGCAAGCAAGCATGATAGTGGGTGAGCGGATAGGAGAACTTGAAAGGCGGCCTCCCGGCATCAGCATAGCGACGCTAAAGGAAATTCTTTCCTAGAATATTACAAAGATCTTTCCATAGATAGGGCATCAGAACCATCGTCGTAGTAGGAGTGCAATATGCCAGACTGCCTGAAACCGGCGGACAGGTAGAAGTTAACAGCAGGGCTTCCCTTCTTCACCTCAAGCCTTACGATAGAGGCCCCTCTCCTCCTCAGCTCCTCAATTGCACATTTCATCAGTTTGCTACCGATTCCCATCCTTCTTCGCTTTGGCTCAACTGCTATGGAAATGATGTGACCATGGCTGCCCCTTACAGTTGCTACAACATAGCCAACTATAGAGCTACCTATTTCGGCGACCAGGAAGACGCCCTGCTCGAACCTCAGAAGCATCTCCAAGTAGTCTGGCGTGTAAGGGGTATCGAAACTGGACCTCTCTATCTCAAGCACCCTGGGAAGGTCATTTGGATTGGCCACGCGGATATTGGGTTCTGCTATATCGATTTCACGTACCAAGTAAATCAAACGCCCAAGTACTGGCTAAGCCTCTCTCGGTTCAGGAGAAAGAAAGTCGGTCCCCATTTGAACTTTGAAAGTATCATTTCAGCAAGTTCATCGAAGCCCATCACGATCAGGGCTGCAGCGAATGCTTCGGCGGAAGATAGCTTTTCGGGGACGCTAAAGTTAGTTGGGTTTGCGGCCAGAAGGAAGGGGAGCTTCCTGTGCTCCCCCCTCTTAACCAAATGGAATATGTCCCGCGACCTATTCCATGAGCTGTCGATCACGACAAGACCATTTTCAGCAGCTCTTTGTCTGTCATCAGCCCTTAGGACTTGCGTTGCCTCTGGATTCAAGACGATCGCGCGTGAGGGGATCGATGACTGGTGCCTGAAAACTTTAACGAGGCCGTGACGCCTGAGCACCTGTGAAGTGCATCTTCGCGGGTCGTCCTCTTCTAGGCGGTAGACCAAAAGCCTAGGGTAATTGCGTTGCAATATGCTCACCTTTCCTTAGAGCGATTGGCCACATTACTTTTGCAGTAACTCTTGATTGGACAGGAGGTGCAACCTGGGCGATTGGATCTGCATATGTCCTTTCCAAACTCGACGAGCAATAGGTTCACGACCCTCCTCTTATTAGGATGGATAATCCTGTGCAGTTTCTCCCTGACCACCTCAGGCCCGTCATCCTGGTTCGCAATTCCAAGTCTCTTAGATATGACCTCGACATGTGTGTCAACAGGAATGACAGCCTTGCCAAAGGCGAAGCAAAGGACGCAGTCCGCGGTCTTGCCACCGACGCCGGGTAGTTCCATAAGGAGCTCCCTGTCCATTGGAACCTTGCCTCCGCACTTTTCAAGAATGATTCTCGAAACCTTCCTGATCCTTTCCGCCTTTTGCCTGTAGAATCCGACAGGATATATCAGCTTCCTGATCCTAGCTTCACCCAAGAGGAGCATCTTTTTTGGGTTTGGAGCCTGCCGGAACAGCCTTTCTTCAGCCTGTCTTGTAACATCGTCCTTAGTCCTTTGCGAAAGGATGGTCCCGATAAGTGTCCTGTAAGGGCTCCGCCTCTCTATATCTCGAGGGCGAATTCCATACCTTCGCATAAGGATATCCAAAGCCTTGCGTATGTCGCATGGGCGCATGTAGGTTGTGGCCATATCTTTAATGCCAAGGTAAGGTGATGCACCTATAAGAAGCGTTCTAAATCGCTTAATGAAAAAGCACATATCGAGGTATGAAGGAACGGCAAGGAGATCAAGATGGACGCTTTGGAGGCGATCCTTTCTCGGAGAAGTATCAGAAGGTATAGCAATCAACCAGTTCCAGATGCTATAGTTGATAAGCTCCTGGCAGCAGCTATGAGCGCGCCATCGGCTGGAAACGAGCAGCCCTGGCATTTCGTCGTCATAAAGGATAGGAAGATACTGGATGCCATACCGAAATATCATCCATATTCCCAAATGCTGACAGCAGCTCCTATGGCAATTCTAGTTTGCGGAGACCCAAGCCTGGAAAAGCACGAGGGATTTTGGGTCCAAGACTGCTCTGCCGCAACCGAGAATCTACTCCTAGCTGCGCACGCCCAAGGTCTGGGCGGTGTTTGGCTCGGTGTGTATCCTAGGAAAGAGAGGGTAGATGGAATACGGAGCCTGCTCAAGATCCCAGAGCACATAATCCCATTTGCTTTGGTTTCTCTCGGCTATCCTGAGGAACGAAAACCACCTTCTAACCGCTATGATGCCACCCGAGTACACCGAAACACATGGTAGGCACATAGGTTCTGGAAATGGATCGGTTCCTTCCTGAGTGATTAAGCAGGAAGACCATTTCGCAGTTATGATGTGCATGACGCAAGGCAGCAAATTTGGAATGTTGAAAATTTTCTTATCATGCTTTACAATCGATAACGCGCCACGAAGATATGCATGCAAAATGTCTGAGGAAATTTAGCTGAGCTTGGTGCAATCTCAATGAGCTTGGAGAAGCATGGGAAAGGATGAGTATGACAAGACTTTTTTATTGGAGGGCGATCCCGGCTGTAACCCCTCTTTTGTTTTAGGCAGGATTCGACTATGCGGCCCACCCGGCCCTCACGAGGACGTGGTCATAGGGCTCTGTTTGGCCTTGCTCTTTGTGGGACGGCCGTTCCATCTCTACTTTCAACTTCGTCATCAGCTTTGCAGCTGAATCATCCACATCCGTTGAACCGAGTATCGTTTCTGTTCCGTTGCCAAGGGTCTCCCCTTGCGCCTCGCGGCGCCACAACGTCCGCACAGAGGAGGGAGTTTCCTCAGACCTTTCGGCCCGGCACCTGCCCACCGGCTTCGCCTCTTATAGACCTGTATCTTCTTGGTTAAAGGTTTTACTTTTTTAACACTGGCGAGAATGGAGATGGACCACTTGCTTCATCTGAGGTTTGTTAACAAAGCTTTCAGTTTGCCAGCCACTTAAAGCTAGCTTCAAAGTGCCCCCCTGGTGACAGAGTTGATTCGCTAGCGCCTGCGTTTTCTTGCGATTATCGTTAAGACGACCGCGACCGATGCTCCCCAGATTGATTGCCAGGCTAGGAGCCAAGTGGGAAAGATCCCTTTTACAATGCAAAACATGATGAGTAAGATGTTCGCGACCGCCAGAACAACAAGCACGTATGAGGTGGCGATCTCGATATGCAATGCTGTTTGCCGCCTATCGCATCCCTCTGGGGCGGAGAGTATCCTTTATGCCTGTCTTCGCGTGAAAGGCCAAGGAAGCTCGACCGTTTTCGAAATTTCCTTGATGCGATCGATGTTGTCGAAAACCTTCCTGAAAGCCTCGACATATAGCTTCATAAGCTCTATATCGTTTGGCGGCGTTATCCTGCTTATCATCAAATACTCGTCGATCAGCTTGAGGGTTTCCGGATAATCCTCGTTTCGATATTTCACAGGGGTATAGAATGGCTCAATCCTGCCCGTGTAGAACGGGCAGCTCCAGGGACAGCCAAGCCCATAGCCATCCTTGAACTGGAAAACGCTCTGGGATGGAACGGGCACAGTCTGCCACTGCCCTATCGGAACGCCCTCAGCGTTTAGAGCCCTTTCGAAAGCCGTTCTAAATCTTGCCGCATGAGGGTTTAGACCCAGCTCGTCCCTTTCCTCAGGTATCTTAATGCCAAGTCTAGCCATCTTGAGTCTGAGAACGTAGAAGAAGTAAACATGCGTCCTGTCCGGCGGGACGTATGGCGGCTCTATGCCATCTATCTCGCCCAAATGCTTTGAGAGGTACTCGCAGTTTTTGCGTCGAAGCTCGTTCAGCATGTCCAGCTTCCTCAATTGGCACCTTGCGAAGGCGGCTGCAAAGAAAGTCATCCTGTAGTTCCAGCCCATCCCCAATGCATTGTAAACCCTCCTTTCTCCAGGCCTTATGACTTCCCCGAACTCCCTCATCCTCTTCGCGCGCTCGTAGAACTCCTCGTTGTTCGTTACGAAAAGTCCACCTTCAGTTCCACATGACAAATTCTTTCCAACGATTATGCTGCAAGCTGAAATATCCGATAAAGCATCCACCTTCCTGCCCTTGTAAAGCGCGCCCTGCGACTGAGCATTATCACCGATAACGACCAAGTTGTGCCTCTTTGCTATGGCATTTATCTCATCCATATCTGCTGGCAGGCCATGGAGGTGGACAGCCATTATGGCCTTGGTCCTTTTTGTGATTTTCTCCTCGATTTTATTCGGATCCAAGTTGTATGTCCTGGGATCGATGTCGACGAAGACAGGAATTCCATTTTGATGAAGTATGCAGGAGGCGGACGAAAGGAATGTGAAGGCTGGAACGATAACCTCGCTTCCAGGACCGACTCCTGCAGCGGCAACGGCAAGGTGCAGAGCCGAAGTGCCACTGCTGGCAGAGACGCAGTACTTCGCCCCGACATAATCTGCCCACTCCTTCTCCAGCAACTCCCTCGGGTCGGGCCTTGGCCCATATGGCGCTGGAAGCCAGCCTCCGGGATCGCTGATTACATCCAGGACAGCCTGCCTCTCCTCATCCGTTATCCAGGGCCAGGGCTTGATTATGCCCTCTGGAACTGTTCTTGGGCCCCCATCAATAGCTAACTTTTCAACCATTTGCACTTCTGGCTACAACATGCTGGTTGTCGTAATAAGGCTTGTTCGGCTTAGCCATCTATTAAAGTCGTTGTAAAGATGCCAGGGAGCTTTTCATTATGCGATAAGCGATTCAGTTGAAGCAGGTGGTTAGTAAAACGATTTAACTAGCTTGAGCAAACTCACATAGTTTTATGGTTTCAACTTTGGTGCATTGACCTTGCCACCATAGCACTAA
>Ga0078972_1004498_pt1 | contig 37954 bp, 30 predicted proteins | sample YelNatPaOPGAMG01_FD_67568 | JGI IMG/M metagenome (GOLD analysis project Ga0078972, IMG submission 67568) | Hot spring thermophilic microbial communities from Obsidian Pool, Yellowstone National Park, USA - OP-RAMG-01 (SPADES assembly) (version 2) | ecosystem: Environmental > Aquatic > Thermal...
TCCCAGGGGGAGGTGCGGCCCGTGCCACTCAATGGAGCCTGTGGGCAGGTAGACAAGTGGCAGGCGCTTCCTCTCGGCCAGGATCTCGGCGGGGCGCAGGTGTTCCAGACGCACATCTCTCATGCCAGGGACCTCCGAGGAACGACTCAGGGCGCAGGCCCGCACCATTGGGCGACCAGGCCGCGCCAGCTGTATGCGCCATTCTAGCGCAAGGCAGCGCCGTTTTCATTCGCGGCGGGCGGGCAGAGCAGCCCATCGCAGGACGTGGGGTACGGGGGACACCGATGTACGCCGATGAAGGCGGATCAGAGGCGTATATCCCTTGTCATATCGGCGTGCAGCTGCGTTCATCGGTGTTCCCGTACCCCCCTCGGCAGCATTGGACGGCAGGCCCAGGCAAGACATAAACTGGCGCCAGGTTATCGCTACGGAGGAACGACGTGATCTACCGTGATCTTGGCCGCACCGGTTATCGTGTCTCACAGTTAGGCTTCGGAGCCATGCGCCTGCCCATGGTCGGCGAGGGCGAGAGCGCCCGCGTTGATCGCGAGAAAGCTATCCCCATGATCCACCGCGCCTTCGAGGCCGGGGTCAACTACATTGACACAGCCGTGGGCTACTGCAACCAGGACAGCCAGCGAGCGGTGGGCGAGGCACTCAAGGGCTGGCGGGAGAAGATCGTCCTCTCCACCAAGAACCCGGAGTATGAAGACGAAGGCAAATGGTGGGAGAACCTGGAGAACAGCCTCGAGCGCCTGCAGGTGGACTACATTGACATCTACAACCACCATGGCATCAACTGGGAACGCTGGACCACCAGGGTCGAGCCCAGCGTCAGCAAGTGGATGCGCCGGGCGCTCGACCAGGGGCTGATCAAGCACATCTGCTGCTCGTTCCACGACAGCAACGAGAACCTGGAGAAACTGATCAACACTGGCTACCCCGAGGTGATCACGCTGCAGTACAACATGCTGGACCGCGCCCTGGCCGATGGCATCGCCCTGGCGCATGAGCGCGGCATCGGCATCGTCGTCATGGGGCCGGTGGCCGGCGGCCGCCTGGGCGCCAGCAGCCCCGTGCTCGAACAGCTGGTACCCGGAATCACGCGCGTGCCTGAACTGGCTCTGCGCTTCGTGCTCGCCAACCCCAATGTCTCCCTGGCCCTCTCCGGCATGAGCACGATGCAGCAGGTGGAGGAGAACATCGCCACCGCCTCGCGCGCCGATAGCCTGAGCGCGGCGGACCTGGCTGCCATCGAGGAGCATCTGCAGCGCCTGAAGAGCATGGCCGACCTCTACTGCACCGGCTGTGGTTATTGCCAGCCCTGCCCGCAGGAGGTCAACATCCCCTTCATCTTCAAGAAGTACAACGAAGCGCGTGTCTATGGGCTCTGGCAGCCGGCCAGCCAGGCCTACACCGCCTGGCGGGTGGAGGGCAAGAACGCCGAGGCCTGCATCGAGTGCGGCGAGTGCGAGGACAAGTGCCCCCAGCACATCGCCATTCGCGACCAGTTGAAAGAGGCACACCAGGCGCTCACCAGCGCCCATTAGCAGCGGGCGGCTTGCGCTAACGCTGGATGGCCAAAACACGAGGCGTCAGGCAGGCCCTGCCTGACGCCCGACCCTGCAAGGAGGAGAACATGGCGCTCGAATTCGGGCCGCTGCAGCCAGAAGATGCGGCAGCCTGCGCCGAGATCGGCGGGGACGTCTTCGCCGGCATCAACATCCCGTACTTTCTGGAGCGGAAGTACGGCCTGAGCGGCTACGGTGGCCGCATGAACGCCTACTGGACGCGCAGCCTGCTGCAATCCGACCCGCGGCACTTCCTCGTCGCTCGCGACGGCGCTGAGGTGGTGGCCTTCGCCGGCCTCTCGGCGCAGAAGCAGTTCGGCATCGGCTGCCTGGTGCACCTCGGGGTGAAGCGCTCGCGCCAGAACCAGGGCATCGGGCGTCAGCTGGTGCAGGCCGGGATCGAGCACCTGCGCGCCCAGGATTTGGACGTGGCCTGGATCGCCTACGATGCCGGCAACGAGCGCGCCGGCCACCTCTACCGCAAGCTTGGCTTCGCGGACTTCGAGGGCGAACTGTACCTCGACCGCGCCATGCCCGGCCCCGAGGAACGAGCAGCCCTCGCTCTGCGCATCGAGCCCGCCCTCGAAGCGCTGCTCGAGCGCCTGCCGGGCGGCCAACCCGTCTTCCCCGAGGAGCGATTGGCTGAACTGTACGGCCTGGCCGCCGACCGGCGTGCCCTGCGCCGCTACTACCTCGCCTGCCGTATGGGGCCCGGGCTCACTGCCTACGTGCCCGCCTCCGGCGATGACCGCTCCTTCGTGATCGCCGGCCGCGAAGCCGACGGCCCGGTCCTGCGCCTATCCATGGTCTGCTGCGGCGGCGCTGAGGCGGCCGCCGCCCTGTTGCAGTCGGTGTTAGTGCACGAAAGCGCTGCTGCCGGCAAGCCTCCTTTTGTCGCCTGTTATGTGGACCGGCACCTGCCTGTGGGGGATTCGCTACAGGCGCTGGCGGCGGCCGGGTTCAGCAGGACGCACAGCCTGGTGGACCTGGCCCAGCGCCTCTAGCGGCGCTGGCGGGGCGAAGTAAGCGGCGAGGAGCATGATCGCCATGGACAGGGAGAGGTTCCAGGCGCTGGCCGAAGAGGCACTGGCGGAACTAATCGCCGAGTTGCCCGGGCAACTGGACAATGTCGCCATCGTCGTCGAGGAATGGCCGGACGCGGCCACGCTACGGTTGGCCGGCGTGCGCTCTCCTGATCAGTTGCTCGGTTTCTATCACGGCGTGCCGCGCACGGAGCGCAGTTGGGGCTACAACCTGGTGCCACCCGACCTGATCAGTATCTACGCCGGCCCGATCGAGGCCGTCTGCCTGGACGACCCCGAGGCGATCGCGGCGACGGTCCGGCGGGTGCTGCGCCACGAGGTAGCGCATCACTTCGGCATCAGCGACGACCGCCTGCGCGAGATCGGCCAGTATTGACGGAAAGGGAACGCCGATGAACGCGGATGTACGCCGATAGACGCGGATAAGCCAATACAGGCCAATCGGCGTTTATCCGCGTGTATCGGCGTTCATCGGTGTTCCCTCTCGTTCCGACTCCTCTGGCTCGCTACATGTAGAAGATCCTGTCAGCATATTGCTTGAGCAGGCGCTCGTTATGCTCCATGCCGCCATCCAGGTTGCCGGACATGTAGATAGGCGGCGTGAACCCGCGCGCCAGCAGGTTCTCCACCACCTGGGCGATGATCGCCTGCAGTATCGCCGTGGCGGCCACTCCTGAGATCGAGCCCAGGCGCTGCTCCAGGCCGGGGACCTGGAGGAGAGCGTCGCCGCGCGGACTGAGGTTATCCAGCACCAAATCGGCCAGTTCGTAGACCTTCTTGCCGCTGGAATGCCGCGAGGCGATGCTGCCGCTATAGGCGAGCGAAGTGATGGCGATCAGTTTCATGCCCGCCTGCTTGGCGCGGATGGCAACCTCCACGGGCACGGCGTTGCGGCCGGAGACGGAGACGAGGAGCAGCACATCGCCCGGGCGGGCCGGTATCTTGCCGTCGAAGACGGCGTTGCCCAGGCCTTCGGTCTGTTCCAGGCGCGAGGACATCGTCGGTGGCCGCAGGGACAAGCCGTCCAGCCCGGGGGCGAAGACGGTGTTCACCAGCATCAGGCCGCCGGCGCGGTAGAAGATCTCCTGAGTTGGCAGCGACGAGTGGCCGCAGCCGAAGGCGAAGAGCGTGTTGCCGGCGACGATGGCCTCGCTGATCAGCCGCGCCGCCTCCTGGATCTTGTCCATCTGCTCTGCTTCAATCCGCCGCAGCACACCAATGCAGGCATTGAGGTAGTCTTCAGCAAGCACCATTCCCTCCAATTGCAGGTAAGAGAACGCGGATAAACGCAGATGACCGCGGATTGGCACCGATCCAGCCCGATTTACTGGCCGGCTGAGAGCCAGGATTGACTGCCCTTGCGCCGGTTCGAGTAGACCCTGCGGCGCACCTCTGGCTTGCGGCCGAAGTTGAGCAGCAGGCCGACCTCGAAGGATGTTGCCTTGAGGTAGTTCACGAGCTGCGCCTCGTGCTCCACGGTTAGCGCCTCACAGGCTTTCAGCTCAACGAGCACAGCGTTCTCGACCACAATGTCGGCCACATACTCGCCGACGATATGGCCTTTGAACCAGACCGTGAGTGGCATCTGGCATACTACTCTTAGCCCCATTTCGCTGAGCTCCACAGCCAGGGCATTCTCGTAGACACGTTCCAGGAAGCCGCAACCAAGCTGGTTGTAGACCGAGTAGAAGGCGCCAATGATCCTCTCGGTTATGTCTGAGTGCAGTAACTCGACCTGCCCATCGTCATCTATCCGCGTTGATCGGCGTTGATCCGCGTTCATCCGCGTTCGCTTTCCTTCCCTATATTCCCGTCCTCTCGTACTCCTTCTGGGCCAGGTCATTGAAGTCGCCTGGATCGGGCAGGTTGACACTGCGCCAGACGTGTGGCTTCAGGCCCCGCGCCAGCAGCTCCTCCAGCACTTGCGCGATCAGGGACCAGGAGATGAACACGAAGGCCAGGCCGGAGGTGGGGCAGGCCTTCGCATCCAGGCCCTCGATCTCGAGCGCTGCGTCCCCCACCACGCCACAATTGTCTATGGCGACATCGGCCACCTCGTACAGCTTCTTGCCGGCCGAATTGCGCGCCGGCACAGCAGCACTGTAGGCATAGGACGTGATCGCCACCACCTTCACGCCCTTCGCCTTCGCCCCCAGGGCCAGGCCGACCGGCAGCCAACTCGCACCCGAGACCGAATGGATCAGCAAGGCATCTCCGGGCCGGAAGTGGCAGTTGCCGACGATGTAAGGCAAGGTGCTCTCGTCGAGGCGGCGCTGCTCCAGCACATCCCTGGGCGGCTGCGGGTGCAGCTTGTGGGCGGCAGGCAAGGGCTCGTTGACGGCCAGGTTGACCTGAATGTGGTTGATCGCGAGCAGGCCACCGGCCCTATGCAGCAACTCGTTCGTGCAGTGGCCACTGTCGAAATAGTGCAGGGCCCCGCCGCCAGCGAGCGAATCTGCGATCAGCTTCGCCGCCTGGTTGATGCGGCCAAGCTGCGTGCGGCGGATGTCCGCGAGCAGCGTCGCCGCCGCGTCCATGAACTGTTCGGACTGTGACATCTCGTCTCTCTCCTGAGCCAAAGGAATGCTTCCGCTCTATCGCGCCTGTTCCAGGCGGCGCAGCAACTCATCCTCCACCTGGATGCCGGCGTGCCGCAGGGCGGCGGCCAGGCAACCGAGCACCGGCTCCCGCCGCGCGGCGATCACCTGAGCCCGAGGGGCGACAGCGCCCACCTCAGCCGTGAACGGCTCCAGGAGGGGAGCGCCGGCCTTGAACACCGAGCCGAAGGTGAGGACGCCGAACTCCTCCTGCTCGAGGCTCAGCCGCCGGATCAGGGCACAGGCCATGAGGGCCAGTTCGTGCGCGGCGCCACGCAGCACAGCGGCCGCCACCTCGTCCCCCTGGTGAGCCTGCTCGGCCACCACCCGCGCCAGGGCAGCGATCTCGCGCCGGCCCAGGTCGCCGCCATAAATGCGCGGCACCAGGTCCCGCAGGCGGGAGAGGCCATAGGTGGAGATGATGGCTGGCACCAGGCTCGTCGCCTGGCCGCGGCCGTCCAGGGAGCGGACAGCGGCGCGCATGGCCTCGACGCCAATCCAGTAGGCGCTGCCTTCGTCGCCCAAGAGGGCGCCCCAGCCACCGGCGTTGATGATCTCGTCTCTGCGGCCGCCGCTGCCTCTGGTGACGAAGCCACTGGCGAGCGAACCGGTGCCGGCGTTCACGGCGATGGCGATGCGCGGCCCACCCTGGCGATCCAGCCGGGGCTGCTCGGCCAGCACCGCCGCCTCACCCTCGTCCAGGCGCAGGAGCGCCACCCCTGGCAGAAGCTCGCTCGCCGCCCGAAGCACCAGCCCCTCCGGCACGGGGCCGGTCACGGCCAGGATGGCTACTTGCGCGGCAGCGCCGGCGGCGGCGAGCGCCTCGCCCATGGCCTGCCGCAGCGAGGCCAGGGCAAGCGCTTCCGGCACGAAGTTGGCGTTGGCGGGTCCGCCCGTTCCCCGGCCCAGAGGCTGCCCGCTATAGTCGCTGATAAGGCAGACCGTCTTCGTTCCGCCGGCGTCCAGGCCGGCAACGCAATCCGCCAAATGGCGCTCCTGGCATGTTGGTCATCGTGTTGTACCGGGCGCGGCGTTCCGCCACCCCGGCTCTACCTGACCTCGACTTCCTTGCCCTTCTCGGCCGACTCGATGATGGCGGCCACGATCTTGGTGGCCTTAAGGCCCTCATCTCCCCAGGGCAGGCTGCCGTTCCCGGCCCAACTCTTGGGCGTATCGCTGCCCTCTACCAACGCCTCCACGGCATAGTCGAGCAGGTTCGGGAAGGGCTGCTTCTGCTCCGCCAGGTAGAGCTCGAACCCTGGCTTGAAGCCCTCGCCGACGTCAACCCGCGAGGCGCGGCGGAGCAGGCGGCTGCGCAGGCCCTTGGCCTTGAGCGCCTCCTGGTGCTGCTGCAACTCGGCCAGGCTGAGGTCCTCGGCCACATTGGCCCGCAACCCCTGGGTGACGCCGAAGCCGGGCAGCTTGTTGTAGACGATGCTGCCCTTGCTGCCGGTGAGGGAGATGTAGAACTCGACCAGTTCGTCCATCTCTTTGGCCCATTCCGCTTTGGCATGCACCTTGGCGCCGGCGCCGCCAGCGGCGTCCTTGAAGAAGAGGTAGCAGTCGTACAGGTCAGGCGTGAAGCCGAGGATGCGCCGCTGGCTGATGGCGTAGACAGCCTCCACCTCGGCCGGCGCCAGGTACCAGCGCAGGATGTCCGACACGTGGCTGAGGAGGAAGTGCGCCGTCGAAGAGTGAGCGGCCCACTCGCGGCTGCGGCTGCCCCAGAGGTTGGTGGGCACGCTAATGTTGTCGTCCAGCCGGACATCTCCGTAGGCCACCTCGCCCACAAGGCCGTTTTGCAGGAAGTAGTGGGCGGCGATGTCGAGCGGGTTGACGCGGTTGGAGTAGTTGGTGAGGATGCGCGCCCCGGCCTTGCGCACCGCTTCCATGATCGCTTCGCCATCCTCCACCGTGGTCGCCAGGGGCTTCTCGGTGAAGATGTTGGGCACGCCCGCCTGGCAGGCCGCCTCTATCGGCCCGCGATGGTAGGGGTCCGGCGTGGCCACAATCACGATGTCCAACTTGTTCTCGCTGAGCATCTCGCGGAAGTCGCTGTATGCCTTGGCGCCCAACTCCTTGGCCAGGGCCTCGGCCCGCTCCGTGAGCGTGTCGGCGACGGCCACCAGGGTCGTGTGCGCGTTCGTGGCGAACTGGCGAGCGTGCGAGCTACCCATTATGCCCGTGCCGATGACGGCTGTGCGCAGTTTGTCGTTCATAGCAACACTCCTACCCACAGGGTACGGCCGGATGACCGGCCAGCGGCATTATGGCCCGCCCTCCGGAGCGCGGCAAGGAGGGCAGAGACGCCCGGTTCGCTCGCCAGTGAGGGGGCGCATCGCCCTCCGCCTGGGCGGACGGGCCGGCTCCGCTGCTGGAGGCAACGTCGAGCCGGCGCTGGCGGCTGCGGGAGTCGGCGCCGGCCGCCCCGGGTCGCGCCTTACAGCCTCGCTCTTTGCGCCCCAGCCGCTTCCCTCCGTAGACTCAAGCCCTATGGCCGCCTTCGACGCCCCAGAATTGCAGCCGCTCGCCCGCCGGCATCTCCGGCGCAACTTCACGCTCGGCGTCCTGAACGGAGCCCTCTTCGCTTTCGGCGATGCCCTTCAGGACGCCAACCTGGTTCTGAGCGTCTTCATCAACCGCCTCACCGGGTCATCGTTGCTGGTCGGCCTTTTGCAGCCGGTGCGGCTGGGCGGCTGGTACCTGCCGCAACTTTTCGTCTCCTGCCGGATGCAGGCGGCGGAGCGCAAGCTGCCCTACTACCGCCTGGGGACGGTCTTCCGCGCCAGCGCCGCCCTCGGCGTTGGCCTGTCGGTATTGCTCGTGCACGATCCCCGCCTGCTGCTGCCGCTCATCTTCCTGCTGCTGGCCATCTTCTCGCTCAGTGGCGGCCTCTCCGGCATCGCCTACGCCAACCTGGTGGCCAAGACGATCCCGTCCCGCCGCCGGGGCAGCTTCGCTGCCTGGCGCATCTTCACCGGCGGCCTGCTGGCCCTGGGAGGCTCGTTCCTGGCGCGCTACCTGATCGGTGGCGGCGCCGGCCTCACCTTTCCCAGCAATTTCGGCCTGCTGCTGCTCATCGGCGGGTTGGGCATCGCCTCGGGCATGGCCGCCTATGCCTTCGTCATCGAGAGCCCGCTGTTGCGTCCCGGTGACGCTGCCTCTTACACTCAGTGATCATGTCCAGCGAAGTCGCGCCCGACCTGCATCCGCAGGCGCGCCTGCACCTGCGGCGTAACTTCCTGCTCGGCGTCACCAACGGCGTCGTGTTCTCGTTTGCGGACGCCCTGCTCGACACTAACCTCGTCCTCAGCGTGCTCGTCAGCCGGCTATCGGGCTCGAGCCTGCTGGTGGGGCTGCTGGTGCCGATCAACCTGGGCGGCTGGTACCTGCCGCAACTCTTCTTCTCCGGCCGCATCCAGGCGGCGCCGCGCAAGCTGCCCTACTACCGCACCGCCATGGCCTTCCGCCTGCTGGCCGGCTACGGCATGGCCCTGGCTGCGTTCACGCTGCACGACCTGCGCCTGCTCACCGCCGTCATCTTCATCGTGATCACCGCCAGTTCCCTCGCCGGCGGCCTCACCGGGCTGGTCTTTTCCCACGTCGTCGGCCAGACGATCCCGTCCCGACAGCGGGGCAGCTTCTTCGCCTGGCGCCTGCTCCTGGGCGGCATAATGGCTCTCTTCGCCTCCTTCGTGGTGCGGCATTTCGTGGGCTCGCCCGGGCGCCTGGCTTTCCCGGCCAATTACGCCATCCTTTTCGCCCTTTCGACGACCGCTCTGGTGATCTCCACCACCGCTTTCAGCCTGGTGAAGGAGCCGCCTGACCACAGCGGCAGCCGGCGCAGCGTATGGCAACAACTCTCCCGCTCCTGGTCGCTGGCACGAACCCACGCCGATTTCGCCCGTTTCCTGGCTGTGCGCGGCTGCCTGATGGCGGCGGAGGTTGCCTCTCCGTTCTACATCCTTTACGCCAAGGCCGCCCTCGGCTTGCCGGAGAGCCTGGCTGCCACCTACCTCATGGTCTCCACCATCGCCAACATCGGCTCCACCTATCTCTGGGGCCGGGTGAGCGACCACACCGGCAACCGCGCCCTGCTGCGCCTCGTCTCCCTGGCTGGCTGCGTGCCGCCGCTGCTGGCTCTGGCCGCCTCGCCCCTTGCCGCCGTGCTCAGTGGCCCCCTCGAGGTGGCCATCTTCTCGCTGATCTTCGCTGTGCGCGGCGCCGTCACCACTGGGGCGTTCATCGGTGGCATGAACTTCATGCTCGACATCGCCCCGGCCAATGAGAGGGCCATCTACATCGGCCTCACAAACACGGTGGTCGGGCTGGCTTCCTTCGCCGGCGCTCTCGGTGGACCGCTCATCGCCGTGGGCGGATATGGCGCCCTCTTCCTGCTGGCGCTGGCGCTCTACGCCGCCGCGGCAATCACCATCAGCCGCTGCGCCGAGCCCAGGCACCAGGCCACGGTGCCCGCCTATGGGGAAGAGGATGTGGAGATAGCCGGCTAGAGTGCCGGCCGCATATGTCGCACGGGAGCGTGAAGCGCCGACCAGCCCGTGAAGCGGCGACCATCGGCGCCGTGCGGTACAGGCGACGCGCCATCCCGCATCAGCCGGCGTCGTCCTCCGGCCTGACGACGCCCAAAAGGGGCTATACGACACCGCCGTCGACGCCGGACCATGTCCACAAGAGGGAGCGGCTGGGGGCGGCTTCGCTGCTCGGCCGATGTTCTAACGCCGCCACCGAATAGGGCCGCGGTACCGCTGCGTTAAGTGTGTAGGCGAGCGACGGGTGAGCATGGATCGCCAGGAAGGTCCGAGCGAGCAGGAACTGATCGCTATGGCCAGGAAAGGGGACAAGGCCGCCTTCGGTGAACTGGTCCGCCTGCACCGCCGGGGGGTGTTCGCCGTGGTCTACCGCCTCTGCGGCGATGCCGCCCTGGCCGAGGATGCCGCGCAAGAGGCCTTTGTGCGCGCCTGGGTCAACCTGCACACCTACGTCCCGCGTTCGCCCTGGCGCAACTGGCTCTACCGCATTGCCGCGAACGTCGCCCTGGACCGCCTGCGCAGCGATAACCGCCGCCTCGCCCGCACCGTCTCTCTGGATGCCGACGGCGACGAACTGGCTGCCGATCAGGATGGCGAGCCAACACGGGACAGCCCTTGCCTGGCAGCCGCCAGTGAAGATGGGCCGGCAGCGCAGGCTGAAAGGCAGGAACTGGCGGAGCAGGTGCGCCTGGCGGTACTCGCCCTGCCGCCGGCGAGCCGCGCCGTGCTCGTGCTGCGCGAGTACGAAGACTTCTCCTACCGCGAGATCGCCGATGCCCTCGATATCCCCCTGGGCACGGTCATGTCCCGCCTCAACTATGCCCGCGGCGTCCTCAGGCAGAGGCTTGCCCCTTTGATGGAGGAGAGATGAGCGAGCATGTCAGTGAATGGCTGGGCGCCTATGCCGACGGCGAACTGGCCGGCCAGCGCCTGCACCAGGTTCGCGCCCACCTGGCCAGTTGCGCCGCGTGCCGCCACGAACTCGGCCAGATCCGTCGCCTGTCCTGTTTGCTGGAAACGACGGCGCCAACGCCTGAGCCGGCCCTGCCCACGGAGCGCTTCCTGGCCCAGGTGAACCTGCGCCTGCCCCAGGGCCAGCAGGCGGAGGCCGGCAGCGGGCAGCGAGCGCTGGGCCTCGGCGGCGCCTCCGCCTGGCAACGCGCCCTGGACCTTGCCTGGCGCCTGGCGCCGCTGCTGCTTCTCGCCGGTTGGGCCTTCGCCCAGGCCGTCCTGGCGGTCACTGGCGTGGCGGTCACGCTGCTGGATTCGGGCGTTGTCGCTGCCGCCTGGCCTGGCCTTTCCTGGCTTGCCCCACGGGCGCAGGCGGGCTCGGACTTGCTGCAGCGCCTGTTACACCTGGGCGAACCGCTCGGCATCATTCTGGTATGGGATGTGATCATCTCGGCTGCGGTGGCTTTGCTCTGCTGGGGCTGGCTGGCCGGATGGCGCGCCCGGCAGAGCGGCAGGCTGCTGAACCAGACCTAAGGAGTAGGCACATGTTGAACCATTCGAAGATCCTCAAACGTTCGCTGACCATCCTCACCGACTACAAGGTACTCTGGCTGTTCGGCGTCCTGGCAGCCCTGGGCGCGCGCTCCCTGGGCAACGGCAGCGGCTACAGCTTCAACAGGAACGACTTAGGAGCGGCGCCAGGCGTCTTCCCCGGTGGCATGGCCGTGCCCGGTCGTGCAATGGCAGCCATCGCCCTGCTCATGCTGTTGCTCCTGCTGGTGGCCATAGTAGCCGGCCTGGCTATCCTCATCCTGCGTTACCTGGGCGAGACGGCCCTCATCCGCCTGGTGGACGAGCACGAAGCCACGGGCGAGAAGCGCAGCGTGGGGCATGGCTTCCGCCTCGGTTGGTCTGTCCGGGCCCTGCGCCTGTTCGCGATTGACCTGGTGATCGGCGTGGTGGCAGCCATCATCTTCATCGCCCTCTTCCTGTTCGCCCTTTCGCCGCTCTTGCTCTGGGTGACGCGCAGCAACGTGATTGGCGCCTTGGGCACCGTCGCTGCCATCGGCCTGGTGATCCTGGTGATCGTCCTGGCCATCCTTGCTGCCCTCGCCATCTCGCTGCTCAAGCCCTTCTTCTGGCGGAAGGCGGCGCTGGAGGACTGTGGTGTGTTTGCCTCCATGGGCGAGGGCTACCGCATGCTTCGCCGCCACTTCCGCGATGCCGGCGTGATGTGGCTGATCCTGGTCGGCCTGCAGATCGCCTACGGCCTGGTGATGATCCCGGTCGGCATTGTGCTCCTGATCCTGGCCAGTGTCATCGCTGGCGTGCCGGCGCTGGCGGTGGGCGGCCTGGCGGCGCTCAGCATGAGCGGGCCCGGCCCCTGGATCCTGGGCCTCCTCGTCGGCGTGCCGATCTGGTTGGTCGTCTTCTTCCTGCCCCTGCTTTTCATCAGCGGTTTGTGGACGACCTACAAATCCAGCGTCTGGACCCTCACCTACCGCGAACTGCGCGCCCTGGAGTCCGTCTCGCCGGCAGCGTAGGCAGGGGGGAAGGGGAACACAGATGAACGCAGATGGACGCTGAAAAGGGAACACAGATGAACGCGGATTGACGCGGATGAACACGGATTGACGCTGATAGAGAGATAGAATTACGGCTCTGATCGGCGTTTATCTGTGGCAATCGGTGTCCATCCGTGTTCCATCGTCCCCGGTCAAGCTGAGGGGACGCGGATATGCGCCTTGCGAGAGCGACGGCGGCACTCACTTGGGAGTTAGCGAGATGACTCATAGAGAGCGGGTGGTGGCGGCCCTGGAGCACCGCGAGCCGGACCGCGTGCCCATCGTCTTCGGTGGGCCGGAGGCAGCCATCCACCGCCTGGCGCACGAGCGGTTGCTGCAAGACCTGGGCTACGAGGCCGGCCCGGAGACAGCACCAATCATTGACAGCATCCTGCAGATCGTCGAGCCGGACATGCGCCTTCACGAGCGCTTCGGGACTGACCTGCTCTTCCTCGTGCCGCGTGAGGGGCCGAAACAACTGGAGTGCGACAGCGCCGACGAGTACGTGGATGAGTTCGGCCGCCGCTTCCGCGCCGGTGGCGGCTTCTACAACCAGGTGGCCTCGCCCCTGAGCGAGGGCAGCATGGCGCAGCTTGAGGCCTACCGCTTTCCGGACATGCATGCCCACGGACGCGCCGCCGGCCTGGCGGAGCGGGCCCGGTCGCTTTCTGAGCAGGGTTACGCTCTGGCGGCCGATGGCGCCTGGGGCCTGTACGAGATCTGCTCCTCCCTGCGGGGCACGGCCGACTTCTACATGGATATGCTGCTCCAACCGGACTATGTCGAGGCGCTGGCCGAACGCGTGCTCACCGAGCACCTCATCCCCTTCTACAGCATGCTGCTGGGCGAGGTCGGCCCCTGGGTGCAACTGGTGATGGTGAGCGACGACCTGGGCGATCAGGAGAACCTGCTCTTTTCCCCCGCCCTCTTCCGCCGGTTCTTCAAGCCACGGCTGGCTCGCCTGGTGCAGCACATAAAGAGCATGGTAGACGCAAAGGTATACATCCATTCCGATGGCGCCGTGAGCGAACTCATCCCGGACTTCATCGAGATCGGGATTGACGGCCTGAACCCGGTGCAGTACACGGCCAGAGGCATGCAGGCGGAGCGGCTGAAGCGTGAATTTGGGCGCGAACTGGGCTTCTTCGGCGGCGGCATAGACAACGAGGTGCTCTCTTTCGGTACGCCGGCGGACATCCGCCGCGACGTCGAGCGCCAGATGAAGGCGCTGAAGCCCGGCGGTGGCTACCTCTTCGCCAGCATTCACAACATCTCGCAAGAGGTGCCGCCCGAGAACATCATCGCTTTCTTCGAAGCGGGCCTGGAGTTCGCAGGCTACTGAGAGCCTAGCCCAGCCTGGCCGCCAGGCGCATCTTGCTCACGACATCCACGCCGAAGGGGCAGCGCTTCATGCAATCCCTGCACTCGGTGCAGGCGGATGCTGGGGCCGATTTGGCGTTGAAGTCGAAACGCTCGGGTTTGGCGGCGCCGAAGTAGAAGTCCATCTTCGCCGCACGCTCTTTGCGGCTCATGCGCCCGAGCGTCGCCTGTTCCGGAACGGCCGCATCGAGCCGGCGCAGGGTGTAGCCGATGTCTATGCCGGCCGGGCAGGGCAGGCAGTGGTTGCAGTAGACGCAGTTGCCCATCAGGTCCTGCTGGTACTGCTGCAGGATGCTGGCATAGGCGCGCTCCTCGGCCGTCGCCTCAACATAATGCAGGGCCTGGCGCATCTCTGGGCCGGTCTTGGCGCCCGGCACGGCTGAGCACACCCCAGGCTGGTCGAGGCAATAGGCCAGGCACTGCACAGGAGTGAGGGAGCGGCCCTGCGGGTCGGCGACGAGGCGGCCGCCAGCGAACGGCTTCATGGCCACGACGCCAACCCCTTGCGCGGCGCAACTGTGCAGCAGTTCGTTGCGCCCAGGGATGACGTTCCAGGCCAGGTTGACCGGGAACATGATCATGTCGAACTCGCCCGTCTCTATGGCGGCGCGGGCCAGCCGGACTTTGTGCGTGCTCAGGCCGATGGCGCGCGTCTTGCCCTGCTGTTTCAGCCGCCTGGCCAGTTCCAGCATGCCACCGGGGCGCAGCGCCTGCTTCAGTTCGCTGCTCGTATCAAGCCACTGCAGAAGCAGCACGTCCACGTGGTCGGTCTGGAAGCGGCGCAGCATGTCCTCGAAGTAGGCCTGGCTCTCGCTCACATCCGCCGTCTTGCGGTACTGGCCGTCCTCAGCCACACCGCAACCCAGGTGCCCGGCCAGTACGGCGCGATCGCGCTTGCCTCTGAGGGCCAGGGCCAGGTTGTCCCGATAGGTGGGGAAGGCGTAGAGAGCGTCAATATAGTTGCCGCCCCCTTCGAGGAGAGTGCCCACCGTGTCGAGGACATCCTCGCGCGGGGCGTTCTGCAGGTACTCGGTGCCCAGGCCGACAACGCTGACCTCGATGCCTGTGCGGCCCAACCTTCGGTACTCCATGTCAACCCTCAGCCGTGTACATTCTGCCGGAAGCTTAGCGGCACTCGCCGCCGTCGACAAGGCCACTCGTACGCCAGTTGGTGCTGCGTAGAGTCGTGGCGGTCCGGGCAGGCAGCGGGCGGATCGTGCCACGTGTTCAATCAAGCGATAACGGCAGCGAAGGCGGGTCGTTCACTCAAATGATAATGGCACTCAGGCGGGTACCGTTTGGGGTGCTTGGCGGAAGACGGTCAGGTAGGCATTCTGCCCCTGGTTGTGCCAGTTGTGCCCTACGGGGCTATTGCCGGCTGCCACTACAACGCCGCACCGGCCAGAAGGAGGGGGCGCCGCCCCGAAACGGGGCGGCGCAAGACAACTAGTGGTTGCGCGTGACGATGGGCAGGTACACCGAGTAGCTGGGGCCCAGCCCGATCTTGGCTACGAAGGCGTCGCCGAACTCACCGCCGTTATAGCCCGTGTCCGGCCCGACCCGGGCCGGGAAGTCGCCTGATGTGGTCCCACCCGTGACGTAGGCGTTGCCGGACGAATCCACGGCGATGCTGCTGCCCTCCTCATCGCCGGACCCGCCCAGGAAGCCTGAGTAGGCGAGGGCGCCAGAGGAGCTCACCTTGGCCACGAAGGCATCCTCGCTGCCGCCGTTATAACGGTTGTAAGGCCAGGGCCCTTGGGCCGGGAAGTCGGAGGAGGAGGTATAGCCCGCGACGTAAGCATTGCCGGACGAATCCACGGCGATGCCGTCACCTTCGTCATAGCTGTCCCCGCCCAGGAAGCCTGAGTAGACGAGATCCGTGCCGGAGGGGTTCATCTTGGCCACAAAGGCATCGTAGCTGCCGTTGTATCCCGCATACGGCCCGACCAGGGTTGGGAAGTCCTCGGAGTTGGTGTCGCCTGTGATGTAGGCGCTGCCAGACGAGTCCACGGCGATGCTACGGCCGACGTCATCGCCCGCCCCACCCAGGAAGACGGAGTAGGCAAGGCCCGCACCAGAGGGGTTTACCTTGGTCACGAAAACATCGGCGGCTCCGTTATAGCTGTTATTGTTGTACGGCCAGGACCCTTTGGTTGGGAAGTTGTCCGACCAGGTCGCACCCGTGACGTAGGCATTGCCCGATGAGTCCACGGCGATGCCGTTGCTTCCGTCCCAGCTCGACCCGCCCAGGTAGCCTGAGTAGACGAAGTTGCTGCCATCGGCCCTCACCTCGGCCACGAAGGCGTCCCAGTCGCCGCCCTTATAGCTAGTGTACGGCCAGGCAACGACCGGGAAGTCGTCGGAGTCGGTGCGGCCCGTGACGTAGGCGTTGCCGGCTGAGCCCACGGCGATGCCATAGCCATAGTCAGCGCCCGACCCGCCCAGGAAGCCTGAGTAGACGAGGTCCGTACCAGAGGGGTTCACCTTGGCCACGAAGGCGTCAACGCCTTTGTATGTCGTGTCGGGCCCGACGAGGGCCGGGAAGTCGTCGGAGTCGGTCACGCCCGTTACGTAGGCATTGCCGGCTGAGTCCACGGCGATGCCATATCCCTCTTCACCACTCGACCCGCCCAGGAAGCCGGCATAGACGAGGCCTGTGCCGGAGGGGTTCACCTTGGCTACGAAGACGTCACCGTTGGGGCCGTTGTAGTCGAGGTCCGGCCCGGTTTGTGTCGGGAAATCGGTGGAGGAGGTCCACCCGGTAATGTAAACATTGCCGGATGAGTCTACGGCGATGCTGTTGCCGAAGTCATCGCCCGACCCGCCCAGGAAGCCTGAGTAGATAAGGCCCGGGTCGAGCACCAGGGAGAGCGAGCGGTCATAGGCCCCCACCTGGAAGCCGTAGGCATGCATGTCCGGGGTGGCTGCCTCCTCATCAAGGGCATAGGTCGCGGCGACACTGCGACGCTCCCCGCCCACTTCCTGGTAGGCGACGGGAGCAGCATCGCTGATGGTCCGCACCGGCGTCACCACCTGCAGCTGCCCGGCTTCATCTACGCTCAAGGCAGAAGCGCCGCAATAGGCCAGGCGAATCTGTGCCGGGTCGGCACCAGGATGGACCACGAACTCGTACTTGAGCTCACCACCCCTCCCATAGTACACCAGGTCTATCCCCGGCCAGAGGTCAGGATAGGCGATGCGGCTGTAGGTGGATAGGCCCGTGTGCCACTGCTCTGGCTTGCCCTTGAAGTACGAGACCACGGCCTCCGTCTTCCCTTCGCCCACGGGACGGACGTCCCTCGCTCCCAGGAAGTCCAGCCTGAGGCCGTAGCTCACTGTGGCGGTGGGCAGTTCCTCGCCAGTGGCTGTGGCAGAGGCGGCGGCAGTGCCGCTCAGGGCGAAGGTCAGGCCGCCAGAGCGGAAGTAGATGCTGCTCTCGCCTCCGGCAAGGTAATAGGCGACCTGGCTATCAACCTGGCCCTGGTTCTCGATGAAGTAGAGGGGCAACTGGCCAAGGGAACTGATGACGTTTGCCCGCGCCTGCCCCTGCACCGGGCCAGGGCCAGCCAGGGAGGGAGCGGGCGGGAGGAGTGGCGCTCCTGGCGCGAAGCCAGCCGCCAGGGCTGTTACCGGCTGGAGCAAGAGAACGACGAGGAGGACGACGGTCAGGGCGAAGGCGGACGAACCACTGCGTCTCATGTTACACCTCCGTGCCGGCCTGATTGCGAAGGTCAGCGACGTGGCCTGACAAAAACAGTGTACAAAAATGGCAAACGAGGCGTCAAGGGCCCGCGCCCACTCGCCCGAGATGGCACCGAGTCAATCATGCCCGCTCGCTGCCATCTTAGACGAATGAATGCGGCCCGTTGATTGCTGCCGAGCCCGAACCTATAATCGAATAGAGGTGCCGTGTCCTGTCGGGCAGCAGATGGGCATGAGAGGGCGCGGTGTGCGCCGGATTGGCGAACACCGAGGGACACGGCTGGGGGCGGCTGAACGTGGATCAGGAACGGCCCCTTCTCTTTTCGGCGTGAATCGGCGTGCATCTGCGTTCATCTGTGTCCCCTTGCCGGGCCGCCGCGTCCTGGTGACGGAGGCAAGCCATGGTGCGTTTCGAGGCTGGCCCGATCGAGCGCTTCTCCTGGGGCAAGTTCATCATTCGCGGCAAGGAGCACTCCGAGGGCGACGAGAGAGTGGGCAAAGGCAAGGACATCTGCCTCATCGGCGAGGAAGTCAGCCGCTGGAAGGAGCGCAAGGGGCACCGGCTGGCGCCGGAGATGCTCGAGCGCGTCTACGGTCGAGGCATCGAGGTGCTCGTAATCGGCTGTGGCGTGCACAGGGCGCTGGAGTGCCCGGACGACGTCATCGCGGCGGCGCACCAGCATGGCATTGCCGAGGTGATCGTCAAAGCCACGCCCGAGGCCTGCCAGGAGTATAACCGCCTCTACAACCAGGGCAGGCGCGTCGCCCTGCTGGCGCACGGCACCTGCTAGGCAGAGGCTGACCATGGCGGCGGGCGAGGGGCGGCGCCAGCAGCCGCCCCGGCACTTGCCCGAGGCCGAGGGCGCCGCATTCCTCACCGGCAGCGCTGTAATCCTCTTCGAGATCTCCCTGACCCGCGTTTTCGTCCTCGCTCAGGGCTACCACTTTGCTTTCCTGGCAGTGTCGCTGGCGCTCTTGGGTGGCGCCGCTGGTGGGGCGGTCGTGGCGACCTGGCGCCCTGCCAGTGCTGGCGGGCCGCTGCGGCAGCGGCCGTACCTGTGGTGCGCGCTCAGTGGCGCGAGCCTGCCGCTGGCCCTTGCACTGGCAGGGCGGTTGCCGGTGGATGTCTATGCCCTCTCGTGGTCCGTGAAGCAGGTGGCGCTGCTCTTCGTTTATGTCGCCTGCCTGGCGGTTCCGTTCGTCCTCGCCGGCATCAGCCTGGCCCTCAGCCTGGAGAAGGCGCGCACCGCCGCTCGTGCCTATGGTGCCAACCTGGCAGGATCGGCCGTGGGTGCGGCCCTGGCCGCCTTCGCCCTGCCCTGGCTGGGGCCGGTGCGCACCGTCGTCCTCGCCGCTGCCCTGGCAGGGCTAAGCCTGGCGGCGCTCCTGCCGGGTTGGAGGCGTTCGCTGGCGCTGGGAATCGTGCTCGCGGCCCTGTTCTTGCCCTGGCAGAGCCTGCTGCCTCTGCCGATCTCACCCTACAAGCCACTCTGGCAGGCGCTGCATGCCCAGGGAGCGAGGCTTGTCGCCTCGTACTGGTCGCGCTCGGGGCGGGTGGACGTGGTGCAGGGGCCGAACCTGCGCATGGCGGGCGGCATCGCCCCTGATTGCCCGGAGCTGGTGCCGGCGCAGCGCCTGCTCTTCCTCGATGGCGACAGCCCCAGGCCGATCACGGAGGTGGAGGCGGCTGGCGAAACCGGCTTCGTGCGCTGCCTGCCCGCCTGGCCTGCCCTGCGAGCCCGGCCGAGCGCCAGAACCCTGGTGCTCGAGCCGGCGGGCGATGTGCCGATCTGGCTGGCCCTGGCAGCGACAGCCGGCCGGGTGGATGTGGTCGAGCCGAGCGCCGGTGTGGCCCGCGGCCTGCTGAACCCCGCCTGGGGCAGCGCCGCTCTGCACTCGGCACGGGCCAGCCTGCTGCTGGCGAATCCGCGTGCTCTCCTGCTGCAGGGAGCGGCAGGGCAAGAGCGCTGGCAGATCATCTACCTGCCCTTGCGTGGCGGCTACCATCCCGTCGCCTGGGGCGCTGCCAGCCTCTCCGAGGACTACACCCTCACGGTCGAGGCGTTCAGGGCGGCCTTGGCGGCATTGCCCCCTGATGGCCTGCTCGTGGCCGAATGCTGGCTCCAGGCGCCACCGAGCGAGCCGCTGCGCCTCTGGCTGACCGCGATTGCCGCCGTGGGGCGGGACGCCGGCGCTCATCTCATGGCGGCGCGCTCGATGCAGACGCTGCTGGTGGCCGTCTCGCCGAAGCCCTGGAGCGAGGACGAACTCGCCTACTGGCGTGCCGCCACGCGCCAGGCCGGCCTGGACCTGGTCTGGCTGCCCGGGCTGCGGCCGGAGGAGAGCAACCGCATCAACCTCCTGCCCGACGACCCCTATTACCCGGCCTTCGCCCGAGCGCTGCAAGAGGATAGGAGTTGGCTGCGCAGCTATCCGTTCTCGGTGGCGCCGGCGACGGATGGGCGCCCCTTCCCGCAGGATTACTTCAAGTGGTCGCAGACGGGGGCGATACTGGCACGGCTGGGGCGCACCAGCCTGCCCTTCGGCGGGCTGGGCTTCCTCATCCTGCCGCTCATGCTCATAGTCCTCGCCCCTTTGGTGGCAATGCTGCTCGTACCGCCTCTGTTGCCGGTGCGCAGGCCACCGCCGGCCAGCCTGCTGCTCGCTTTCTCTGCCTTGGGCGCCGGCTACATGCTTGTGGAACTGCCCCTGGTGCAACAGTCGCTCTTGCTCTTTCGCGATGTCCCCATGGCCATGGCCCTGGTGCTCAGCGCCATGCTCGTCGGCTCGGGCCTGGCCAGCCTCATGGCAGGGCGGCGCCCTTTGTGGTTGGCCTTGGCGGCCCCGTTGGCGGCCGCAGCCCTGGCCCTGGCCATGGGAGGCAGGCTCATGGCGGTGCTGCTCCTGGTTCCGGGCTGGCTGCAGGTGCTGGCCGTGGCAGTGTTTGCTCTGTTGACCGGCCTTGGGCTAGGTTGTGCCTTCCCGGCGCTGCTGCAGGCGCGGGCGAATGAGCCTGGCCGGCGAGCCTGGGCCCTGGCCGCTAACGGCGCCGCCTCCGTCGTCGGCAGCGTCCTGGCTACTGGCGTGGCCGTGCTCTGGGGGTTTGCGCTCGCCTATGGGCTGGCCCTGGCTGTGTATGCGTTCGCTGCCATCGTGACCATTCCTCGCGCCTCGACATCGGCTGGGGCGCCGCCCTCCTGAATCCCCTCGGCAGCACGGTGACCTCCGCTCCCGCCCCGGTGCCGGGGAGGGGCCTGCGGCCAGGCTCAGCTAGCGGCCGTGTACGAGGGGCACGAACACGACCGGCGCGATGCTGCGGCGGGTCAACTCCCCGCCCTTCTTCTCGATCAGCCACAGGTCCTGGTACAGCCCGGGCGCGCCCACCGGGATCACCAGGCGGCCGCCGTCCGCCAGTTGCTCCACCAGGCTCTGCGGCACGTGATCGGGCGCGGCTGTGACGATGATGGCGTCGTAGGGGGCATGCTCCGGCCAGCCGTAATAACCGTCCCGCACCGCCGTCTGCACCGATGTGTAGCCCAGCCTGTCCAGCCGCTGCCGGGCGCTGGCCGCCAACTCGGGGATGATCTCGATGGAGTAGACCTCGTCCGTGAGTTCCGCCAGGATCGCTGCCTGGTAGCCGCTGCCCGTGCCCACCTCGAGCACGCGGTCGCCGCGCTTCACACGCGCGAGCTGGGTCATCAGGGCGACGATGTAGGGCTGGGAGATCGTCTGGCCGTAGCCAATGGGCAGGGGGTGATCGGCATAGGATTGATCGAGGTATTCGGGAGGTACGAACTCATGGCGCGGCACCTTCGCCATGGCGGCGAGCACCGCTTTGTCGGTTATGTCGCGCCCCTGCAGATCCTGTTTGACCATGTGCTCCCTCGCGGCAGCGAAGCTGCTTTCCGGCCCGGCTTGCCGCTCAGCCCAGGGTCTGAAGATGACGGCGGCGACAGCAACGATGAGGAGCGCGGCGGCGCCAGCCAACCACCATCGGAAGCGCGACCAACGCCTGTGCACCATACCTGCCGCACCTCAGGCGGGCCCCGAACCTAAGCTGCCCTATCCGCCTGCACCTCTTCCAGGCGTGGCATCGCTGCGCCGCGCACGAGCGAGGTGACGACGCCGGCAGCGGCGATGAACATGGCCACGATGAAGCCGGCGGTGATGCCGTGGAGCAAAGCCGCGGCCTGGCCGGCGGAACGCTCGTGAGCCTGCACAGTGGTGAATATGGCCCCGGCCAGGCCCACACCGAGCACCATACCGACGTTACGCGCCGTTGCCAACACCCCGCCGGCCACGCCCTGGCGCTGCCGCGGCGCTGCGCCCATCAGGGCGCTGGTGTTGGGGGCGATGAAGGTGCCTGTGCCCAGGCCCACGATCCCGAGCCCGAGAGTGACGCTGCTCAAGGGCGAGGCCGCGCCGATCCGCGAAAGCCGGAACATCCCGAAGGCGAGGATGGCCATGCCCAGCGTGCTCAACAGCCGCGAGCCGATGCGGTCCGAGAGCCAGCCACTTATCGGGGCGGAGACGGCCATGACCAGCGGCTGAACCGTCATCACCAGGCCGGCCTGGTCCGGCCCGAGGCCGCGGCCCTGGATCAGGTAGAAGGGCAGGAGGAAGAGCACGGTGTAGAGGCAGACGTAGTTGAGCACCGCCGTTGCCGCGGCTGCCGAGAAGAGACGGCTGCGGAAAAGGCCGAGGTCGAGCATCGGGTCCGGGCGGTGCAGTTCAAGCTGGACGAAGAGGAAAAGCAGCAGGGCAGCCGCCGCCATCAGGCCGAGCACCGCCGCCGAGAGCCAGCCCCAGTCCTGGCCCTGGTTCAGGGCGAGCAAGAGAGCGACCAAACCGGCGATGAAGGTGGCGGCGCCAGCCAGGTCGAACCGCTCTGCGCGCGCTGCCGGTTTCAGATGGGGGATGTAGCGCAGGCTGAGCGTGAGTGCGATCAAGCAAATGGGCACGTTGATGTAGAAGACATAACGCCAGCCGAACCTGGCCGTCAGCAAGCCACCGAGGGGCGGCCCGGCGGTGAGGCCGATGTAGGTCATGGTTGACTGCAGGCCCAGGGCCTGGCCACGCTGGCTGGGCGGGAAGGTCATCGTCAGGATGGCAGGGGCATTGGACACGAGGATGGCGGCGCCGATGGCCTGCAGAGCCCGGAACACGGTCAGCAGGATTTGATTGGGCGCCAGGCCGCAGAGGGCAGAGCCGGTGATGAAGATGACGAAGCCGTATACGTAGACGGACTTATGCCCGCGCAGATCCCCCAGCCGGCCGAAGCTGAGGAGAAGGCCGCTCACCACCAGGAGGTAGACCGTCACCACCCACTCGATGCCGGCGACATCGGCCTTGAAGGCGGTGCGAATCACGGGCAGGATCGTGTTCACGATGCTGCTGTCGAGCGAGCCCATCATGCTGCCCACGCCGATGGCGAGGAAGACCATCCACTTGTTGGCCGTCGCCTTGTCGCCCGCTGTCTCCATCCGATTCCCATCCGACCGTTATTGGCCCTAAATGTTAGCGCCGGGCGCGGCCAATCACAACTGCTGAGGCACACGGCTTCAAGGCCCAGGCTCGAGCTGGCACAGCCGGCAGGCACCGGTTCGCCTGGCCAGGGATGGTCCTACGCCGAGGGCCCGCCGGCGGGGCTACGGACTTGCCTGTGGCTTGAGGGCGAACGGGTCGGCGATTATGACCGAGATGTTGTCCTTGCCACCGCGCCCATTTGCCAGGTCTATGAGATGGCGAGCCGCTCTCTGCGCGGGATAGACGCTCACCATCTCGCCCAGTTCAGCATCGCTGACATAACGGGTGAGGCCGTCGCTGCACAGTACGATGCGGTCTCCGGGCAGCAGCGAGAAGGACTGCGGCTCGAGCTTCACCGTCTCGGATGGGCCCAGGCTGCGCAGGATGCGGTTCCGCCAGGGGTGGTTCTCCGCTTCCTCAGGCGTGATCTCGCCCGCCTGCACCATTTTGGCGACCAGCGAATGATCCTCGGTGAGGCGATAAGCGCGGCCACCACGCACCATGTAGGCGCGGCTGTCGCCGGCATGGACGACGATAAGCATGCTCTGGATGACCAGGGCGGCGACCACGGTGGTGGCCATGTAGCGCTCCTCTGGCTGGCCGAGGTTGCCCTGGTAGACGGCCGTGTTGGCCCGGCGGATGGCAGCGACGAGGCGGGCAGCGGGTGGCGCATCTGTAGGGAGGTTGTAGTAGCTGTCGAGGATCGTCGTCACCGCCCGTTGGCTGGCCACCTCGCCCTGGGCGGCGCCGCCGACGCCGTCGCACACCAGGAAGAGGGCGCCCTGGCTCAGCAGGGCCTCGCCCTGGGGGACGTAGTAGCCGACGTAGTCCTCGTTATGGCCGCGCACCCGGCCGGTGTCGCTGAGGGCAGCCACAGGAGGCCCGAAACTGTCGCGCACCGTCTCTTCCATCGCCTGCCCAACCCCAACCTGAAGTTGCTCTCTGGTCAGGGCAAGAGAACACGGATGAACGCCGAGGGGCGCCCATCAGCGCGGATCAGGAACGGTATCTTCTTTGCGCGTCCGCGCGATCGGCGTTTGTCCGGGTCCAACGCTTTCCCTTGCCACACCTGGGAACGCCCCCAGGTTCTGCGAGTATTCCACGACAAGCCTGTTCCGGCAAGGGCAGCAGGGCCATGCAGTTGGCGCCCGGGCGCGCCTGCCCTCCTCGCCGGCGTTGACAGCCCCTTAGCAGGGCCTGTATACAGCCTGTTGGCCGGGCCTGGCGCCGCCTGTGCCGCGGCCACAGCTCTTGCGCAGCACGGCATGAGAGAACACTGATGAACGCTGGTGGGCGCGGATGGACGCGGACCAGAAACGGATATTGTCTCTTCTATCCGCCTGAATCTGCGTGCATCTGGGTTCAGCCCATTCCCTTATCCTGATTCGGAAGCATTTGCGGGCGAGGAGGCAACATGGACAAGGTGAGGGTATGCATCGTCGGCATGGGCATCGGGCGCGAGAATGGCCTGGCCATCTCGCGTAACCCGCGCGGGCAGGTTACGGCCTTGTGCGACCTGGTGCCGGAGCGAATGCAGGAGTTCGCCGCTCAGTTACCGGCGCCGGTGAAGTTCTATACCGACTACAAAGAGATGTGCCAGGACCCCGACATTGACGCCGTGTTCGTCGGGACGCCCAACCAGCTGCACGTGCCCGTCGCCCTGGCGGCGGTACAAGCCGGCAAACACGTGATGGTCACGAAGCCGCTGGCGGATTCAGAAGAGGCAGCGCGCACATTGGTGGAGGCAGCTGAGGCGGCGGGGGTGGTCAACATGATGTCGCTTTCCACCCGCTTCTCGCCCGAGGTCACCTATGTGAACCGATTGCGGCAAGAGGGCCTCTTCGGCGAGCTTTATTACGGCCACGCCAGCAGCATCCGGCGCAGCGGCATCCCGAACTGGAACACAGGCTTCATAACCAGGGGCGGTGGCGCCTTTCGCGACATGGGCGTGCACGTGCTCGATGCCGCCTGGGCACTGCTCGGCATGCCCCGGCCGGTGAGCGTCCTCGGCGTGGCCGGCGCCAAGTTCGGGCCGCGCGGCCAGGGCTACTGGGATTTCGCCCAGCCCAAAGAGGAGTTCTACCGCCAGTACGATAGCGACGACTACGGCGGCGGCTTCATCCGCTTCGAAAACGGCGCCGGCCTGCAGGTGGAGAGTTTCTGGGCCAGCCACCAACCAGAGTCATTCCAGATCGAACTGTTCGGCACCGAGGCGGGGGCGAAACTCAACCCACTCACGATCTACCGCACGGTGAACGGCGCACCGCAGGACACGACCGTGAAGCTTCCGCCCGGGCCGACGGGCTGGGACAACATCGCCGCGCACTTCATCGCCTGCATTCTCGACGGCATCCCGTGCCAGGCGCCGCTGCGCCACGGCCTGATCGTCCAGAGCATGATGGAAGCGCTGCTACGGAGCGCGGAGACGGGGCGCGAAGTCGCCCTCTAGCGCCAGAACGAGAAATCGCATACGGGCATAGCCCAGGAGATTCACTATGGCCAAGACGTACCGCCTCGGAGTGATCGGTTTCGCCCACATGCATGTGAACCACCTGCTCGACACGTTCGCTGCTCTACCGAACGTCGAGTGGGTCGCCTGTGCGGACACGGTGCCCGCTGTACCTTCGCGCACCAGCAAACCCTCGTCGCGCCGCGCTAACCTCAAGTGGGCGCTTGAGGCCATCGGCATCCCCAAAGCTTACGACGATTACCGGCAGATGCTCGAGCGAGAGCGCTTCGACATCGTCATCTTCTGCCCCGAGAACGCCCGCCACGCCGAAGTTGCCGAGGCTATCGCCGCCAAGGGCGCCCATATGCTCACCGAGAAGCCCATGGCCGCCGACCTCAGCGGTGCCCTGCGCATGGCGCGCGCGGTGAAGGCCGCCGGCGTCGAGATCATGGTCAACTGGCCGACCACCTGGTCCCCGGCGATCCGGGCCATGCAGGCGCTCATCGCCTCTGGCAGCATCGGCAAGGTGCTGGAGGTGAAATGGCGCAACGGCGCCTCGATGGGCCCACTCGCCTACACCGTGGGCGCCGACGCCTTCACCGACGAGGAGAAGGGCGCCGAATGGTGGCACCAGTCCGCCACAGGCGGCGGCGCCCTGCTGGACTACTGCTGCTATGGCGCCTGCCTCTCGCGCTGGTTCCTGGGTGAGCCGGCCGTCGCTGCGACGGCCATGGCCGCCAACCTCAACAGCCACTACGGCGATGCCGAGGACAACGCCGTCATCTGCGTTCGCTTCCCAAGCGCCATGGCCATCCTCGAGGGCACCTGGACGACCTGGCACACGGGCGTGCCCACGGGGCCGATAGTCTACGGCAGCAGGGGGACGCTCGTCGCCAACCAGCGCGAAGTCAAGGGCGAGCTGCGTGCCGTCGTCGAGGTGTATAGCTCGCGCGGCCACGGCGGCGAGCCGGACGATGTGGTCGTCGGCGAACCACTGCCGGAGGGCCGGGGCAGCGAGGCGGAGGAGTTCATTCACCACCTGGAGACCGGCGAGCCGCTGCATCCGACACTGCAACTTGAGCATAACCTGGAGGCGATGGCCATCCTGGATGCCGGTATCCGCTCTGCCAGGAGCGGCAAGACGGAGCTGGTGAACAACGCAACCTGGAATGTCGGCTGAGCCGATCGTATCTCGGCGAGAGGGAGGGCTTGCCGCCCCTCTACGGTGGGGAGTATTTGAGATTACATACACAATCGGGGCAAATTCATAGCCTCTCCTTATAGATCATCGCTGCGAGCCCTGCTATACTGATGGCAAATGAAACACAAGTGTGTAGCTGGTCTATTGGCAGGGTTCATCCTGCAGGATTATCCGGGTGAGGTTATGAGGTTCCCCAATTCGGTAGGCGGTTGCCCTCCTCCCTAACCGAATACGACGGCCTTGGTTCCCTCCTCCTTCCATTCCCCAGCGGCGCCTGCCCCCAACAGGCGCCGCGCCCTTTTGTACGGGGGGAAAGGGACACAGATGAACACTCATGCACGCAGATTCACTGGTATAAAGAGAACGAGCGTCTCTGATCCGTGTTCATCGGCGTCAATCGGTGTCGATCTGTGTTCCCGCTCTGTGTTCCCTGTTCAGATGATCTCCAGGTAATCCCTGTCGGGCAGGGGTGGGAAGGGGGCAGTCGGCAGCGTCTGGTACCAGTAGGCCACGGAGGCGATGTCGTCCTGGAGCGGCAGGTAGCGATGGCCGCTGCGCCAGCCCAGGGCCTGGATGGTCACCCGCAGGTCGCGCTCGAAACGGATGGGATCCATCACGTGCCAGCGATACATGCCAAACCGTTGCTGGGACTTGTAGGTGCCGTCGGGCCGGATCACCTGGTACATGCCCAGGAAGGGCGTGGTATAGGTCACGTACTGGCCGTTCACGTCCCAATCGTAGGCGCCGCCGAAATAGTCCTCGGTGCCTGTGCCGCAGATGGTGGGGAACTCACTGTCGCCATCCATGTAGAACTTGATCTCGCCTTCGCCCCACCAACCGCAGTTATTGACGCCCCAGGCGAGGTGGGTGCCCACGTAGTGGCCCATGCCCTTGATGCCGTCCACGATCGTGTACACCTGCTTGTAGGGCAAGGGGTTCACGCGCCGGAACTGGGCGTGGAAGTAGGCCGCGTCCTCGGGTACCTCGGTGAGCGTGTAGTTCACCTGGTAATAGCAGACACCTGGCTCATCGAGCCGGTTCTCGAGCGTGATGCGGCAACTCTTGCGGAAGGGCATCTCCCAGAAGCAGTTGAGCCCGCGGTTGGGGTTGACGGCCACCGGCAGCGAACTCACCTGGGCGTACTCGCCCCAGGCGGAGGCGAAGAAGTCCCCTACCGGGCACTCCACCGACGGCTGGCTCTGCCCATCCCAGTAGATGCGCAGGATGAACTCGCGCGGGTGTTCCTTGCCCATGCTGCCCGTCATCCACAGGCTCTGGATGGCGCCCGGCCCCTCGATCTCGGCCATGGTGTAGACCTCGCCCGGGGCGATGCTGACGCTGGGTGAGATCTTCCAGCCCTGGCCCAGGTCCCGCGCGCACTGGGCGCCGGTGCCCTCAGTGGCCATGCCGCCCTTGCCTTTCTCCCCTCGCGGGTTCTCGGCGCTGATCGAGCGCGTCTTCGCCTTGGACAGACGCGACAGGTTGCCCAAGTTCATGCCCAGACCGTTGAATGTGATTGCCATAGTCGCTACCCTCGCTGGTATGGGATCATGCCAGGAGCGTAGCAGAGGCCGGCGGCGCCGTCCACCGCGCCAGCCCCGAGGCCACGGCGAGCGCGTTACAGGGGCGGCTGCACGTGCTACACTGGGCGGCGTAGGGCAACCGCGCCTGTCTCCATCCTTACGAGGAGGGACCAATGTTAAAAGTAGCGATAATCGGCCTGAGGCACCCGCACATCTTTTCCATCAAGGGCGATGTCGAGGCCACCCCTGGGGCCAAACTCGTCGCCGTCGCTGAGGACGAACCCTCGCTGCAGGCCAAGGCCGAGAGCCTGGGCGTCCCCGTCTACCAGGACTGGCGCCGGATGCTGGAGCGGGAACGGCCGGACGTCGTGGCTGCCTGCCCCGTAAACGCCGAGAAAGGCGCCGTCATCAGCGAGTGCCTGGAGCGCGACCTGCACGTCATCGCCGATAAGCCCCTGGTCACCACCCTGGAGGACCTGGAGGCCGTGAGCGCCGCCTGGGCCGGCTCCGGCAAGCGCCTTCTGCTCATGCTCACGCTGCGCTACGACGCGCCCTTCGTCGCCCTGAGGCGGTTCGTGAACGAGGGTGGCCTTGGGGCTCCGGCGGCCATGTATTGCACCGGCCCGCACCGGCTGAACCTGCCCAGCCGCTACCCCTGGATGCTGCGCGACGATCTCTGTGGTGGCGTCCTGGTAGACCTCGGCTGCCACTTTGTGGACGCGGTGCGCTGGATTGCCCGCAGCGCTCCCGGCTGCGCCGAGGACGAGGTGCTGGCAGTGTCGGCCACACAGGGCTGCAAGCGTTTCACCGACCTGCCCAATTTCACCGACTATGGCCAGGTGCTCCTGCGCCTGAGCAGCGGCGCCAGCGGTCTGGTCCAGGCCGATTGGCTCAGCCCCGACGCTGCCCCCTACCACGGCGATATGCGCTTCAGCATCACCGGCACACAGGGGACGGCGGAGGTGCGCTACTGGCCCTGGCCACAAGTGCTGGTGGCCACCAACGACCGCCCACCCTACGCCCTGGACCTCGGCCCCACACCGCCATCTGTGGGCGAGGACTTCCTGCGCGCCATCCTCGAGGAGCGAGAGACGCAGCTTTCCACCGAGGACTGCCTGGCCGCCACCCGCCTCACCCTGCTCGCCCGCAAGGCAGCCGAGACAGGGACGACGGTGACGGTGAGTTAGAAGCCCACAAGGAGGTTCACATGCCCCACGACCCGATCCCGGACTTGCTCGCCCAGGTGAGCAGCGAGCGCCTGCGCGCCCATCTCTTCTACCTGGCCAAAGACCCCTTGCCCTACCGCAAGGCGAACTTCACCCTGCCCGGCCATAGCAAGAGCACCCTTGACGAAGCCGACGACTACATCCAGGCCCAACTCGAGGCCAGCGGCTATGAGGTCGAGCGCGAGCCCTGCCAGGTGCAGGCCTTCCGCCGCGACCTGAGCAAGCCCAAGGCGCACCAATATGCCACGCCCGCGCCCGATGACCCCTGGTACACCGCCTACAACCTCTACGCCAAGCGGGCCGATGCCGCTGGCGCCGGCGCCGCCGAGATTGTGCTCGCCATCGCTCACAAGGACTCCCAAAGCTGGATAGATTCCCCCGGCGCCTACGACAACGCCGCTGGCACGGCCGCCCTGCTCGAGATCGCCCGCTTGCTGCGGCACTTTCCGGCGCGCCGCGCCCTTTGGTTCGTGTTCTGTAACGAGGAGCACACCCCCTGGACGAGCGTGACGGCGGCCAGACGGGCGCGCGAGCGCAACGACAATATCGTCGCCCTCTTCAACACCGATTCCCTGGGCGGCAAGAGCGTGGAGCAGATAGCCGCCGGCCTGGCGACCAACGCCACGCAGTACTCCAGCCCCGAAGGCGAGCGCCTGGCCAGACTCATGGCCGAGGTGAACGACACCTACCACCTGGGCCTGGTCCAGACGATGCACTACACGGAGACCCCGGGGGACGACCACGGTTCCTACTTCAAGGAGGGTTACCGCGCCGTCATCGCCAACGTCGGCTCGATCCCTTATGCCGACCCCGAGTATCACCTCGAGAGCGATACCGCCGAACACGTGGACCTGCGCAACCTGGAACTCGCCACCAAGGCGGTGTTGGCAGCCATGGCCAGGGAACTGAGTTGACCGCCGGCCAGATGCGGGCGCCTGCACCATGCCTTGGCGCCGGACTTCGCCTATACTGGCAGGCGCCCAGCGTAAACCGACCTAAGGGGAGCCAAGCATGAGTACGCCTCTATTGCATAGCCGCCGCTTCCTCGTCGGCCTGGTCAGCGCCGGTCTGGTGATCGTCCTGGTGGCGGGTGGCGCTTTCCTCAGCCTTCACGGCCGCACCGCCGCCAGCCCCAGCCCTACACCCACCGCTGACTTCGGCACGCCCCCGCCCATCGCCATCACCCCGCCCGCCTCCCTGGAGGAGCTCGCCACCCAGTACCCCGAACTGGGCGATCTCCTCCGCGATCCGTCCCTGGCCTCGGCCTACAAAGAGTTCCTCGTCGCCTACCAGAAAGGCGGCATTGACGCGGCGCGCGACCTGGCCAGGCAGCGCGGCCTGCTGAACGACAAGGACCAGATCACCATCACCCTGGTGTTGGATCAGTCCGAGAACAGCGATGCCGTGGCTGAGGAGTTGGCCAAGAAGGGCATCATCGTCCTCGGCCGCTACCAGAACCTGATTGACATCGCGATTCCGATGCAGTTCATCCAGCAATTCAAGACGGCTGAAGATGCCGGCCAGATGTTCCAGCAACTGTCGCAGCTGAAGCATGTCGTGAAGCTGCGCCTGCCGCTGCGCACACAGGAGAGCCGGCAGGCGCTCGCCCCCGAAGGCCCCGGCGTCACCGGCGCCGAGGCCTGGCACAAGGCCGGCATCACGGGCAAGGGCGTCAAGGTCGGCATCCTCGATATGGGCTTCAGGGGTTACCACAACCTGCTCGGTCGTTCCTTGCCCGAGCAGGTTGTGGCTGAGTCGTTCATGCCGGGCGAGGACGCCGATGGCGGCGACGTCCATGGCACGGCCTGCGCCGAGATCGTCCATGCCATGGCCCCTGACGCCGAGCTTTTCCTGGCCGCCTACGATGGCAGCCTCACCAGTGAGGCCGAGGCCGTGCACTGGCTGCTCTCCCAGGGCGTCCAGATCATCAGCCACTCCGCCTCCGCCCTGGTCGGGCCCATGGATGGCACTGGGCCGGACGTGGATCTGCTGAACGAGGCGGTGAGCCAGGGCGTCTTCTGGGTGAACAGCAGTGGCAACTATGCCACGGCTCACTACATGGGCCAGTTCACCGATAGCGATGGCGATGGCTTTCACGAGTTCCCCAATGGGCAGGAGTACATGGGTGTGGCCGTTCCCGAAGGCCAATCCACCCTCATCCTGGACTGGAACGACTGGCAGGCGCGCGACCAGGACTACAACCTCTACCTGCTGAACAAAAACGGCGACGTGGTGGCGTCTTCAGAGGATACCCAGGCAGGCGGCCCCGGCGACATGCCGGCGGAAGGCATTATCATCAACTCAAACAAAGAGCAGGTCTTCTACATCGCCATCAAGTCCAACGGTGCCACCAAGCCCGTCACTTTCAGCTTCTACGCGCCCGATTGCCTGGTGCAGTTCGCCGTGCCGCAGCAGAGCCTGGGCACACCCGCGGATGCCGAGAACTCCTTCACCGTCGGCGCCGTCAACTGGCAGACCGGACAGCTGGAGGATTTCAGCTCTCAAGGCCCGACGAGCGATGGCCGCACCAAGCCCGACCTGGCCGGACCGGACGCGACCAGTACCGACAGTTACGCCCCCGAACCTTTCTACGGCACCTCGGCCTCCACGCCCCACGTGGCCGGTGCGGCCGCGCTCGTGCTGAGCGCTCATCCTGAGTTCGGCCCCGCCGAGATCCGCCAGTTCCTGATCGAGAACGCCGCTTCCGGCGGCCAGGGCCTGCCCGACTACGCCTGGGGCTACGGTGCCCTCCACCTGCCCAAGCCGGAAGTAGCCCTGGCACAGACAACGGTTGCCGAGCCCACCCAGGCTCCGGCAACAGTGGCGGCTGGCGCCACGCTCCCGAAGCGGCCCACCGCCACCCTCGGCGCCACGGCTGTCGCCCAGGTGACCAGTGCTCCCTACCGGCCGGGCGCCAGCCAGGGCAACAACGCGGGCACCCTCGTTGTCGTCCTGGGCGGCATGATGTGCCTGGGGACGCTGATCGTGGTCGGTGGTGTCATATTGCTGGTAGTGGTGACGCGCCGCAGCCGCCGGGCGGCTGCCCAGCCGGCACACCCTGGAGCGGTGTCCATCGGCCCGGCACAGCCCATTGCCGGGGCACAGCCGCCATACGCGGGGGCGATGCCCTTCGCTCCGGCGCCGCGCGCCCAGCCGCCGGCGCCACCGGACGAGGAGGGCCCCTTCCTCACACCGGAGCAGCCGGCCATCGGTGAGGAGCGCACCGTGGTGGCCCCGGGCCGGCTCGCTGCAGCCGGCTCAGATATGGCGAGCACGACGCTGCGCCGGCCCTATCTGGAGAGCGTCACTGGCTCTCGTATCGAGTTGCACCTGGGGCTCACCAGTATCGGCCGTGCCCACGATAACGTTTTCGTGCTGGCGGAGGACGCCGGCGTCAGCCGCTACCACGCCGCAGTCGAGTGGGATGGCCGCGACCTGACGCTCACCGACCTCGGTTCCAGCAACGGCACTTTCGTCAATGGCCGACGCCTGGAGCCGCGCGCCCCCCATCCCCTGCACGATGGCGACCAGATCGCTTTCGGGCCACAATCCCGTTTCACGCTGCGGATGGGGTAGCATCGCCGGGCACCGGGCCGGCAAGCCGGGCCGCAACCTGCCCTCTCGCACCGCCATTGCCGGCGCCATCGCCCAGGGCGGCGGCGCGTCCGCTTTGCCGGGCCAGGCCCGCCGTCACAGCCGGCGCCTGCCCTTCGCCGCAGCCAGTTGCCTTGCCTCGGGCAACTGGCCATAGAACGGGTCGAGCGGGTAACAACCGGAGACAAGGCCGTTCCGGGGCGCGGTGGTGCAATCGCTGAAACTGCGGCAGATGCGCCGCCGGTCCAGCCCCCTTCCGGCCAGCACGTCCGCCGGTAGCTCGGGGTAGCTCAGCACCATGCGTCCCAGGCCGACGAAATCCACTTTGCCGGTTCGCACGTTGTGCTGGGCGACATTGGGCAACCATTCCTGGAGATAGGTGTAGGCGCTGCCAACCAGTAGCAGGCCGGGGAAGCGCCGCTTCAGTGCCGCTGTGGCCGCGATCTGCCGCGCCACCCCGACGAGCGGGTCCTCGGGCGGCAGGTAAGCGTCCGAGGGCGGGAATAGCGCTGGCCGCTGGATGTGCGGGTTGTAGTACGGGCTGCCTGCGGTTATGTTTACCAGCTCGATGCCCAACTCCTGCAGCAAGGCCAGGAAGCGCGCCGGTTCCTCCAGGTCGTAGCGCAGCGGATCCTGGGCATCGGCCCCGAACCAGTAGCAGCGCTCATCGAGGCGGGCCGCTGGTGTGCCGACGTGGGTCTGCGGGTCGGGGCTGAAGGGAAGCGTATCGAAGGCGCTCAGGCGCACGCCGATGCGCAGGCCGGGCGAACGCTGGCGGATGCCGGCGACAACCTGGCGCAGGAAACGGGTGCGGTTCTCGAAGCTGCCGCCATAGCGGCCGGGGCGGCTGTAGGCGCTGAGCAGTTCGTGGCCGAGGTAGCCGTGGCAGTGCTTGATGTCAACGAAGGCAAAGCCTGCTTCCTCGGCGAGCGCGGCCGCCTCCACGAACTGTTGCGCCAGCTCATCGAGTTGCTCATCGCTGATCACGGGCTGGCTCGCCTCCACACCCACCCGTGCATCCAGGTACGGATGGTGGTAGGCGATGACCGGCTCCGGCCGGCCCTTCTGGTTGGGGCGCGAGAAGCGCCCCGAGTGCGTGAGTTGCAGCCCGACCAGGAGGTCGCCACTGTTGGCGAAGCTCTGCTCGTGAGCCTGCACCAGCGCCTGGCGAAGCGCCACCAGGCTGGCCAGGTTATCGCGCTTGATCAGCAACTGGTTGGGGTTGGCGCGCCCATCCTGGCGCACCGCTACCGCTTCCCCACCCCAGATGAGCTTGGCGCCGCTCAGGCCGAAACGCTGCCAGCGCCGCAGGGTGTATGGCGTCGGTTTGCCGTCGGGCGTGCCATCCCAGCCTTCCATCGGGTGGATGCAGAAACGGTTGCCGATGACGAAGCCGTCCCGGAGGGTGTAGGGCTGGGCCAGAGGTGCCTGCGAGCCGGCCTGGACCTCTTCGTCAAAGGCCAGGTCCACGCCCAGGCTAGCCAGGTGCTCGCGGAAGGCCTCGGCCGTCTTCAACTGGGCGATGCGCGGAAACTGCATTGTGTCAGCCTCTCATGGGTGCCCGTAAGGCAACGACTATCGTGGCCATCGGCGCATCTCCAGTGCTGATGCTGCGCCCACCGTCCTATGTTGATACATGACGCCGCTTGTGGCAACATGCCGCGGCAATAATGCTCCGGCATGTTGCCGCGGCATGTTGCCAGAGCATGACGCAGGAGGAAAACGTGAGTGAGCGCAACCTGCCCGACAGCGATAGCGTGCCGCGCCCGGAATACCCGCGGCCTCAATTCGTCCGACCCGATTGGCTGAACCTGAATGGCCGCTGGCAGTTCGAGATGGACCCCGGGCGCAGCGGCCGAGAGCGGGGACTGCAGGCCGCTGGGTCGGACGCGGCGCGACGCCTGGAGGGCGAGATCATCGTCCCCTTCTGCCCGGAAAGCAAGCTATCCGGCGTGGCGCACAAGGACTTCATCCCCGCCCTCTGGTACCGGCGCGCTTTCACCGTGCCCGAGGCCTGGGCCGGCAAGCGCGTGTTGCTGCACTTCGGCGCTGTGGACTATGAGGCCTGGGTCTTCGTCAACGGCGAGGAGGCCGGCCATCACCGCGGCGGCTACACTCCCTTCACCTTCGACATCACCGGCCTGCTCCGGCGGGGCGAGAACGTGCTCAGCGTCTATGTCGAGGACGACACGCGTTCGCCGCTGCAGCCCAGCGGCAAACAGTCGCCGCGCTACGATTCCTACGCCTGCTACTACACGCGAACCACCGGCATCTGGCAAAGCGTCTGGCTGGAGGCCGTGCCGCCCACCTACATCGAGTCCCTGCGCCTGACGCCGCTCCTTGAGCAGAGCGCCCTGCTGGTGCAGGCCAGGGTGCGCGGCGACACGAGCGGCATGTCTCTGGAGGCGGTGGCCACGGGCGACGGCGAAGTGCAGGGGCGTGCACTCTCGCCCGTGAGTGGCGACCGCGCCACCTGCCTGGTGCGCCTGGAGCAGGCTCGCCCCTGGGGCCCGGGCGATCCCTTCCTCTACGGCCTGGAACTCGGGCTGAAACGGGGCGACACGGCCGTGGACAGGGTCGAGTCCTACTTCGGCCTGCGCTCCCTTGGGCTCAGCAGCGTCGCGCCCATGCTCAATGGCAAGGTCCTTTTCCAGCGCCTGGTGCTGGACCAGGGCTTCTACCCAGACGGCATCTACACCGCCCCGACGGACGAGGCCCTGAAGCGGGATATCGAGCTGAGCATGGCCCTGGGCTTCAACGGCGCTCGCCTGCACGAGAAGGTCTTCGACCCGCGCACGCTCTACTGGGCCGACAGGCTGGGCTACCTGGTCTGGGGGGAGTTCCCCAACTGGGGCCTGGACCATTCGCATCCACTGGCTCTGCAGCGGTTCCTGGCCGAGTGGCTCACTGCGCTGGAGCGGGACTACAGCCACCCAAGCGTCGTCGGCTGGTGCCCATTCAACGAGACGCCGGAGGACCAGGACCCCGAACTGCTGCGCATGGTCTACCGCGCCACCAAAGCCGCCGACCTCACCCGCCCGGTGATAGACAGCAGCGGCTACACCCACGTCGAGACGGACATGTGGGACGTGCACGACTACAACCACGGCAGGACGTTGCCGCAGTTCGAGGAGCGCTACGACAGCTTCGGTCGCGGCGGCGAGCCCTTCGTCAACCACCCGCAGACGGAGGGGCGATGGCGCGGCCAACCTTACTGGGTGAGCGAGTACGGTGGCATCTGGTGGAACCCGGGCCAGGCGGACGACAGAGCCTGGGGCTACGGCGATCGCCCGCGCACGGTGGAGGAGTTCGTCTCCCGCTACCGCACCCTCACGGAGACGCTGCTGCGCAACCCTCGCATGGGCGCTTTCTGCTACACGCAGCTCACGGACGTCGAACAGGAGGTCAACGGCCTCTATTACTACGATCGCCGGCCCAAGTTCGACGCCGCGACCATGGCCCAGATCCGGGCCATCAACAGCCAGCCGGCCGCGGTCGAGAAGCACTAGCGCCCACGAATGGGCCGGCGGCTCACTGATGGGGCCGCCGGCCGAGCCACTCAGGGGCTGGTTTCAGCCCTGGATGAGCACCGTCTGCGCGCCCGGGAGGGCGTTGATGGCGAGCCAGAGCGCCCCCTGGCGCCAGGCCCAGCCCTCCTGACCCGGCTGGAGGTCAGCCAGCGGGCCGGGCAACGGCCGTTCCTGTCCCTCACCGCTGACCACACGCAGGCGAAGGTTGGCGGTGTTCGCGGCGGGCCCCTGCAGGCTCAGGGTCAGGCCGGGGCAGGCGAAGGGCAGGTCCAGGTGTAGCCGCCAATCGGCCGCGCCACCCGTCATCCAGATGCGGCAGGTTTGCGTGGCGGCGTAGTAGTTGGCGAGTTCGTCCATGCGCATCCAGACCACCCGCCCGGCGAGGGCCTGGTCCACCCGGCGCACAACTTCCGCCAGGCCACGCAGGCCATCGCCGCTGCCATCGGAGTAGAGCGACTGCCAGTGTGAGTGGAAGATAATGTAGCTGCCGCTGGCAAGGAGTTCGGCCAGGCGGCCGCTCTGCCCATCCGCAGAGAGCAGGCGGTCGGCGGCGGCCATTGGTGCGACGGGCGCGGGCAGGCCGGCTCGCCTCGCCTCCGCCGGCTGCGTCTGCCAGAAGACATCGGTGCTGCCGGTGGGTATGGAGACCAACCCCCTCGCGTTGCGGCGGTCGTAGAGCACGAGTTCGGGCTCCAGGTGCTCAGCCGCTGAGTATTCCCACAGGAAGTAGTAGCCCACGCCCTTCAGGCCGCGCTCATCCAGGGCCCTACGGATGGCGTGGGCGTAGAGCAACTCGTCGCCGCGGAAGGTGACCGGCTGGGTGATGCCGTGCGGCTGCAGGCCCACTTCCTGCAGAAGCTCCAGCCCATAGGCGATGTAGCGGGTGAGCGTGTCCTCATCCTGGACGTCCATCCAGAGTTGCTCCGCTGGCTCAAGCAGCCGGCCCGTCTCCATGTCCAGCGCCAGAGTGTGGGTGAGGACCTCGGGCGTGATGTCGAAGGCGGGCATGATGCGGTCGCGCACCACTGCCAGCCAATGGCGTAGCTGTTCCTGGCTGTAACCCTCCCAGCCGCGCGTGATCGGGCCGAGGCCGTCCGGGTAGGGCAGCACGGTGAACTTGCCGCGGACGTGGCTCGCTTGCACCATGTCCGCGAAGTCCTCGATGAAAGAATCGCGGACGCTTGGCGCCAGGTCGTCGTAGCGCTCGCGGTCAATGCGCAGGCGGTAGCGGTGCAGCGGGTTAATGTAGGGCGCCGGGTCATCAATGATGAGCGAGATGGGCACCCTCCCGGCCGGATACTCCAGCCGGGGCCGGCACATGCGTGTGTTATCCTCAAGCAAAGGCTGAGTGCTGTTCTCTGCCAATGTATCCTCCTCGTCTAGGTGAACCGGCGCGGTACATGCGCCAATCGCTGCTGCTGGCGCCTGGAGCACAAGCGCGCAGCGGCACGCGGGGCCCGAGGCCCTGGGCGCCTTGCTCAGCAGAGCCTCGGGGGCCCGCTGGCCGCCCCACACCCGCGTGGCCGCCCGCACCCCCGGCGCCCCA
>Ga0078972_1004499_pt1 | contig 37953 bp, 32 predicted proteins | sample YelNatPaOPGAMG01_FD_67568 | JGI IMG/M metagenome (GOLD analysis project Ga0078972, IMG submission 67568) | Hot spring thermophilic microbial communities from Obsidian Pool, Yellowstone National Park, USA - OP-RAMG-01 (SPADES assembly) (version 2) | ecosystem: Environmental > Aquatic > Thermal...
AAGGGAGATGAACTTATATTTTGCAAGGAGAAAGCATATTGTAAGAGCAAGGACAGTTCCGATTATTACTCCAATAATTCCTATTATAATTCCATGATAGAGAAAAATTTTTATCACATCTTTTCTTTTAGCACCCATACTCATAAGTATTGCGATGTCCCTTGATTTTTCCATAGATGTCATCAGCTGATTAACTGCTATCCCGAATGCCGCTACAAGTATGATTAGGATTAGCATAAGGAAAAAAACAATCCTTTCAAGTTTCAATGCTGAGAACAGGTTTCGGTTTAAATCCTTCCATGTTCTCACATAATAGGGAAATCCAAGCCTTTTTTCTATCTCCCAGACCACTCCATCTACCTTCATAGGATTTTTGACCGCTACCTGAATACCCGAAATCCCTTCCTTCATCCCAAAGAAATCCCTTGCATGGTTTATGTGCATAAAAACGAAGCTTGAATCGTAATCATACATGCCAATTCTGAAAATCCCCACAACCCTTGCTCTTTTTGCCCTTGGAACCATCCCGAATGGGGTCAATTTTCCAGTTGGAGAGATGAGATAAACCTCATCGCCAACATCAACTGCGAGTGAATCGGAAAGTTCCTTTCCTATAATGATTTCGCACACATCTGTTGAAGGAGATAAAAAGTTTCCTTTAAAAAGGTAATTATTTATTTTCAAAACATCCCTTGCATTTTCAGGATATACTCCATAAATCACTGCTCCAGAAGAATTGGTTTCTGAAGAAATCATAGCCTGTGATACAATAAATGGATTTATTCCAGTTATCCCCTTTATTTTCTTTAATTCCTCCACAGATTCATTGTAGTCATAAAAATCCCCTCCTCTAAAAAGGATTAAGTGGGCATTGGCAGATAAAATTTTTTCCGTTATATCCTTTTCAAAACCCCTCATTACTGAAAGGACGATAATAAGGGTCATGACCCCTATGACTACCCCTCCTACCGAAAGGAATGTTATTATTCTCATCAATCCATATTTTTTCCTTCCAAAGAGGTATCTCAGGCTTATGGAAATTTCGTATTTTTCTTTCATTCGGGTTTAAGAAGCGGGAACAAAAGGACTTCACGAACCGAATCTACTCCACAGAGGACCATGGTAAGTCTGTCTATTCCTATACCCTCTCCTGCTGCAGGAGGCATGCCAAACTCAATGGCTCTTAAGAAGTCTTCGTCAAGTGGATGGGCTTCTTCATCTCCTTTTTCCTTTTCTTTCAACTGAGCCAGAAACCTTTCCCTCTGGTCCCTCGGGTCGTTCAATTCTGTAAACGCATTGGCGATTTCAATTCCACCTATAAAGAATTCAAACCTCTCAACCAGTTCAGCTGAACCCTCCTTCCTCTTTGCAAGCGGTGAAACTTCAACAGGATAATCAAGGACAAAAGTGGGGGAGATAAGAGTATCCTCAACAAGTTTCTCAAAAAGCAAAAATTGAAGCGCTCCCTTTTCTTCAAAACCTTTTGTTGGAATTCCGTGTTCTTGACATTTTTTTGTGAGAAATTCCTTATCGTTTAAAAGTTCCTCATTCGCTCCCAGCCTTTCTGATAGGAGTTCATGAAATCTCTTTTTTTGAAAAGGAGGTTCAAGCGAAATTTCATTGTTTCTGAACTTCGTTCTCTTTTCTCCGTTGACCACCTCTGCAAGGGATGAAATGAGTTCCTCCGTTAAAGAAATCAGGTATTCGTAGTCAGCATAGGCGATGTAAAACTCAAGCATTGTGAATTCTGGATTATGGACTGTTGAAATACCTTCGTTTCTGAAACATCTCGCAAACTCATAAATCCTCTCAAAGCCTCCGACAAGGAGCCTTTTCAGGTATAATTCTGGAGCAATTCTTAAATAAAGAGGTATGTCCAGAGCATTGTGATGGGTAATAAATGGTCTTGCCCTCGCTCCACCGGGAATTGGATGCATAACAGGTGTTTCTACCTCTACAAAGCCCTTTGATTTCAAAAAATCTTTTATAAAGGAAACTATTTTGTTTCTTTTAATGAAGATATTCACCACATCTCTGTTCATTATGAGGTCAAGATATCTCTGCCTGTAACGGAGTTCTGTATCCCTCAAACCGTGCCACTTTTCGGGAAGGGGTCTCAGAGACTTTGAAAGGAGTTTGAATCTCATCACCCTTAATGTCAGTTCTCCAGTTTTCGTTTTGAAGAGGGTTCCACCGACTTCAATAATATCTCCGACATCTATATTTTTTGAAAACAGGTTGTAATTTTCAGTGCCAACATCTGGAAGTTGAATAAAACATTGAATTTTTCCGCTGAAATCCATTATGTGAAAAAAGCAAGCCTTTCCGAAGGACCTCCTTGAAATCATTCTTCCTGCAATAAAAAATTCTTCTTTCAGGTTTTCAAGCCCTTCTTTAACATGGGAATACTTTTCAATAATTTCCGAAATTATGTGGGTCCTTTTAACCTTTGAGGGATACGGGTTTATGCCCCTCTCTTCCAGTTCTTTTAATTTTTTAAGCCTCTCTTCTTTTATCTTTTCCTCAACTGACATGGTTGTTAAAATAATACTTTAAATTGAGATTATTTCAAATTAAAATTTTAAGGACCTATTCGTTAAGAAAAAATGTTACTTTCTTATTTTCCGTAGTTCACAAAATTGCTCATTGAGAAGAGTTCCTCTTTCAGGTCCAGATTGAAGATGGTTGGGACAACCTCAGGGGCTGTTCTGTCGCTTGTGGAAGCCCTGTTTCTCTTTTCGTCAACCATGAATGATATTTCAGCACTGACTGCACTTATTGAATTGTCAGGAGCCATATAATACCCCTGTGTCATCACCTGTGTTCTCCAGTAGGTTCCACCCCTGTCCCATCCGAATTTCATGTGAACTCTATAAGTTTCCGCATCAACGACTAACCACTGCTTTCCAACGCTGTAATAGGGGTCCTTTGAGATGCCTTCCACAATATAAACAGGTCTCTCAATCCAGACTATGTTGAGGGGCCACCAGCCCGCAAGTTTTGGGGCTCCTTCTTTATATGCCCACTTTATACTGTATCTCGGCTGGACAAAAGCCTTTGCTCCTTTCTTCTTTTCCCATTCACATTTTCTCGGAAAAGTTACCGTTATTCCATCCGAATCCGGTATGTAAGGAAGGAGCATCGTTGTCTTCTTTATCAACTTCCATTTGAAGAATTCAACCTTTCCAGCATATCCATTTACATCGTCAACCATGTAGTCAGTAGCACCAACAGGGTCTGAACGGTTCGCACTTGATGTCCTCCTCGTCCTCCTTAATGAAGGTATGTACATCCATCCTGAGTCCCATTTTTCGGGGTCTGTCCACCTCCAGCTGAGGACAGCGGTTCCGAAGAGGTCTGCAGGAGCGAGGTATAGAGAAATCTCCTTGTATGTTATATCCTCTTTTGGGGTAAGGGGGTCTGTTCTGAAATCGTATGATAAACGGGCCTGCTTCCCTATAACCTCAACCTCAACGCTCCTTCCTCTTAAAGATTTCAAAATCCACATCACTTCCTGAGAATTTGCCTGGAATTCTGTTGAGAAGAAATTCCACATAATTTTTGCCCCTGCCTGGGGGTCTGCTTCATCTATATCGGGGAATGGAAGACCGGGTCCAATGGGAACAGGTCTTTTTCCTGTTGAGGCATCTATTATCCCTCCGTTGTCAAGGAGTTTATACCTGCCCGCATTTTTTGAAGATGCGGAATAGAATTTTTCACTGTAAACATTCTTCAAATCAGGGGTTCCGAGTTTTCCTACCTTTAGCACATATTCTCCTTTTTCAACCCTCCTGTCCACTGCTTCCGGAAGGAGTTCTTTGTAATTTGAAACATTCGTTGAGTCTATAACTGTCCCTGGTTTTATCTCTGCCTTCAAAGACGAAGCGAAAAAAACCAAAAGCCCTGCTAAAAATAACCTTCTCATCTTTAACACCTCCTTAATTTATTCTGGTTCAAATATTATAAGTTCTTCCGCAGACCCTTCAACATCTTCGTCCCGGAATGGAAATTCTTTATACTTATTCAACCACCAGAGTTCTTTTATCTGGTCAGAATAGTGCTTGCTCTTTGGTCTTGCTACATTTCCACCGGGTATAGCAGTCCATGCTTTAGGTCCTTCTTTTGTCATCTCAACTACCATCCTGTATGATGGTCCCGAGTTGTATGCCCATGTCCTCGGCGTGTTCTCATCTGTTTTTGAAAGCCCTGGATCTGAGTTGTCCACCACAAACTGGTCTCCCGCTCTTGGGAAGCCCACTCCGGCATAAGATGTAGAGCCATAAACAGGGTCAAATATGGATGGGACATTAAGAATTGCTATCTCCGGCGGGCATGAGGCGATACAGGATAGATGTCTGAGAATGAGCTTGTGAATTTTCCCCCACAGCCAGTAGGATGGGTCAGCAGTTCCAAAGGCATTCTTTAGACCCGCAATTGCTTCACTGAAGGATTTTAGAATTATGTCATCCCTTGTTTCTGTTTCTGAAGTATTTATGTCATCCCAGAATAGACTTGATTTTGAGGAACCATCGCCTGTTAACTGACAGGGCTTATCAGGATTTGATGCACAATTCGGTCTGAATGTAATGTGATATATAGCCATTGCGTAGAGCTGGTCTGGTATTGATTCTCCTATCTGGTCGTCAAAAGTATCATGGACGAAGTTTGCAAACCATGTGTGGAAGATGCTTGTTGCAATAGCATTATTTCTGACCTTTTCATCTTTAACAGACTGAATTTTTCCATCTCTTAGCTCATATCCGGAAGAGGTATCACAATTCCAGTCCTCGAGATATTTGCTGTATATGGACTTTTCATCGTCATTAAGTTTATCCCCTATATCAGTAAGACCCTCTTTTAAAACAGGTAGAAAATCGTCACAGGTGTTTGAATGCGCATCTGCCTGAATCTCCTTCAAATCATCAGAATTAATTTTCCCCTTTTTATTAAGTTTCTCATTTATCAATGTCTGGATTCTATTCGCCCTGTATCCGAGGTCAAAGTAGGCTCCTATGTATGGGGAGGTAATGGGTGAGGGTGAGTTGTTTGCGGTGACTATAAATCCTGAATCCGGGTTCTCAAGGGAGATTAAGCTTAATAGTTCATCCCCTTCAAGGTATCCCTTCCAGTCGCATCTTCCATCCCCTGGCATAGGAAGGACAGGAGGAATGATATGGGGAGAGACTGGATTGAAATTCTGGTCAGCGCATTTTGTTATATCCCTTTTTGGAACCCGGGCATGCGGGAACCAGCCAATGTTTCCTTTCCTGTCAATTATCAGTTGATTCTGGGCACCAACCTTAAAGTTTTTCACAGCCTCCCTTGCATCGTTTATATCTTTTGCTTTGAGGTATCCGAGGAATGTCTTTATTTCCAGGGACGGCTCAAATCCTGTCCATCTCACGGTTACTATTTGAGGTGGAGTTTCTTCAAGCATTGCTGATACCACAGGACCGTGTCCTTCAACCTCGTAGATTGTTACAGGAAGGACACACAGTCCATTCTCCTTAGAATAAGAAGTTGGTCCTATATCAACTGGATATTCCTTCAATTCGTCCATAATATCAGACGGAATTGAACAGGAATTGCCATCCGGTAAGAATGGAATCAGTTCGTTCCTTTCAACAACATCAACCCATTTTCCATTCCTCAAAACCTTCCAGGGCTTTGCAGGAGACGATAAAATCTCCACATAGAAATCCGTAACATCATAGCCAACCACTGTTTCTGCCCAGGCAATGTTCTCTGTAAAACCAATCACAATCCCTGGTGCTCCTGGGAATATGACACCTCCTGCATTTATATCCCCTCCCTTTTTCTTCGTGTTGAGGTGCTCCTCGTGAAAGACAGGGGGTTGTGTCAAAGAAAGGTGAGGGTCATTTGCAATCATGGGATTACCTGTTTCGCTTATCTTTCCATGAATAGCCCAGTTGTTGCTCATATACCTTGAACCACGAAAGAGCTTAAATACCTCTTCAAGATTTTTTAGGGCGGGTGATTCCTTTATTTTGACTTTATAATCAATTTCTGGAATTTCAGAGTCCATTGAAAGGCTTGATGTTATTCTCTGGGGAATCTGAATGTGGACATCCCTTACCGGATAGGACCTCATTTTATTTATGTTAAAAGCGAGAAGGTCTGTCAGCATTCCTGAAACAAGGGTTATATTTCCTGGATATTTTTGAAGAAGCCTCTCCTGAATTTTCTTATAAGTGTTTCCAAATGTTCCCTCGTCATCAAAACTCAGATTAAAAGTCATGAACCTTGAAAAAGAGAGTGTATCTACTGGAGTCCATTCGGGCAGAGCCTTTGCATTTGATATTCCGAGGACGAGGAGTTCAAATGGAAGGTCATAGGGTTTCGCATTCTTCATAAACTCGTTCACGCCGTCAGCATAGGCTTGAAGGAGCTCTTTTTCATCATCGGATATCATATTCCACATCTTTTCCGCCACACCTCTGAGATTGAAGAGCCTCATACTCAAATCCATTGGAAGGGTTGACGAACCAATAATTATTGACAATTCACCCTTCGCAAGCCCCCTCATCAGTAACATTTGAAATAGCCTGTCCCATGCCTGCATGTATCCCTGGACGAAGAACAGGTCTTTTTCATTCTTTGCATAGATATGGACAACTCCCCATTCATCCCTCACAACCTCAACCTTATCTTCAATACCCTTCACCTCCCTTTTCTCACTCACTGTCAGGTCAAAGATTCCCTTTTCCTTTCCACAGGAAAGGACTAAGCCAAGACCAAAAGCCATAAAAAGTATTCTCCCTTTCATATTCTCCTCCTTACAAAAGGTATTCTATCTTTAACATGAGGTTATCCCTGTCCTTTAAGAAACCTACTCCGGAGTAATCCCCGCCGAGGTAATTGTATTCAACCCTTACCCTGAACGGGTCTCTGTAGTAGTTTAGTGAAGGCTGAATCACACAGGCAAACATATCAAAATTCCCAAATTCCATAATCATTGAGAATTCAGGACCAAGGTATCCCCTTAGAACAGGATAGCCTGTCCTTATAAGAAATGTGGCTTTATAGGAATTTGGAGAAATTTTTACAAAATATGGCTTTGAAAGGGTCACACTGCTACCGTCTGGAAGGGTCACAACCCTTTTTTCTACCCTGTTCTGAATGGAGTATGAGGCGCCATCAGGGAGTTCCCTTATATGCTCTCCGAAGAACTGGGCAGAGATGAAAAATGTCTGTCTCGGATTGAGAAATCTTATCCATTGATTCCTGTCCATCCCTATCGCCCATCTCACCATTCCTCTCTTTTCAATCTCACCCTCAACCCCTTCTGCGAGGATTGCCTTTTGTTCAAGAAGGGCGTTTAATTGTGATGGATAATCGTCAAGTTTCTCATCGGGGAGTTCAAGGACGGGTCTTAAAATCGGTATATTCTTTTCTGGAATGAATAACGGATAGTTGTAGATATATGCAAACTCAAGCCTTATTATTGAGTAAGGAGAGAATGGAACAGGTCCTGAGAGCGAGGCACCTGAAAGCATTATCCTTGGATAACCAAGTTCAAGATATGGAACTCCTGAAGGAAATTCCTCTTTTATGGGTTCTTCTGCTTCCGGTATGTTTTTAATTACAGGGTCAAAGATGGTTTTGTCAAACCTGAGGTAGGGAGTTGGATTATCAATGTATGTCCAGTAGTGGGCAAGTGAGAATGTGTAATCGCCGATTGTTCCCATCACTCTTCCGCCGAACCTTGAATCCTTCCATGCTTCCTTTTCAGGCATTCTCATTTCAAAGGGAGAAGGGGGACCGGTTATAATAGCCCATGGAGCACCTGCTGGAAGGGTCGGACCCTTTGTAAGGGTAGGTTCCGGTTCAACGAATCCCTCAAGAGAAAGGCTGTAGAATTTCCAGAGGCTTCCGATGTCAAAAATTCCTTTTATCATGAATGATGGAACCCTCCTCTCGTCAAGGGATGTGAGAAAACCCCCGAAGGTCTGGTCAAGGGGATTTATCTGGTCAAGGAGCCTGAATACATCCGTTTCGCCCCATGAAATGTTCTGCTTTCCTATTCTGAAATATAACCTCTCAAGGAACCTGAAATCTCCGTAAACCTCAAAGAGCCTTGTTCTGAGTTTCAAATCATCCGTGATTTCGTCGGGAAGCCTCTTTCTGTAAAAATCAGGACCGTAGTCATAAACCCCATCGTATTCAATCCTCACCCCTATGAAATACTTCATACGGTCAATTTTCAATCTGTCCTTGAACCACTTCAAAACAGGCGTCACATCTGTCCTCGTGGATAGGTCCTGCATAAGCTGTGGCTCAAGATAGGTTCTGTGCTGAAGCAAACTCCATTCTCCCACATTGTAGAATTCCCTTCTGAATAGTTCAGGTTCCTGGGTTAGAATTCTCGCCAGGGTGTAGGTTCTCATTGTGAAAAGGATGCTCCGGTCCTCATCAAGAAAAACTGCAGCGTATGATAAGGACGAGCACAAAAGGATTCCCATTACCCAGATTGCCTTCTTCATATCTCTTCCTCCTTTTATTTCCATATATTTTATTTATAAATTGTATTTTTCTTAAATGTCAAGTGTTTTTTTTCTGCGCTTTTATTATTTTAACTATGGAAAAAATAGTTATATGTGTTATTATTTGTTTTGATGGAAAAAAGGGTTCTTCTCACATCTGTATTCAAGCCATGTGGGGTTGATGATTTATTTGGAAGAAAGGAGAACATACCAGAACTTTCCCACAATCAACTCACCCATTATCAGGGGATCTTCAGTTTCAGGGAGAGGTATCCCTCTTTGAACCTTCATGTTATAGGAGCAAACATTGATACCCCTGTTACGGTTCTTGACTGGCCAACCATAGAGAGGTTTGTAGAAGAGATAAGGAAGGGATATGAGTATATCGGAATAAGTTTCATTCAGCCAAACTTTTTAAAGATGAAGAGGATGGTGGAAATTATAAAGGAGGTTTCTCCTGAATCAAAGATAATAATCGGCGGATTTGGCACCATGATTGATGATATTGAAAGGATAGTGGATGTGGATTATGTGTGCAGGGGAGAGGGCATTAGATTTATGAGAAGACTTCTTGGAAAGCCAGCTAAGTTCACTTTTAAACACCCTCCTGTTTTTATGTCAGTTCTTGAGGTAATGGGTATTCCAATCCATTTCATAGGAGAGACATTGAGAAAATTGGGGTTATCTATGGAAAGGGGGCATCTCGTATCAATGATATCAACCGGGGTTGGTTGCTATGAGAAATGCGACTTCTGCTCCACAGGGCAATTTTTTGAGGGAGGGTATATCCCTTTCGTGAATACAGGAAGGGAGATTTTTGAGATAATGGAGAGGCAGGAGAAAGGGTTCGGTGTGAAAAGATTTGCCTTCGTTGGAGATGAAAACTTCTTCAAAGAAGAAGATAAGGTTAAGGAACTCCACTCACTTATAGTTGAAAGGGAAAAGGATTATGAAATTTCCCTTTCCTTCTCATCTGCAAACAACCTTGTTAAGTATGACCCACAGTTTCTTGCAGAACTTGGACTTGGAATAGTATGGATTGGAATTGAGTCAAAGTTCAGGCTCTACCCAAAGAACATAAATGTCAACCTTCCATCCCTTGTTAAAGAACTTGAAAGTTTTGGTATAAAGACCGTTCTTTCATCAATTATATGTCTTGAGGAACATAATAAGGAAAATGTGTGGGAGGACATAAACTGGCATCTTTCAATGAAGCCAACCTTCAGCCAGTTTGCCCATCTATCAATTGCCCAGGGAACTCTTTTATGGAGGAAGATGTTAAAGGAAAACAGGATATTGCATTCCATACCGCTTGAGGACAGGCACGGATTCAAACAGATATGGTTCAAGCATCCTCACTTCACCCCTTACGAATCAGAAATTCTTCAGAGGGAAGCCTATTTAAAGGATTATTATGAACTCGGTCCAACGCTTGTCAGAGCAATTGAAGTAGAATACAGGGCGTATCCAAATCTTTTCAGTTCAAAAAGTCAGATTTTGAAGAGAAGGGCTGAAAAAATTAAGAAGAGGATGAAAATTTATAAGCCAATTCTATGGGCTTCTGAAAAACTTGTTCCAAAAAGGGAAATGGCAGAGAGGATAAGAATTTTAAGGAAGGAGATTGAGAGGGATTTCGGAAAGATGAACCCCATTGACTACCTCATAGGCACCTCCCTATTCCTTCTCGGAAAAAAGAAGGAAATCCAGATTAAATTTTATGGAGATGTCATCCAGCCGAAGACAACGGAGACATTTTATAATAAATGAAATTATTGATGAAAAGCCCCCATAATAGAATTAAACAGGCTGGATTTTTCTTTTCAGTTCTTCTATCTCCAGTTCCTTCTCAGTTAATTCGTCAAGGGCTTTCACAAGGTTCTCGTGAAGCCAGAACTCCTTTAATGCAAGGGCTACAAATTTCGCAAGGAATGAAAGGTTGTTAGCATCTTTTGTGTCATAAAAACCTTCCCTTTTGTTGGCAACAAAAATCCCTCCTATGTGCCTCCCTCTTAGAAGGATTGGAGAACCCATCCAGTCCTTTATTCTGTCAGCAAAATACACTTCACTCTCTGAAAAGCTTTCTTTCAATTCCGAGGCTCTAACCGTTCCCTTCCCATATATTACCTTTCCACTCAACCCCTTATAAACACCCTTGAGAGCACATTTTTTGAAATCAACTCCTCCTGCGTATTCAAGCAAGAATTCTCCTGTTCCAGGTTCTTCAACTACTATCCACATTATTTCCGATTTCAAAAACTCCTTTACAAAATCAAAAATACCTTTGTAGATGAAGGAAGGCTCCATTCCGGAAAGAAGAAGGGTGAGCATCTTTTCAGACATCCTCTTCTTCAATGTCAATTCCTCCATTTCAATCCTTGAAAGGATGCTGTCAATTGTTGAAGCCATCTGTGAAGAGAATGTTATGAGAAGAGAAAGGTCATCCTCTGTAAAACTCTCTCCACTAAGTTTGTCATTGACGCTTATTACCCCTATCACCTCTCCTCTGACCTTTATGGGAACGCATATAAACGATGGGGTTTTGTATTTGTAGCCATACCTCGTTGGCGGAAGTCCTTCCTTTTCAAAATTTTTGACAAGAATGGGTTCTCCTGTCATGGCGACTTTTCCTGCAATTCCCTCACCAACCTTAAGAAAAGGTCCTTCGTCTTTAAACTCAACCCCTATTCCAGCAATTGGCTTTAAAAAACCAGATTCTTTTTCAATGAGAGTGACAGAAATCCTTTCTGCCATCAGCAACTTGCTTAAGGAAAGAAGGATTGAATCAAGAACCTCCCTCTCCGTCTTCATCTTCCCTTCAAGAAATTCCTTCTGTAGTTCTGAAAGGACCTCAAAAACATCTGTTTTTTGCGGTATGACATAAGCCTCCTTTTCCTCAACAGAGACCTCATATTCTTCGGGTAGATGGGCACGGACCTTTTTAAGAAGTTCTTCCACATCTATTGGCTTTCTGATGAAATCATCGGCTCCCATCTGAAGCGCTTTTTCAACGAGGATTTTTTCAAGAGGCGTTGCCATCATTATAACCTTTGTGTTTACCTTCTTTGCCTTTATCTCCCTCAAAACATCAATTCCGTGAATGCCGGGCATAATAACATCTACGAGGACCAATTCATAATTTCTTTCCATAAGCATTTTCAGAGATTCCTTTCCGTCAACTGTGAAATCAACCTCGTATGATGATGAAAGGACATCCTTTATATCCTTTGCTACACCTATATCGTCATCTACTACAAGAATTCTTCCCATCAGAGGATATATCTCGTAATATCTTCGTCTTTCAACAGGGGCTTCAATTTTTGAATGACATAATCTCCTGTTATAACTATTTTATTCCTTCCTATCTCGGGTGCCTCAAAAAGGATGTCCTCAAGGAGTTTTTCAATAACAGTATGAAGCCTTCTCGCACCTATATTTTCGGTTCTCGCATTTATTTCAGCAGCAATACTTGCTATCTCTTCAATGGCAGATGGTTCAAAAATCAGGTCAACACCTTCAGGTTTTAGAAGAGCCTGATATTGCTTTGTAAGAGCATTTTCTGGTTCTGTTAAAATCCTCACAAAATCATCCTTTCCCAGCGGGGTAAGTTCAACCCTTATTGGAAATCTGCCCTGAATTTCAGGAATGAGGTCAGAGGGTTTTGAAACATGAAAAGCACCCGCGGCTATAAAAAGTATGTGTTCGGTTCGCACTGTTCCGTATCTCGTGTTTACCGTTGTCCCTTCTACAATCGGTATTAAATCCCTCTGGACCCCTTCTCTTGACACATCAGGGCCATACCCCTTCTCCCTTCCCGCTATTTTGTCTATCTCGTCTATAAAAACTATTCCAAGCTCTTCAACCCTTTTTATTGCGTTTTTTACTACTTTTGAATTGTCTATCAGTTTTTCCGCCTCCTCCTCAACGAGGATTTCCCTTGCATCCTTAACCTGAAGTCTCCTTTTCCTTTCTTTCCCGGGGAACATCCCTCCTAACATATCTCTCAGATTTGTTTCTATCTCTTCAAGCCCTCCAATTCCTCCCACAATTTCAACAACTGGCATGAACTGGTCTTTTGCATCAAGTTCAATAAACTCTTCTTCCATTTGTCTCTCCTTAAGAAGGGTCCTTAATTTTCCTTTTGTCATTGGTTCTTCTTCCGGGAAGTTTTTATACTTCTTTGAAAATGTTTGATAGAGGAGGTTTAGGAGCCTTTCCTCTGCGTTCTCTCTCGCTTTATTCATCACCTTCTTCTTTTCCTTCGCCTTTTCCTCATTTACAGCAATGTTGACGAGGTCCCTTATTATTGATTCAACATCCCTTCCAACATATCCGACTTCTGTGTAGCGCGTTGCCTCAACCTTTATAAATGGGGCATCGACAAGACGGGCTAGCCTCCTTGCTATTTCTGTCTTTCCTACACCTGTGGGACCAATCATGATTATGTTCTTCGGCGATATCTCTTCCCTCATAGGACCCTCAACCCTCATCCTCCTCCATCTGTTGCGAAGGGCAATAGCAACAGCCCTCTTTGCCTCCCTTTGACCGACAATGTATTTGTCAAGTTCCCTCACAACCTGATTGGGAGTTAAAAATTCCATTCTGTCAACTTCCACTATTTCCATTATAATTCCTCCAGAACTATATTTTCATTTGTATATATGCATAAAGAAGCTGCTATCTTCATCGACTCCATTGCAATATCCTTTATGGACATATCAGTATGGAGAAGAAGTGCCTTTGCTGCAGCCTGTGCATATGCACCCCCGGAACCAATTGCTATAACCTCATCCTCAGGCTCTATTACATCTCCTGTTCCCGAGATTACAAGGGTCTTCATCCTATCCGCCACGAGAAGCATCGCCTCCAGCCTCTGGAGGTATTTGTCTGTCCTCCACTCCTTCGCCAGTTCAACAGAAGCCCTGAGGAGATTCCCCGCATGCTCGTTTAGTTTCTTCTCAAACCTTTCAAAAAGGGCAAAGGCATCAGCAGTTGCACCAGCAAATCCAGCGAGAACTTTTCCGTCAAGTAGGGTTCTTATTTTTCTTGCATTCTTTTTCATTACAAGATTTCCCATTGTAACCTGTCCGTCAGCAGTCATCACAACCTTTTCGCCTTTTCTTATACAGAGAACAGTTGTGCCTTTGAAAATTTCTTTCATTTCTTCGCCCTCGGATGTGCCCTATCATAAACCTCCATAAGCCTTCCAACTGATGAATGGAGATACTGCTGTGTGCTTGCTATTGTTGAATGCCCTAAAAGTTCCTGAATAGCCCTTATATCCGCACCGCCTTCAAGGAGATGGGTTGCGTATGTGTGCCTCAATGTATGGGGTGTAACCCTTTTCGGAATCCCGCATAAAATGCTGTATTTCTTTATAAGCCTTCTAACGCTTCTATCTGAAAGAGGTTTGCCGTTCCTTCCGCAGAAAAGCGGAGATTCAGGAGCATTCTCCTTCCTTTCATCTATATATTCCTTAACTGCTTTTATACCCTTTTCCCCAACAGGGACCATTCTCTCCTTCCCTCTTTTCCCCCTGACCAGAAGGACTCTGTTTTTAAAGTCAATATCTCTTAATTTCAGTGATAGAAGCTCTGATATTCTCAAACCAGTGTCGTAGAGGAATTCTAAAATAGCCCTGTCCCTTTTTGATTCTTTCAACTCTTCTGAATCAAGCAGGGAGAATATCTCCTCTACGCTTAAGAATGAAGGTAGATTTTTCTCACGTCCCCTCATTTCTATAATGGATGCTGGATTTATTTCTATCTTCCCATCGTATATAAGAAAGTTAAAAAATGTCCTTACTGCTGAAATTTTTCTGAAGAGCGAGCTTTTCTTAAGGCTTTTAAGAGAAATCAAAAAAGCCCTTATGTGAAATGGCTTTGTATTTTCAATAGATATTGAGTAATTCTTTTTGAGGAACACAAAAAAATCTTCCACATCCCTTCTGTATCCTCTTATTGTATGGGGAGAAGCTCCCTTTTCCCGTTTTAGAAACTCACAGAAACTCTTGAGCAATTCCTTTTCTTCCATTGATTATAAAGATAATAAATAAAGAGGAAAAAAGCAAATTCCTCTTCAAAATGGTCGGGCACACCTCAAATTTGAAATAAATCAATAAAAAAGGAAAATAGTAATTATGGGTAGAAAATTTTACATAAAGACCTTTGGATGTCAGATGAATGAGGACGATAGTGAGAGGATGAGGGGGATTATGCTTTCAATGGGTTACGAGGAGGCTGAGGAACCATCTTCTGCTGATATAATAATTGTGAACACATGCACAGTGAGGGCTAAATCCGAGCATAAGGCATTGAGTTTTCTTGGAAGGGTTAAAAAGTTTAAGAGAAAAGGGGCTTTAATTGGCATTACTGGATGTGTGGCCCAGGAGAGAAAAGAATCTCTATTTACACAACTTCCATATTTAGATTTCATAATGGGTCCCCCTGCCCTTTCTTCATTTCATAAATTGATGGAAAGGATAGAAAGTGGGGAAAGAAAAATAATTCTTACAGAAAGGGATGGAGATGCGGAGTTTCCCTATGAAAGGACATATACAGGCAAAGTAAAGGCTTATGTTACAATAATGGAGGGGTGCAATAACTTCTGTTCCTACTGCATAGTCCCATTTGTTAGGGGGCGTGAAGTATCAAGAAAACCTGACGATATCATTAAAGAGTGTGAAATGCATGCAGAAAAAGGAATAAAAGAGGTAATTCTTCTGGGGCAGAATGTGAATTCCTACGGAAAGGAATTGGGCGTATCTCTCGCTGATTTGATTAAAAAAATTTCCCTCATAGATGGGATAAAAAGGATAAGGTTTTTGACCTCCCATCCTAAAGACCTTACAGATGAAATAATAAGATGTTTTGGAGAGGTTGAAAAACTCTGTGAACAAATTCACCTTCCAGCACAATCTGGTTCCAACAGAATTCTAAGGGCTATGAACAGAAAGTATACGAGGGAGGATTACCTGAAACTTATAAAGAAATTAAGGATTGTAAGACCGGATATTGCCATAACGAGTGATTTCATTGTAGGTTTTCCCGGTGAGACGGAAGAAGACTTCAGGGAGACGCTATCCCTCGTGGAAGAAGTAAAATTTGATAATTTCTTCTCATTCAAATACTCTCCGAGACCTAAAACAAGTGCGGAAAAGCTTCCTGACGATGTCCCACCAGAAGAAAAGGCGAGAAGAATAGTTCTTCTTCAGGAAATTCAGAAGAGAATAACTCTGGAGATAAATTCCTCCCTGATAGGTAAAATAGAAGAGGTGCTGGTTGAAGGAATGAGTAAAAATACTAAAAAGGGGAAGGTGGTATGTCAGCTATTCGGGAGGACAAGGAAAAATAAGATAGTTAACTTTTCCGGTGATGAGAAACTTATCGGAAATTTGATAAATGTTCGAATAAAGGAAGCGCTTGCAAATGATTTAATAGGAGAGTATAATTAAACAAAAAGGAGGTGAATGATGATAGTTGAAACAAAAGTAAGCGGGATAATAATTGACCCGATTTCCAATAGTCCTGTTCTGATACTTAAAGAAATTGGGGGAACAAGGGTTCTGCCTATATGGATAGGAGTGATGGAAGCAGCTGCAATAGCTGCAGAACTTGAGAATGTAAAATTTCCGAGACCAATGACGCATGACCTTATAAAAAACATTATAGAAAAAATGCAGTGCATCCTGACAAAGGTAGTTATCACAGATCTTAAAGACAATACCTACTATGCGAATATATATCTTGAGCCTGAAAACGGACAGGAGGTTGTTATAGATTCTCGCCCATCTGATGCTGTGGCAATAGCCCTGAGAACAGGCTCACCCATCTTTGTAAACGAGGAGGTTCTTGAAAAATCAAGGTCTATTGAGCTCTTCTCTGCCATTGAGGATGAAGAAGAAAGGGAAAAAATAAGAAAGAAGTGGGAAGAAATTCTCTCTTCCCTTTCACCCGAAGATTTTGGGAAATACAAAATGTGAGAATAATTCGTTTTTTTCCTCTTATCCTTTATTATGGACTTATATTTTATTTATCGTCGCAGTCCCCTGGAAAACCAATACCATTTCCTTTTGCAGACAAAATCATCCATTTCATCCTTTATATACCACTCGGAGTTGCAGGAGGATTTGCATTTCATGGAATAAGAAGAGAGAAAATAATTCTAATATGTCTGCTTTTTGCAATCCTCGGGATTGCTGATGAGCTTCACCAGTCATTCGTTCCTATGAGAAAAGCGGAAATACTTGATGCAATTATGGATTTTGCTGGCAGTATGACAGGATTTTTGGTATACTATTTTAGAAATGATAGTAATAAGTGAAGAGACTTTGTCACTCCTTTTATCCGCAGGGGTTAAGAAGGAGGATGTTATATTAGCACTGAAGGAAGGAGACAGAAAGAGAGCGCTATTGGAAAAAGGGCAGATTTTTATCTTGACGGAAAAGGAATTAAAAGAAATTCTTCATGAAATTAATGAAATGAAAAAAGAGGCTAATTCTGGAATTGTCCTTATAAGCGACGAGAGGGCGCCGGAGATGGAGAAAATAGCAGATGAGATAATTCCTACATCTTTCAATTATGAAATCCTGAGCAGAGCGATTGACAGAGTTATCAGGGAAAAAAAGAAAGAGGCAGAAGAGAATAGACTCCTCTCAGAATCCATAGAGTATATGGAACTCCTTTCCGTTTACAGAAGGGGGATGAAAATAGTAGGGATTGTAGAGCAGGATGTTAGTCATGAGATCCTAAAAGCCCTTATTGAAGAAACGAGGGCAGAATCTGGAGTTATGTGGTTAAAAAGAGGAGAAACCTTTAAAGCAGTGGAAGTAAAGGGAGAAATAGACCCGGGGTTTTTTCACTCCCATTTAAAAGAGGATGAGCTGAGGGGTGGAAAACCTTTAAAAATTGATGAAGGTTATATTCTCACGCCATTTATAATTGATGAAGACCTGGAGGGTGTGGCTATACTTTCAAAGAAAAGAGGGTTTACTGATAGGGATTTAAAAACTGTAAGCATTCTTTCCAGATTTTCAGCCATAGCCCTGAGAAACTGGAGAAAGATATCGGAATATATGGATAAAACATTGCGAACAGAGTTTAAGATGTACACGCCAATTTTTTTCTCAGAGTATATTGAGAAGGAAATAAACAAAGCCAGGAGATACCGGAGGGAATTTTCTCTTGTTTACATTCATATCAGGAATTTCACAAATATAAAAAGGAATTTTTCGGAATCGGTAATAAATGAAAATTTTGAAAGGATGTTAAAACTTATTGCGGGAAGTATAAGGAGTGCTGATGTCTTTTCAAAACTTTCTGAAAGTGAGTATCTACTTCTGCTTCCTGAAACCGACTATGTAGGTTCATGGCTAACTCGATTGAGAATAGAATCCTTGCTCAGGGGAAGGCTCCATATAATTGAAGGCAAAAAAACATTCCCTATAAATCTTACGCTGTCTTCTGCAGCCTATCCGGCCGACGGACTTACTTACGGAGCCCTCCTTGAGGTTCTAAAAGCCCGTGCTTCCTTTGAGAACACCCCTGTATATCAGAAGATTTTTTTACCGGAAAGAGGGGATATACTATCCTTTCTTATTTCAGAAGAAGGGAGGAAGGACCTGGAAGGAATTGAGAAGGAAGACCGCCTTATTTCAGTTCTCTCTATTCCTCTTGAAGATTTTAAGAAAATTTTGTTTCTCTTCACCGAAGACATTTTGAGGGATAAGACGCAAAAGTCAATTCTTCTTATAAAAGCTTCAGAACCTGCTCTTTTAAAATACACGGAAGAACTGAAGTCCGCTTTGTCGCAGACAAATACAAGGTTTTATCAAATAAAAGGTAATGAAAAAATTCTATTCTTTTACATAGGAGGTCCGTCAGGCTACTTTATGGCTGGTAAAATAGACGAAAATGCTAATATCCAGGGCATTCATTCAGATTCTCTGCTTTTAACTGAGAACCTTCTGAAGAAGATTGTAGAGGAGGAAGAAATTGACCTCTCCAGTTAAAAAAGGAAAAAAGGTCCTCGCAATTTCTTCAAACCAGAGGGAACTTCTCATCATAAATGATTCCTTAAAAAAAGAGGGTTTTGAAGTTCTAAGGGCTCTAAACGGTCCTTCAGCCCTTGAAATAGCCCTGAAAGAAGTTCCGGATTTGATAGTTTTAGTTGACGAACTCCAGATCATTGAGCCGCTTAGAATAGCAGAAATTCTCAAAAGCAATCCTGTGCTTGAAGGAGTCCCATTTATATTTGTGGGATTTGGTGGTATGAAACTTAAAACTTCTCCAAAAGATAGAATAATAAAGAAACCCGTTGAAGAACCTGAACTTGTTCAAACAGTAAGAAAGATATTCAAAATTGAAGAGAAGGCTCCTGGGAAAGAGGAAACTGCGAAGAAAGGAACCCTTAAAGAAGGGGAGATAGCCGATTTTTTAATGGTTCTGGCCAATCAGGGAAGCGATGGCACACTTATCCTATCAAAAGGGGGACAGAAGGGATATGTGTATTTTGAGAAGGGAAATATAATAAATGCAAGCATAGATAAAATAGAAGGAGAAAAGGCGCTTTATAGACTTCTTGGCTGGAAGGAATGTGAGTATGAATTTGTCCCTGTAAGGGCACTAACTCCTGTAAGAATAAAGAGACCTTCAAATGTCGTTCTTATAGATGCTGTCCGCCAGATGGAGGAATTTGAGGCAATGAGGAGCAAACTTCCTATGAATGAACTTTTTGTAATACCAACTGTGGACATCTCTTCCCTTCCTTCGCATGCCAGCCCTCTTGTAAAAGAAATTATTCTCCTTACGGAGATATACAAAAAGGTAGAGGACATAGTGAATGCCTGCAGTTATCCTGACATACAGGTTCTGAAAGCAATTGCGGGACTCGCAAAAAAAGGATTGATAAAGTTAAAGAGCCCGCCTAAGAAGAGAAAAGTTGAAGAACCCATCATATTTCCCGATAATCTACAAAGGCTCAAGGAAAAGGTTATGGGAGGAAAGGGTGAAATCTCCAGAAGAGCCTATGCTCGGCTCATTATTTTCTGTGGTGCAGAAGAGACTGCTAAAAAATTCAAACTTTTTGCTTCAAAACATTCAGCAATTGCATTTTCAGATAAAAAGATTGAGTATTTTACCTCCATAGGAACCATAAATGTAGGAGAAAATATAAAAATTGAGATAATTTTTTTGAGACCCGATGAAAGTTATCTTCCTTTATACACCCTTATAAAGTTCAAAACCATCGGGGGTATTTATCTCATAACTGACCTGGCAAATGAAATCAAAACGCTTGAAAAATTTCACGAATACATGATTACAAAAATGGGAATTCCTTTCAGGCTCTGTGCGATGGATAAAAAAGACCTTTCTTCTATAAAAACCTCATTATTAACTGATAAAATTACATATCTTAAGACCCTTGAAGACTTGAGAAGCGTCTTAAACGAAGTAATAGGGGAAACCTTCCAAAGGTTCTGAGCTGGCAATCACCGGAGCCAAAAATTTCAACACCGAGAATACTTGACAAGAGATTTTGGATGGGTATTATTTAAATCATGAAATACGCAGTGATAAAAACAGGTGGTAAGCAGTACATAATAAAAGAAGGAGATGTTATTAAGGTAGAGAGGCTTAAAGATAAAAAGCCGGGAGAGATTGTCAAATTTGAGGAGGTCCTGTTCTATAAAGAAGATGGGAAAGTTCAAATAGGGACTCCTAAAATAGATGGAGCCTATGTTTCCGCTGAGATCATAAAAGAGGGGAAGGGTAAGAAGGTTATAGCCTTTAGATACAAGCCAAAAAAGAGGGTGAGTGTAAAAAAGGGGCATCGTCAGATATATACAGAGGTAAAAATAAAGGAGATAAGGATATAAGATGGCTCACAAAAAGGGACAGGGAAGTTCAAGAAACGGAAGGGATAGCCCGGGAAAGAGGCTTGGCGTGAAAGTCTTCGGGGGACAGATAGTAAAAGGAGGAAGTATAATAGTTCGCCAGTTGGGGACAAAATTCGTCCCCGGGACCAATGCGGGGATAGGAAGAGATTACACTATTTTTTCAAAGATAGATGGTATAGTTCGTTTTGAACATTCAAAAGGCAAGATAAAGGTTAACATTCTTCCTCTTCAGTAAATTCCGGGCTTTTTCACCTTTTTTTCAAGAAACTTGGTAACTCTGTATCATCTTCTCTAATTTCCATTATTTTTGAGGCTAATTCATCAAGTTCAAAGAGCGGGCGCTGGCTTCCCCCTTTCCTCATAAAAGAAGGGGTTTCAAAATCCAGTTCATGAGAAGGTTTTGTCTGAATTCCTATAGATGGCTGGAATGCTCTTTCCTTGGTTTTAAGACCGGTTGCTATGACGATAACTCTTATCCTTTCTCCAATGGATTCATCTGATATGGCTCCGAAGATAAGGTTTGCTGATGGGTCAAATTCATTTGTAATGTATTCCATTACCTCTTCTGCCTCATAGAATGAAACTCCCTTTCCAGCAGTTATATTTACAAGGGCGCTCGTTGCTCCTGTTATTGAAACATCGTCAAGAAGGGGATTGAAAATTGCGCTCTTTGCTGCATCTACCGCTCGGTTGTCGCCACTCCCGATGCCCATTCCCATTATGGCAAGCCCTTTGTGTGACATAACGCTCCTTACATCTGCGAAGTCTATATTTATAAATCCGTGCTTTGTTATCAGTTCTGCTATTCCTTTTACAGCCTGATACAGGACATCGTCTGTTTTCCTGAAGCCGTATTCAAACTCTGGTTTATCTGAGGAAGAGAGTGCCTGTTTAATTTTGTCATTCGGGATGACGAGGATTGTGTCCACAACTCTTTTTAGTTCTGCTATACCCTTGAGGGCATTGTTCATTCTCTCTTTGAGTTCCCATCTGAAAGGTTTTGTTACCACAGCCACAACAAGAGCATTCAGTTCTTTTGCTATCTCGGCAATGACAGGAGCTCCACCTGTTCCTGTTCCCTTCCCCATTCCGGCAGTGATGAAAACCATATCAGCGCCGTTGAGGACCTCTTTTATCTCATCTTTACTCTCAAGAGCTGCCTGTCTTCCTATCTCTGGATTTCCACCGGCTCCCAGTCCTCTTGTCAACTCTTTTCCAAGTTGAACTTTTATTGGTGCGATATTATTTGCGAGGGTCTGGGCATCTGAATTCGCTACGATAAACTCAACTCCCTCTATTCCCATTTCTATCATTCTCTGAACCGCATTTCCGCCTGCTCCTCCTACCCCTATTACCTTTATCACTGCTTTGCTCGTCTTTTTTGTCTCAAACTCTATCATTTTTATTCACCTCCTATATAATTTGCATTGTTTTTAAAAAATCCATTATTCTCTCTTTCAAATTTCTGTGGGCTCCTCTTCTGGGTCTCCAGCCATGTCCTGATAAAGTTCTGCTTTTCGCCCCCATAATGATAAGCCCCACGCATGCGGAATTTATGGGATTATTCACCATGTCTGCGAGTCCCCCTGCTTCCCTCGGCATCCCCACCCTTGCTGGCATGTCAAAAAATCTGCATGCCACATCAACAATGCCAGGGAGCAATGCGGTTCCACCGGTAAGAACTATTTCTGTCCCGAACGGTCTCTGTGAACATAAATCTACTACTTTCTTTACTTCTCCAAAAATGTCCTCAACCCTCGCCTCAATTATTTCAGCAAGCTTCTTTCGTGATTCCTGCCGAGAGCCTTTATATCCTGCATCAGGAACCTCTATTATTTCATCACTTCTAACCTGGGATGGGTCTGCATGTCCGTATTCTTTTTTGATTTTTTCCGCAAAGGAAACAGAGGTTTTGAGACCTATTGCAATGTCTCTCGTAATATAATTACTGCCAATATCTATTTCTGCTATCTTCTTTAAAGAACCATCATAAAATATGCACACTCCTGTAGTGCCACCTCCTATATCCGCCACAATAACCCCTATCTCTTTTTCTTCAGGAGTAAGAACAGCCTCGGCAGAAGCAATGGGTTTAACCACCAGTTCCTCAACCTCAATTCCTGCTTTTTCACAGCACTTGTAGATGCTGTTCACAGAAGTGCTCATTCCTGTTACAATATGAACATCAGCCTCTAATTTTATACCTACCATTCCTATGGGCTCTTTTATCCCCGATTGTCCATCTATTATAAAATCCATTGGCAGAAGGTGGATTACCTCTCTATCTGCTGGAAGATGGATTGCTTTGGCATAATCTATCGCCCTCATCACATCTGTTTCGGTTACCTCTCTTGTTTTTAAAGTAACCATTCCCCTTGATGTTATTCCCTCTATATGACCTCCGCCAATTGATACATAGGCTGACTTTACCTCTGTATCAGCCATAAGTTCTGCGTCTTCCACTGCCACCCTTATTGATTCAGCAATTGCTTCAATATCAATTATCCTCCCCTTCTTCACACCTCTTGAAGGATGCGTTCCAATACCTGTGATTGCCACAATGTCCTCGCTCACCTCTCCTATCATTGCACAGACCTTTGTGGTCCCTATATCAATTCCTGCAACTATTCTTTCTCTTCTTCTCATATTAACCTCCTAAAATTGTAAAACTGCTTTTTGTGGATAACTCATATCAATTGCTCTCGGGGAAATTCCTTTGTTTCTTATGTAGTTAAATGCCCACTTCACATACTTCATGTTTCCCAAATCTTCTCTATCAAGCGTAACAAGTATCCCGCTCAAATCTGTAATCCTTATTGTAGAAGCGTCAAAAACTATTTCCTTTGGGTAGGAATTAGAAACTCCTGTGTATTCATCAATAACTTTTTTAACTGAAGAAAGGTCCTGTCTGTTAAACTCTCCAAGAAGCAGTGGGAGATTTTGAAATTCTCTGCTTGATTTTGAGAATACAATTCCGTCCTCATCCACAAGATATTCACCCTCTGCAAGGTGGATCCTCGCAATAGGAACTCTTTCTTGAACCTCAACATGTATGGTATCAGGGAAGATTCTCTGAACAACGGCGTCTTTTATCCATCCTTCCTTAAGGAGTTCATTTCTCACACGGACAGGATTTACATCAAATATGTTCAGGCTTTCCCTGCCATTTTTTATTATGGCAATTATCTTTGATTCGGGAACCACCTTCGTCCCGTTTATCTTCAGGGATTTCACATAGAAATATGGAGAACTTTTAACTCTTTTTATGCCCTCTGTGGTTAGATAGGCACTCGCTATGGCAAAAAATCCACCCAGCATTAAGACAAGCGTCAGCCCCAAAATTTTAAAAGGTCCCAAACTTATCCTCTTCTCCCTGACTTTTACCTTCTTTTTAATTTTGTTCTTTCTGTTCATTTCTCCCTCCTTTTTATTTTTAAACTGGCTGTCTTCAAAATTTCTAAAACAAGTTGCTCAAAAGAAATGCCTTTTGAATTTGCTATTTTCGGAACAAGGCTTGTGGCGGTCATTCCGGGAATGGAATTTGCTTCAAGGAGATAAAAATTCTTACCCTTCACAATGGCGTCTATTCTGCTTACTCCTTCAAGACCTAAAAGGATATGAGCCTTGAGACAGGTTTTTTCCAATCTTCTGATAATCATCCTGTCTATAGTAGGCGGGATAATGTATTCTGTCATACCCGATGTGTATTTCGCAGTGTAATCGTAGAACTTTCTTGACGGCCTTATTTCCACCGAACCGAGAACTGAGTTGTTAAGAATTGCTACATGCACTTCCTTCCCCTTTATGAACTTCTCAAGAAGTAGAATTTCAGAAAAACGAAATGCCTCTTTTATTGCCTTCTCCATCTCCTTCTCGTTCTGAACTATTGAAACCCCTATGCTTGAACCTTCATCCACAGGTTTTATTACAACAGGAAAGCCAAAAGGATTTGAGAAATCTGCACCCCATTTTATGACTTTATAAGGAGGAACAGGAACTCCATTTTTCTCCCATACAATTCTTGAATAAAGCTTGTTCATTGAAAGGGCGCTGCCCAAAACTCCACTTCCTGTGTATGGGATTCCCATGAACTCAAGTATTCCCTGAACGCATCCGTCTTCTCCGAACTTGCCATGGAGTGCCACGAAGGCAACATCAATTTTTTCTTTTATAAGTCTTTCAAAAATGTCTTTCTTAACATCTATACCGACTGCTTTAAAACCCATTTTCAGTAAAGCGGAGAGGATAGCATTCCCTGTTTTTAGAGAAATTTCCCTTTCAGCAGAAATTCCACCCATCAAAACTCCTATCTTTTTCCTCCTGATGCTTTTCATTCTTCTCTTCCTATAACCTCTATTTCCATTTCAAGGGATATTCCCATTTCTTCCTTTACCTTCTTTTGAACTGCGTCTATCAATGCGAGGACATCCTTTGCTTTTGCTCCACCTTCATTTACTATGAAATTCGCATGCACAGGAGAAATTCTTGCTCCCCTTATTCTCATTCCCTTAAGTCCGAGTTCGTCTATGATTTTTCCTGCAGAGGCCCCCTTCGGATTTTTGAATACGCAACCTGCTGATGGCATATCATAAGGCTGGGTTTTCATTCTGCCTTCAAGAATTTTTTTCACCAGTTCTTTCGTTAGTTCCGGAGAGGTTTTTTCAAATTCCAGTTTTGCAGAGAGAATTGTCCATTTCCTGGGGATTGAAAGTTTTCTATAGGAAAAATTGAGTTCGGCTGAAGGTATGACTTTTTCTCTTCCTTTTTCGTCATAAACTGTTATTTCCTTTATGAACAGGGAGATGCTCCCTTCTTTGGTCCCGGCATTTGTCTTAATTGCTCCACCGAGATTTCCTGGTATGCCAGCCAGGCATTCAACTCCCTTCCCACCAGCATCGCTTACTGCTGAAACAATTGTGCTTAAACGGACCCCACATTCTGCAGAAACATAAATTTTCTCCGACTCACTTTGCACCTCAATGCGGTTCATAGCATGTTTTGTTGATATCACAACTCCTTCTATCCCCCCGTCTTTGACGAGAACATTTGTTCCGCATCCGAGAATGATATAGGGGATACTTGCTGATTTTACTTCCTCAAGGACAAATCCTATTTCTTCCTTTGTATTTGGAAAAACTATAAAATCTGCAGGTCCACCTATTTTGAAGGATGTATATTCGGACATAGGATAGGACTTCTGAAACCTTTCTCCAAACTTTTCTGTCATTTTTTCCTCAAACTTTTCCACCGTGCTTCTCCTCATGAAATTTATAGACATCACCTGCTCCGAGAGTCAGAACTATATCTCCCTCCCTCGCCACTTTATTTATCATTTCTTTAATACCTTCAAAATTGGGAATGTAATGAACCGAAGGATGTCCGCTGTCCTTCATTTTTTTAACAAGGACCTTTGAATTTATTCCTTCTATAGGGGATTCTCCTGCAGGATATATGTCCATCACAAGAACTGTATCAGCCTTGAAAAATGCCTTTGCGAACTCATCCATAAGAATGGAGGTTCTGGTAAACCTGTGGGGTTGAAAAATTACATGGACTTTTCCACCCTTTAAATGCCTTTCTATCGCTGATAGGGTATTCATAATTTCTGTGGGATGGTGTCCATAATCGTCGTAATAATATACTCCGTCTTTCGTTCCTTTGAATTCAAGCCTTCTCTCTATTCCCGAAAAGTTTTCAAGGGCGGTCTTCACATCTTTTGTGGAGATACCGAGTTCTTCTGCAACGCAGATACAGGCAAGGGCATTTACTACATTGTGAAGACCAAGAAGCGGGATAAAAAACTGCCCGACCCCTTTTCCACGATAGGTCACATTGAAAGAAGACCCTCTTTTTGAACTTTCTACAGATGAGACCCTGAAATCCGCTTCCCTGTGCATTCCGTATGTAAGGAACCTCCTTTTCACTTTTGGAATGAGACTTCTCACACCTTTATCGTCCATGCAGAGTATTGACAGACTCCAGAATGGAACAGCATTGAGAAAATGCAGGAATGCGGACTTCAAAGATTTTAAATTTTTGTATGTATCAAGGTGTTCTTTGTCAATGTTTGTGACTATTGCTATCACAGGACTTATCATCCTGAATGTGCCGTCGCTTTCATCAACTTCTGCGACAAAGTATTTTCCGCTTCCAAGACGGGCATTTGTCCCAAGACTTTTTAGCCTGCCTCCCACCACAAGAGTGGGGTCCACCCCTGCGGTGGCAAGTATTTCACCGATTAGAGAAGTGGTTGTAGTCTTTCCGTGACTCCCGCTGACAGCAATGCTGAATTTCATTCTCATAAGTTCGGAAAGCATTTCTGTCCTCGGAATTATCGGGATTCTTAACTCCTTAGCCCTAAGGACCTCCGGGTTGTCGGGTTTAATTGCTGAAGAGATCACTATCACATCTGCTCCTTCTATGTTTTTCGGGTCATGGATGTAAAAAATTCTGGCTCCGAGAGATTCAAGCCTATCGGTGATTTTTGACCTTTTTATGTCAGACCCGCTTACAGTGTATTTAAGATTCAGAAGCACTTCGGCGATTCCGCTCATCCCTATACCGCCTATGCCAACCATGTGAACCTTTCTAACCTTTCCTAACATTTTATAAGGCTCCTTAACCCGGCAACTATGACTTCATCTGCATCAGATTTAGAAAATTCCTTCATCTTTCTCGCCATCTCAAAGACTTTCTTGCTTTCTATTAACTCCTTTATTATTTCCGAAATCCTTGAAGGAGTGGCGTCTTTTTGCTCAACACATACGCCTCCGCCCATGCTTTCTACCTCTTTTGCATTTGTGAATTGATGGTTATAAGCAGCGTAGGGATACGGGATGAAAATGGCTGGAACCCCGGCAGTTGAAAGTTCAGCGATTGTCAATGCACCAGCCCTGCAAACTGCGAGGTGTGCCCTGGAGAGGAAGATGTGAATGTCTGGATTGAAATCAAAAACTTCTGCTTCTATTCCCAGTTCTTTGTATCTACTTTCTACAAATTCCATATCCGTTTTTCCTGTTTGATGAATAACTTTTGTCCTAATTCCGTAATCAAGAAGGTTTTTAAAAACCTCTGGCATTAACTCATTTAAAAAGCGGGCTCCCTGACTTCCTCCCAAAACCATGATGGTAGGGTAATCTGACCTGTTCTCCACCATCTGATACGGAAAATTTTTTACCTCTTTTCTCACGGGATTCCCCGAAAAGATGATTTTTTTCGCCTTCAGATATCTCCTGCTCGTGTCAAAACCTGTAAAACAAAGACTGCTTATACCGGAGAGTATTTTGTTTGTAAGTCCAGGGATGGTGTTCTGCTCCATTATGGCTAAAGGAATTCTCATAATCCATGCTGAGAAACACACCGGGAAAGAAGCATAGCCTCCAATACCTAACACGACAGATGGCCTTTTACGAAGGAATAACGAAATAACTTTCAGGATGCTGAAAGGGATTTGAAACAAAATGAGGACTCCGCGGATTCCCTTACCTTTGAATGGGCTGATGTTCAAAACTTCAAGCGGAAAATTCCTTATGAGTTTTTTCTCCATTCCGTAAGAACTTCCGACGAACAGGACATCTCCTCCTTCATCTTTCCATCTTTGAGCAATTGATAGACCGGCATATATGTGTCCTCCTGTTCCGCCGGCACCTATTACAAGAAGTCCTTTATTTTCTTTCACTTCTTCTCTCCATTGAAAGAATTATTCCGACAGAAATAAAGGCTGAAAAAATTGAATTTCCCCCATAACTTACAAAAGGAAGTGTTATTCCCTTGGGTGGAAGAAGAGCAAGAGTCACTCCTATGTGGACCACAGCCTGGAAACAGATGAGAAAAGTCAAAAGGAAAGTGGAGAGGGATATAAATGGCTCCTCTGCTGAAATGGAAATTTTCACCCCGGATACGAAAAGGACTACAAAGAGCCCAAGAAGTAAGCATGAACCTAAAAACCCCATCTCCTCGCCAAGAACAGAAAATATGTAATCGGTAAAAGGTTCCGGGAGATAGTGGAGTTTTGCTTTCCCCTTTCCAGGACCCACACCAGTTATCCCACCGGCTCCGATTGCATAAATGGACTGCAGAATCTGATATCCCTCAGATTTTTGATATTCCTCCGGATTGAGAAACGCCATTATCCTGTGCTTTTTTTCAGCGGTATTCTTGTTCATCAAAAGATATCCTGAAACAAGCACACATCCTGCTGTGCCAGCAAAAATCAAGTGTTTTAAAGATAAACCCCCGACAAAACATGCGGTAATGGTTATGAGGAATAGAAAGGCAGCAGTTCCCATGTCAGGTTCTTTTAAAAGCAGGACCCCAATTGGAATATACATAAGTAACGGGATAAGAAGTTTACGCACACCTTCTGGTTCCGTTGAAAAAAATCTTGCAAGGGAAAGACAGAGGGCTATTTTTACATATTCTGAAGGCTGGAGGGTCCATCCGCCAATTCTTATCCATCTGTATGCGCCATTTATTTTTACTCCGATGCCAGGGAAGAATACAAGGATTAAGAGCAAGGTGAGCAGGATCAGGGAAAGATAGGAAATTCTGTAGTAGAAGCCTGGTTTAAGAAAAGATGATACGACCATGAGTATGAAACCTATGCAAACAAAAATTGCCTGTTTTTTGAAATAGAAGAAGCCGTCTCCGAACTTTTCCATAGATTTTATATAACTTGCGCTAAGAACCATCATCACCCCTATAAAAGAAAGAACGAAGACAACAAGGATTATTACCTCCCTTTTTCTCATCCTGTATACCTCTTTACAATTTCCATAAACCTTTCACCCCTTTCCTCATAGTTTCTGAACATGTCAAAACTTGCGCATCCAGGAGAGAACAAAATTCTGTCTCCCTTCCTTCCAATTTTGACTGCTGTTTCAACAGCCTCTTCAAGGTTCTGAACGACGAAAACATCCGAGCCACAATTCTCAATCTCATTTCTTATCGCCTCCCGAGATTCCCCGAATAGAACCACGCCCTTTGCCTTATTTCTTATTTCCTCTCTCAAATCATAAAACGAAAGATTTTTATTCCGCCCCCCCATAATAAGTATAATTGGGGCATCTATAATTTTAAGTGCATTCATGACCGAGGCAGGGGTAGTTGATTTTGAATCGTTATAAAACTCTATCCCCTTCCATTCTCCAACCTTCTGGAGCCTGTGCGGAGGCGGTGTAAATGATTTTAATACCCTGATGTAAGTATCTTCTTTTATACCAAAAGCCTCTGAGAATATGAGGTACGCAAGAAGGTTATCCCAGGATAGAACTCTCATCAGAACCTCTTTGTCAAAATGAAATTCCTTTACCCCCGAGACCTTCAAAACTACCCTATCCGAGATTTTGTAGGCACCCCTGTCAACTTCCTTTTCTGTGCTGAAGAAGAAGGTGTTACTCTTCAAATAAAAATCGTTCATAAAAGGAACCTCTGCAGAGATTATTGCTATGTCATCTTTTTCCTGATTTTTGAAAATTTTGGCTTTTGCTGTGAAGTATTCACTCATGTCTTTATACCGATCAAGATGGTCAGGTTTTAGGTTTAAAAGGATTGCTATTTCTGGACGAAATTTTTCAACCCATTCAAGTTGGAAACTTGAAAGCTCAAGGACTATATAATCGTAATCCTTTCCGTATGCGTCAATATAAGGTGTTCCAATATTCCCGCCTGTAAAAACTTTATACCCTGCTTCTTCAAGAACTTTTGAGATAAGTAAAGAGAAAGATGTCTTTCCTTTTGTGCCAGTAATTCCGATTACATTCCCACCAACCCATTCGTATGCATCCTCTACATCCCCCTTCACTTTCTTTTTATCCTCTACAAATTTTAGTATTGAAGAAGGTGGAACCCCGGGACTCACTATAATTCTTTCAGCAAAATTAAATATCTCTCTTGAATGACCTCCCCCAATAAATTCAGAAACCTCCTTTATCTTCTTCATTTCTTCTGTGGAGAATTCCTCCTCCTTTTTTATGTCGTTTATAATCACCTCGTATCCCATTCTTCTGTAAAACCTTGCCACAGAAACTCCTGTTTTTCCGCCACCCACTATCACTACCTTCATCTCAATTTTAAAGTGCTTAAAGCGAAAAGTCCGAAGAGGATAGAGAGTATCCAGAAACGGACGATTATCTTTGACTCCGGAATTCCGTTAAGTTCAAAATGATGGTGGATCGGTGTCATTCTAAAAACCCTTTTCCCTGTAAGTTTAAACGATATAACCTGAATCATCACTGATAGAGTTTCTATAACGAAGACCATCCCCGCTATAAAAAGCACGAACTCACTTTTTGAAAGAACTGCTACCGTTCCCAGACCGGCACCGAGGGCAAGAGAGCCGACATCTCCCATGAAGACCTGGGCTGGATAGGCATTAAACCATAAAAAACCAAGTCCAGTTCCTACAATAGCTCCACAGACCACTGCAAGCTCACCTGCATTTTTAACATAGGGTAGTAAAAGATAACTGGCGAATTTTACATTTCCGGTCACATAGGATACTATCAGAAGGACTCCTGCAGTGGTGATTACAGAACCTATTGCAAGACCATCGAGCCCATCTGTGAGGTTCACTCCATTGGCACTTCCCACAATCACAAGAATTGCAAAGAGGAAATAGAGAATCCCTATTTCAGTTCCAAGTTTCTTGAAGAAAGGTATGTTCAGAACCGTGGAAAAATCTGTTTTGTAATATATGTAAAGGAAACAGATAAGGACAACCATGCATTCAAGAAGAAATTTTATCTTCCCTTTTATACCGAGGGTTCTCCTCTTTTTTGATAGGTCATCCAACAAACCAATTCCTGCAAAGAGCAAGATGATGAGTGTAGAAAAAAGGACATATTCATTTCTCAGATTTCCCCAAAGGAGGATGGTAATAAGAATGGAAAGGGTAATAAGTATCCCTCCCATCGTCGGCGTCCCTTCCTTCTTTGCGTGTCTTTCTGGAATGTCTTCCCTCTTCTTTTCCTGAACGAGGCTGTGTCTCTTCAAAAGGTTTATAAATCTGGCTCCTGTCAAAATTGTAAGCAGTGCTGAGAAAATGATTGCCCCGCCAGTTCGGAAAGTGATGTATTTGAAAACATTAAAGCCGAAGAAGTATTTTGAAAGCGGATATAGAAATTCAAGAAGCATCTTTGCCTCCTAACCTCTCTTTGAGGATTTTAAACACGCATTCAACCCCTATTTTGTGGGAAGCCTTAAAAAGAACCACATCTCCCCTCTCCAGAATTTTGAGGAGTTCATCAGCACATTTATTATGGTCATCAAACCTTTTTATCTTCCCTCTCATCCCGCTTTCCACTGCCTCTCCGTAATCCCCTTTAAAAAACACCACAAGTGGAGAAATGCGGGCAATTTTTCTGCCCAGTTCATAATGTTCATCAAAACTTTTTTCCCCGAGTTCAAGCATGTCTCCTATTACGAGGATTTTTCTTCCTTTAAAAATTTGCAGGTTTTCTATGGCGGATTGAAAGGAAACAGGATTTGCGTTGTAGGAATCGTTTATAAGGGTTATGTCCTTTATTTTTAAAACTTCCCACCTTCCTTCGGGGGCGTTTAATCTCTCAATCCTCTCTTTCATATCAGATGGATTTATACCAAGATATATTGCTGCCGAAGAGGCTGCGAGGATGTTCTGGAGAAAATGTCTTCCTTTTAGAGCGGTTTTAAATGATATTTTCATTCCTTTTCCATAGATCTCACCCCTCATTCCGCTTTCGTCAATAGAAATTATTCTTCCGCAAAAATCTGCCGATGGATCCATTCCGTATGTTATCTTTCTACACCTGAGGAAATTTGAAACCTTTAGGACTAACGGGTCATCCACATTTACAAATCCCGCACCGTTTTCAGGGATACTTCTAAAAATCCAGCCCTTCTCTTCAGCAATGTCTTCAATCTCTCCCAGGCCTTCTGTATGTGCTTTTCCTATGAGTGTAATCAGTCCGAAGTCAGGTTTTGATATTTCGCATAGCCTCTTTATTTCGCCTTTCCTGTTCGTCGCAAGTTCAAGCACCGCTCCCTCTTCTTCTTTCAGAAAAAGGAGAGTGAGGGGGACTCCGATTAAATTATTCATATTGCCTTTGTTTTTACCCCATTTTATATCGGGTGATATGAGGTAATGCAGAAATTCCTTTGTAGTGGTTTTCCCACTGCTTCCCGTTATTCCGAATATCTTAAACCCCCTTTTCATTCTGTAGCCCATTGCTATATCTCCGAGTGCTTTAAGGGTGTCCCGTGTGCGAAAAAACCACACATTTCCATTTATTTCTACATCTTTTTCACAGATGACCCCTCTTGCGCCCTTACTTATAGCCTCTTTAACGAAATCATGACCGTCAAATCTCTCACCCTTTAATGCTATGAAAATTTTTCCTTTCACATCCTCTCTTGTATCTGTGGATACTCCATCAAAAAAGTTCATCCCGCCTTTCTTTACAACTTCCAGTTCAGCCCATTTTATTATTTCGTCCACCTCAAGCATCTTATCTTTTCATCTCCTCTAACGCCTTCTTCACTTCTTCTGTGTCAACAAAGGGAATAACTCTGTCCTTCAGTATTTGATATCGTTCGTGTCCCTTCCCGGCTATTAGAAGCACATCGCCTTCCCTTAAAGAGGAGACCGCCATTTTTATAGCCTTCCTCCTATCAGGTTCTACAATGCATATCACTTCCTTTCTGAGCTCCCTTTTTGCTTCTTCCACCCCTATCATTATGTCTTCAATTATTTTTAATGGGTCTTCCGTTCTCGGATTATCTGAGGTTATAAAGAGCATGTCCGCAAAAGAATACGCTACCTTTCCCATTTCCGGTCTTTTACCTTTGTCCCTGTCCCCACCGCATCCGAAAAGAACTATAAGTCTTTCCTTCGTAATTGTTTTCAATGCCTTTAAAACTCTTAAAAGCGCATCAGGGGTATGAGCGTAGTCAACAAACACCGAGCCTTTCGGAATTTCAACCTTTTCAAGCCTTCCCGGGACCCCTTTCAGACCTTCAATCCCCTTGACTATTGAATGTTGAGGAAGCCTTCTGCTTATACCATAAGAAATTGCAGATAGTATGTTGTAAAGGTTATGTTCGCCGATCAATCTACTTTTTATTCTGAGACTTCCTTCAGGGGTTTTTACATCGGCCACTATCCCGTCTTCCGAAAAAAGTCTCTTTTCAGCATAAACATCCGCCGATGAGTCTGAAATAGAGAATGTTATTACTTCAACTCCTTTTTCAGGGATGAACTCCTTCCAGAACGGGTCATCTCTGTTCAGGATTGCTACTTTCTTTCTTTTTTTAGAAGAAGGAAGGAGTTCCTTGAAGAACCTGACTTTAGCCTTTCTATAATCCTCAAATGTTTTATGAAAATCGAGGTGGTCTCTTGTGATGTTTGTGAAAATTCCAATGTCAAAATTAACCCAATCACATCTTTTCTTTTCAAGCCCTATTGAAGTTACCTCCATCACTGCGTTTTTACATCCCTTCTCTTTGCCTTGAGAAAATATCCTGAATAAATCCGCTGTATCAGGGGTGGTCAATAAAGCAGGTTGCTTCTCACCGTTTATTGAGACCTCCACGCTGCTTACAAGTATGCTTTTATAGCCGCATTCAGTATTTATATTGTGAATGAGAAAGGCGGTCGTTGTTTTCCCGTTTGTCCCGGTAATTCCTGCTACATGAACCTCTTCCGAAGGATTCCCGTAAAATTTCATAAGGAGTCCGAGGAGATTATCCTTTAAGTTTTTCACCCTGACAAAGGTAACATCTTCTGTCGCTTCCACAGGGTCTTCACATAATACTGCTACCGCCCCGTTCCTTATGGCAGAATTTATGTATTTTGCCCCGTGTGTCCTTTCACCTTTGAGTGCGAGAAATGCATCTCCCTTCTTCACGGTTTCAGAATGGGTGGCAATTCCGGATATTTCGGTAGTTGGTGAGCCACGGATTAGTGAGTATTCAAGTCCGTTTAGAAGTTCTTCAATTTTTTTACTCCTCATTTATTACCTCGGCCTTCTCTATCTCCCTTTCATATGGAATTCTGTAGAGCGACATCGCCCTTGAAATTATCTTTCCGAACGCAGGGACAGCAATTTTGCTCGCATAGATCTCACCCTGGGGCTCATCAATTACCACTATTCCTATAACCCTTGTATCTCTGAAAGGAGCGAATCCAAGGAAACTGGATATGTATTTAGTGCGGGAATACCTGCCCTCTTCTTCATCATACTTCTGCGATGTTCCTGTTTTTCCGCCCACATAGTATCCGTTAACTGAGGCTGCTTTTCCTGTTCCCCTCTCAACAACCTCAACCATTACTTCCTTAACCTTTTCCGCAGTTTCGCTTGAAATCACCCTTCTTAAAAAAGTGGGAGTAGCCTTGTAGATTTCCACACCGTTTTTTATTACGGAAGAAACAAGAAATGGTTTTACTGTATAACCTTCGTTCACTATGCTGGAAAAAGCAACAAGCATCTGGATTGCCGTAACTCCTATTCCCTGCCCGAATGAAATTGTGGTGAGTTCAACTGGAACCCACTTTAAGAAATTTTTAACTATACCAGGGCTTTCCCCGGGAAAATCTATTCCTGTTTTTCTTCCGAACCCGAACTCAGAGATGTAATGACCTAATGTATTGGCTCCAATTTTCCATCCAATTTTTGCTGTTCCTATGTTTGATGAATAGACAATTACATCTTTTACTGTCAACAGTCCAAAGGGTTTGTAATCAGCAATTACCCTGTCATCCACTACCATACTGCCGTTTTCACAAAATATTCGGTCAGAAAGTTTAACAATACCTTCTTCAAGACCCGCTGCCAGAGTGAATACCTTGAAAGTGGACCCTGGCTCAAACACATCTGTAACAGTCCTATTTCTATAAGTATCACTAGGGTACCTGGTAAAAACATTTGGATTGAAGGTGGGATATGAAGCCATAGCAAGCACCTCCCCTGTTTTGGGGTTCATAAAAATAGCAACTCCGCTCCTCGCCCGATATTCCTCCACCGTATCAGAGAGCACCTTTTCTACCTCATCCTGAAAATCCCTGTCAATTGTGAGCACCATCTTTATTTCCCCTGTCTTTTCAGGGGGCTCTATGTATATAAAATTACCCTTTCCGTCTATTTCTACCCTCACTTCCAGTTCTTCTCCCTTGAGATACTCGTCATAATACTTTTCCAGACCCGTCAGACCCTCTCCGTCAACTCCTACAAACCCCAAGACAGGCGCTGCTAATTCTTTGTTGGGATAGTGCCTTTTGTATTCGTAATGGATGTAAAATCCTTTAACTCCCGACGAAAGGATTCTATCTGCCTCCCAAGGGGTTACCCATCGTTTAATCCACACAAATGGGCTTCTGGTTCTGATTTTTGAAAGTATTTCATCGTAAGAAATATCAAGGATAGAGGATATTTTTCTGGAGGCGTTTACAGGGTCATGAATTTCCTGAGGACGGGCATATACTGAAGGAACCTTTAGGCTCAATGCCATAAGGTTTCCGTTCCTGTCCACTATAACCCCTCTCCTTGATGAAATTTTAATCCTCTGCTGGGATTGAGAGAGCATCTTTTCCCTGTATTTATCGCCCTTCAGTATCTGTAGATACCCGACCCTTCCTAAAAAAACCATAGTTATCCATATATATACAATAGAAACAATTTTTATCCTCCCTGAAAAATGGCTTCTCTTTCTTCTATTTCTCATCGCTACCTTCCAGAACAGGTATAATTACTATCATTCCTTCAGAAGGCTCATTCATACCAAGTTTCTTTTTTGCGATTTCCTTTATTCTTTCCGGACGAGAGAGTGCGGCTTTCTGAAGTTCAAGTTCGGACATCTCTGAAACAAGTTTATTTTTCTCTATCTCTAATGCGGTTATTTCCTGCCTCATCTCAATGGTTATGTGCCTGACGACAATTCTTGCGAGAAGAGGTATACCAATGACCAGCGAGGCGACCACCATAACGGAAAGTGCTGACACCATTTCTTCCCTTCTTCTTTTTCTTGTGGTGCTACCCATTTCTTCCATAAAATTCAAAGGCTCTCATCTTTGCAGACCTGGCTCTCGGATTTTCAGATATTTCCTCTGGAGAAGGAGTTATTGGCTTGCCGAAGATTCTCTTCCCCCATCCATAGTACTCCCAGGCTCTGAACTGGCTTTTCACAATTCTATCTTCAATAGAGTGAAAACTTATGATTACTATCCTTCCATTTCTTTTTATAAAATAGGGTATCTTTCCGAGAAAAACCTTCAGATTTTCTATTTCGCCGTTCACCTCTATTCTTATCGCCTGAAACACCTTTGTAGCAGGATGTATCCTTCTTCTGCCTTTGTAAAATTTTGCTACTATCTCTGCAAGTTCATCTGCATACTCAATAGGCTTTCTCCGTCTTCTCCTTACAATCTCCTCAGCAATTTTTCTTCCAAATCTCTCCTCACCATATTCTTCAAAAATTCTAACGAGGTCTTCAAGGGCGTATGTGTTAACAACCGTCCACGCTGAAATAAAGCTATCGCTGCAGTCCATCCTCATATTCAACGGGGCATGAAATCTGAAACTGAACCCCCTTTCAGTGGAGAGGATTTGTTCTGTTGAGACCCCGAGGTCGAGCAGAGCCCCGTCAAGAAAAAAATCACCTTCAAGATAGTTTTCAAATGATGCAAAATTCCCGTGAACTATTTTGCAGTATTCCTTATATGGAAGAAGACGCTCTTTCAAAATTTTTATGGCATAAGGGTCTATATCAATTGCAATAAGTTTTCCTGTTGGAATAATTCTCCTCAAAATTTCTTCGGAATGCCCTCCACCGCCAGCGGTTCCATCAAGGTAAATCCCTCCCTTCTTTGGGGCAAGCAAATCCACAGCTTCCTTCAGAAGGACAGGGCGATGGAATGGTTTACATCCTTTTTCGCCATCAACCATTTTCAGGCTTCTCATCTTTTTCTCCCTTTTTTAGAGAATTTCTTCTCTTCTCTATTTCATTTATTTCTTTTTCCCATTTTTCTTTATCCCATATTTCAAAGGCAAAACCTGCTCCTATAATTGCCACTTCTTTATTTATGCCCACCCTCTGTCTGTGAGATGGTGGTATTAAAAGTCTTCCGTGAGAATCAAGTTCTGCAATTTTTGAACTTGACATGGCCCATCTTCTAAAATCGATCTCGCTCTGGTCTATTCTCGGGTCAGAAGGAAGATGGGGCTTTATTCTTTCGCCTGTTTCCTTTTCCCAGTCGTCGTATGGAAAAACCACTATGCATTTATCACCGTCCATCATGAGAACTACTTTCCCTTTTGTCCTTTTTTCAAGACTTTCTCTAAACTCAGCCGGAATACTCACTCTTCCACGGTCGTCAATAGTATGAAAGTAATTGTCCGTAAAATAGGTCTTTTTATATCTTTCTCCCATTTTATCCCATTTTATCCCACAAATTTTTAAAATGTCAAGTGTTTTTTTATGTGCTTTCTGAAAAACCCTTTCTTTAGTTTTAAGGGGGTTTTGAGTGGGGGTTATTTTGGTTTTTCTTTCTAAATTTTTCTTCCCCTCCTTCTAATTTTTCCTTTT
>Ga0078972_1003761_pt1 | contig 37952 bp, 33 predicted proteins | sample YelNatPaOPGAMG01_FD_67568 | JGI IMG/M metagenome (GOLD analysis project Ga0078972, IMG submission 67568) | Hot spring thermophilic microbial communities from Obsidian Pool, Yellowstone National Park, USA - OP-RAMG-01 (SPADES assembly) (version 2) | ecosystem: Environmental > Aquatic > Thermal...
TCACCGTAACTAATGCCAAGCAAATCTGCTCCAGCATTTACAAAATCTCGAGCGTTATGCGCGCGAACTCCGCCAGCAATTTTAATTAGAAGAGGTAAATTATTATTAACGATATAGTTTGCCATAAATTCTGTATATTTTACTCTGGTTACGGTTTCAATATCAAGTTTAGTCTCTTTGGGAATTAGAAAATTTTGCCTGGTAGTCCAATCTTTGATGCAATAGATCCCTGCTTCTGGTAATAAATTTAAAATCCAGATAATTGATTCTTTATCGAACTGCCATAAATACGGTATTTGGCAAATTAATTTTACTTCAGGTAGATATTTTTTTACCGCTTGGCATTCTTCTATAATTTTTTCTTTATTACGTTCAGCTACATATCTTAAATTTATTACCGGATCTCCTCCTACCGCTCCCACTAAAGCAGCAGCTTCTGCCTCTGCTTTTTTCGCCTCAAGACCTCCTAGCCCATCAGCAAAATCAATAACAACTTCCGGCCTAACCGAGCTGCCAGTGAGATATTTAACCAATTTCGGCAAATCAGCAACATGCACCATTGCGCAACGCGCAGCTACTCCCGGAACAATTTCTTTGGCAACCGATGCTAATTCTTGAATTTCTTTTTCTGAACCATTAGCATACAAATACGCCAGATCAAATCTTTCTGCCGGGTTTCTTACTTTAAGATTAGGCATCTTGAAAAAATTTATTGAGTAATTTTATTAAACTGGTTCATATCAGCCGTTGCTTGATCATTAAGAGCATTAATTGATCTGATTTCAGCATTAAGCTGACCAATAAGACTTTCTATTTGAGTTCGACTGACGGGTTGATCGGTAAATCGCAATCTTAAATATAGCAATAATCGATTAAGATAATCGCTATAGTTTATAAGTCCATTTATTAAAGCCAACCTATCGCTTATCGCTTCCAAAGCTAATTGTTTGGCTTGAAAATTATCAAGAGTTGAAAGAGCTTTAGTCATCTCGACAAGTTCGTTAGATAAAAGGACCGCTTGGTTTCTGATGCTAAAATTTTTATCAAAAATTTGGCTGGTTAAATTCAAAGCATCAACGTAGTCTCCGGAATTGTCCATTTGGTTAATTTGAGCCAAATCGTTAGCTGATTGATTAGCAAATGAAACTATACTTTGAGAAATAAGAGCTGCTTGTTGATTAGCTTGAATGAAATCTGGAGAAACTTTATTTTGAGCGCTAAAAGATGGCTCAAGAAAATAATAAATTCCAAAACCAATAACTACTACTATTAAAAATATAATAAAAAATCTTAATTTATGATTAATCATTTTCATCCTTATTAATATAATCTTAATTTATTAACTTGAAATAATCAAATTAATAAGACAAAATTTATTTATAAGCGGGTATCGTATAGCGGTATTATGGCTCCCTTCCAAGGAGCAGACACGGGTTCGACTCCCGTTACCCGCTCTAGAATTTAACTTTAATTTTTCCAACTTTTTCATAGGCGGCGCGAAGTAGCGTTGAATTTGCCGGTAAAATTCCTGAAAAACTTAACAACTTAACAAAATAAATTTATTTCAATGCCTACTTAAAAGTTAAAAATTAAGCTGACTAATCAGACTTGACTACTTATATGTTTAGTTATATAATTCAGTCAGAGTTTTAGATTTAAAATTAAATAAAAGGAGAAAAAATATGGAAGTAGTTGCTTTAGGAGGAGTTCCCTTATCAACCGATAATGATGGGCAATATCGCGGCGGAGTGTCAGTAGGTTTAATTCATAAAGAAAGTTCTAGTGTTCTTGTCTTGGATGCCGGCTTAATGAAAGAACCGGTGGAGTTTAGAAAAAACCAGAGAATCTCTATTATCAGGCGTCCAGATGAAAATTTACCTGCCACTAAGTTTCCTTTCTCGGTAAACGATTTATTACCTAATTGGAGTCTTTTAGATGAGTATAAGAATATTTATATTCTTATCACTCATGCCCACGCTGATCATGCGGCTGGATTGCCATTCTTATACAAACGAATGAAATTAAAAGGCAAGCATGTGAAAGTTATAATGAAGCCCGAATCTTATCGTCTACTTAAAATTCTTTTGCTTGATATGCTAAAAATATTTGAAGCAAGAGAAGAAAAATCGACTGCGGCTACTGTTAATGAATTTCTTTTTCATCACCGAAAAAAAGATTTCATATTTCTTAATATGCTAGCACCAACACATCTCGGCCAGTTCAGTATTGAGGCTTATAACAGCGGGCATATACTAGGAGCAGTATCTTATCTAATTACTGGGCCAGATAAAAAGAGAGTGATTTTTACCGGAGATATTTCGTTTTCAAATCAATCTCTTTTATATCCTTCAAGAATAGTAGATGGCTCTGGTAATTTAGCCAACTCTCCGATTGATTTATTAATTACCGAAGCAACAAGCGCAACTCGAGATTTTCCTTCAAATTTCACCGAAGAAGAAAAAAAATTTATTGAAGAAGTTAATAAAATTAGGAATCAAGGAGGTTGGGTAATAATCCCAGCTTTAGCAATAGGTCGAGTAAGTGAAATTTTAAATATTTTAAACAGAAATGGAATTCGACCTTTCTTAGAAGGGGAGTTAGCTAAAGAGAGTGTCAAAGCTTATCAAAAAAGCGGGTACAATATTCGCTATAACGAATTCGAATATTATGGCGCTCGAGAAAAAATTGGTCCACTAGTAGTAGTCGCCCCATCTGGTATGCTAAACGGAGGTTGGAGTCTTTGGTGGGCAAAAAAGATTATCAATGACTCAAAGTCGGCAATTCTTATAACTTCTTGGCAAGATCCGGTTGGAGTTGGAACTTTTCTTCTTAATTCTCAGAAAGAAGAAAAGGTTTTGTTTTATGATTTAAGAAAAGAGAAATGGGAAGAAAAAATTATCAGAGCTGAAATCAAACAATTCAGCTTCTCAACTCATCCTTGTCTTAATTCATTAAAGAATATGGGAAACGCTAAGAGCACTAAGAGCACTATGTTAATTCATGCTGACCGAAATTCGTTGATAGTAGCAGCCTCGGCGATAAAAAACAGTTTTGTTCCCGAGATTGGAAAAAAATATATTTTGTAAAAAACCATATAAGGAGGTTTATATGAAAGAAAAAGAAAAAGAAAATGTAAAACAAAATTTGCTGTCTGCTCTTAAAAATGGCGGACGAGGAGAAACAAAGGTTTGGGAAAATGGAGTGTGCATTGGAAAATTAATCTTTAGTGTTTCGAAAATCGGGAATAGCGTCAGAGTTTATCCTTACTATTTCAAGGCAAATGTAGCAAATGAAGTGGCTAAAATCCAGAATGACTTGATAGATTTTATAAAAATTATCAAGGATAGCCATTTATACATTATGCAACCATCGATAGAAAGCGGCCGAATTGACTATAAGACAACGTTACTGCAAAAGAATATTCTTATTAAATTAGTATCGATTTTCCACCAATCATGGAAAATAGAGAAAAAAGAAGAAATGACGACTAAGATGATAGCAGCAAAAAAGAGCGGACTTGTCTATAGCATGAAAGAAGCTGTAAAGAAATAAAAATTAAATGAAATAAAATTTGCCTCGCTTAAAGCGAGGCTTTTTTTATAAATTATTTTTTATAAGAACGAGTTTTGGGGGTCACCCAGAAACCTAATCGAAATTTTCCTCCCAAAGCTAATCTTGTTTGAGCCTCAATGGCTGGAATAGCGCCAAAAACAATAAGAGTGATAGGCATCAAAAACCATTGCAAGACATACCAGACATAATGATAGCTTTTAAACCATTGAGGTTTTGGCGGCAAGATAATAATATTGATTATTGCCGAACTTATAATACCTATAGACGCTAATGTCATTAATAACTTAGTTACTCCTGGCAAGCTATATGACAAAAGAGTATAGTGAAATTTATCTCCTCCTAAAATAATAGGCAACCAACCCATAGCAAATATTAAAATAGCATTAGTCGCCCAAGAATTAAATCCTTCAATAACATTAAAAGCCCAATAAATTTTTTTTCTTAACGGAATTAATTTATTTTTCTGAAAACCCTCTAAAAGATAAGGGATATTTTCTGAACCCCAAGCCCAACGCCTTTGTTGCTTATAAAGATTTACCATTGTTTTCCAAAATGTCGGAGCAGCATTAGCATCCATCATAATTGGAAAATAAAGTGGAATAACTGAAAAATTTCCATTATATTTTAAATAACATTGCCAAAATATTCTTGAATCTTCTGAAACAATATCTCTATCCCAATAATTAACATCTAAAAGAACTTTTAAAGGTATTGATTGAGAAGAAAAAGTAGTTAATCTTTCGGGTCTAGCTTGCTGCATTGTTTGCCAAAAAGTTGATGATAGAGAAACAACCCGAGCTAAAGCTGGAGCCTGATATATGTTATTAATAAAAAGCGGTATTGGCTGGTAAATAACCTGATTCCTATCTGGCGTACTTAAATAAACATAAGTAAGCCGTGAAAAATAATTTTCTGGAGCTTTAGAGTCAATATCAAAAACAGAAACAATGACTTTTAATTTATCAATTTTTTCTGCTTCTATAATTTTAGCGACCGCTTCTTTTGCCGCCCAAGTTTCATTTGAGCCTTTACCAGGAATCTCTCCTTCTAAATTAGCAGGATGGACTGTGATTAAAAGTTTATGAAAAATATCGCCAAATTGGCGCTTTATTTCTATTGCTGTTTGAGCGACTGAAGGATTGTTTGTAATAGCTCTTTCTTCCTGAGCTAAAACAACAATTAATTTATCTTTTGGATAATTTGATTTTTCCAAACTTTCAAAAGATTCTTTAACCACCTCGAGTGGTTCGTTATACATTGGAAAAATTACTAAATGATAAATATTTAGCCAATCGTTTTTAAATTCAATTTGAAGTTTTTCTTGCCAATTAATTTTTAAATTCTCTCTCATCTTTTTAAAACCAACTCGTAAATGTAAAGACAGAAAGAAGGTTTTAAGTAGCCAATAAATATCAAATAAAATTATAAATATAGCTGCATATTGGGGAATTTTCCAAGAAGCCAAAATCATCAAAATAAAAACTAACCAAGTTAAGCTTGCCGGCAAGATTTCATAAAACTTTTTCATTTAAAAACTTAGTGAAGAAAAAGAAATCTATCTAAAGCAAAGAGGTGTGAATTCTGAGTTAAAAGCACCGCTAAGGCGGCTAAAATTAATAAATCGAAATCAATTTCGCCAACAAATTTATGATTTTTAAAATTAATTGCTTTCCAAATTAAGATAACTACAAATTGAGTAATAAGCAAAATTATTGGGATCTGAATATAAAATCCGCAAAGAATCATTAAGCCGCCAAAGAATTCTAAAATAGAAACTACTGGCGCCCAGAACCAAGACGGCCAAAATCCCAGGCTTTTAAAATTAACTTTTGTTTGAGATAAATTTTTTAATTTTGGAAGTCCGTGAAATATAAAAATCAATCCAAGGATAATCCTCATCAACAGAATCGCAAAATCATTGAATATATAGATTATTAAAAAATAATTCATCATTAAATATTATTATATATTAATTACAAAAATCTTGTAGCCCTATCGGGATTTGAACCCGAGTTACCGGCTTGAAAAGCCGATGTCCTAGACCAGGCTAGACGATAGGGCCTTTTATTTAATTGATTAAATCAAATGTCTTAAACTATCTTAAAATTTAGAGATAAAAAAATCAAATTTTTTAATTTAGCCAAGAAGTCTTTTTTTATAAATTAATTGAGTTATAATCTAGAAATGGAGAAATTCGAAATTAAATGGGAAGCACCGGAATTTCGTTATTATCAGAAAAGTATAATATGGTATTGGATAAGTATAATTTTAGCTAGCGCTGTTTTGGCTCTAGCTGTTTGGGAAGGCAATTTTTTATTCGGCTTATTAGTTGTAATTGCCGAAGTTTTAATTTTGTTTTGGGCCAATAACAAACCGCCAATGATAAAATTTAAAATTAACGAAAAAGGATTAACTTTTGGAAATAAATTTTTTCCCTATCATGAAATTCTACACTTTAGCCTAAACGATGAGGTAGTTGATGGTTTTGGAGAAATTAGAATTGATTTTAAAAATCATATCCATCCCGGCTATATGGCTTTAATACCAGAAAAAGATATCAGTTTAGTCAGAGATAAGCTTAAGCTTTTCATTAGAGAAATTGCTTATGAGGTAAAATTAAGCGATGCCTTTTACGACTTCTTTAAATTCTAAAATTTTCCATTTTATCGTTTCTCAAAAATATCCCTTAGAAATATAAAAACAATGAAAGTTATTTTAGCAACAGGAATAGCTGGGGTAGGTAAAAATGAGTATTTAAATTCCTTTCTTAAAATTTGTGAAAAAAATAAAAAAAGATGCCAGGTGATATCATTGGGTAAAATTATTTTTGATATTGCCGGTGAAATGGGAATTAATGTATCTGAAAATAAAATTCTCAATCTTCCTCGATCAACTCTCAAGGCTCTGACTTCTTTAGCGCTCGAGCGTTTGCCTAAAATTTTCGATAAATCAGCTAATGCAATTATTGTTTCAACTCATGCTTCTTATTGGTGGAAAAATGGCCCGGAGCACGCCTTTGATGTTTCAATTTTAAATACTCTTAATCCAGATCTTTATATAACATTTATTAACAGCCCCTCAATTAATTACGAAAATATTGTTCGAGATAAAAAATGGGGAAAGGGCATAATCTCATTAAGAGAAGTAATGATTTGGACAGAATTGGAAATTTATACAACTGAGATTTTCGCTCTCTTACAAGGAAAGTCTCAATATGTTATCCATATGAATCATCCAGTTGAAAATCTTTATCGTTTAATTTTCGAGCCTAAAATTAAAAAATTTTATATCAGTTTCCCAATGACTTTTGCTTCAGGACAAACACTTAAAAAAATTAAAAAATTTATTAACGAAATTCAAAAGTATGCTATTATTATTGAGCCACTCCTAGAAAATGATTTGGTTAATATAAAAGATAAAGAATTAAATAATATTTTATCCAATCAAGTTGTCAGACGAGATTACCACTTTATAGATCAAGCTGATGGAATTATTATTTATTATCCTAAAATTTTACCAAGTCCGGGAGTAGAAAGTGAAAGAGCTTATGCTCATCAAACAGATAAACTTATTTGGATTATTTACCCAAGCTCTAAAAAAAGTCCTTTTATAAATTATTCTACCGATCGTTTCTTTAAAAATACTAATGAGGTAATTAAAGAATTAAAAAAGATGTATGAACGTTCTTAATTTAATTTATTTAAAAATAAGCCCTCGTCGTTCAACGGATAGGACGCGAGATTGCGGATCTCGCAATGGGGGTTCGATTCCTCCCGAGGGCACTAAAACTAGAAAAAATTACCAAAGCCTTTGGTGTGTCTATCGAAAAATTATTTAAGAAAAAAATATGAACGGAAAACCCATCGAACAATTTAGACCATCAATAGAAAAAACTGAAAAAATAGAAGGAGTTGAATGTCCCGAAGACAAAGAAAATTTTAAAGGACAAAGAGTTTTAGTGATTGGAGGTCCGGATGCTCATGGTGTAAGTATGGCAGTAACGTCAGCGCAATATTTAGAAAAACGGGGAGCAGAAGCCGTTATTTATATTGGTTCGCCGGTTATTCGCGAAGGCAGAGGCGCAACACATCCTGGAGCTTTCTATACAAAAACAATCCCAGAATTAAATGTTGAAGGATATGATCGCGCAGTTATTGTTGATATCCCACTTGACTTTCGAGATTTAGTAAATTCGGAAAAAGCAATCAAAGAATTGGATGAACGAATCCGTAAAGACAGACAAAAAAGAGGTGCGGCACCCATTAAACATTCAACTTTTTATATTGACCATCACAGTACGACCCAATTTGGCACACCAAGCGAATCTGTTTTAATTAAAAACGTGCCAATCGCTGAAGCATGTAAGCTTGGTAATGAGAAAACAACTATCGGAAGAATCGGCGCGATTTGCGATCGCGATTCAGCCATATTACCAATTACCGAAGAAGAAATGATTTTGGCGAGAGGCCTCGACGCAGCCGTACGTCCCGATCCTGATGACGAACGTCCGAAATTGTCTAAAAACGCAACTGAAGAGGAAAAACAGATATATCAAGAACAGCTGCGCGCGTGGGAAAATCGCGCTCAAGCACGATTGGAAGAAGCCATAAGACGACTTAAAGCCGAAGATTGGAATTATTTTAAAAAAGAAGCTGAGCGAATAAGCAAAGTAGAAATTCCAACCTTAAGCGGTTTCGGACAGATTGCTATTGTTGATACACAAGACTTAACTAGTAAGCTTGGAGTGTTAAAGTTAATGGAATTAGCAATAGAAAATGCTGGTGTTGAAAAAACGCCATATGCAATTGGTATCCTGCGCGAACTCGGCGATATAAAAATGGGTCGCGAACCAGCTGATGTAATTACAGTTATTAGACATTGGACACGCGAAGATTTACCCTCTGTTGAAGAAATCATCACTCGTCATTTTAGTGAAGAATTTATTAAAAAATATAAAATGTATGGCGCAAAAAACGCCAAAACAGTTCGCCTACCAGTTAATAACCGTGAAACAGCTAAAATAGCTGCCGAATTAATTGAAGCATTTGCCGGAAAAGAAATGCCGGATTTTTCGCAAGTGAAATCAGTGGTGATATGCGGTGATCCTAACTCTGGTAAGTCCGTTTACTCCACTATTTTTCGTGAAGCATTAAAAAATTTGGGCATAAAGGTAGCTCATCTAGATCTAGACAAAGCTGCGCCAACGCCGCAATGGTATTTGGAAGCCGAAATCGCCGCTAAAGAAGTAGAGTTACTCTTTTCGCAAGGGAAAGTTTCGCAAGAAAAATTAGACGAAGTTAGAAAAAGACTTGATGAAGCAGCAAAAAAACGACGTGCTATGAAGCGACCTTGGTCGCTTGATTTAGCTGAAGAAGCCAAGCAAGAACTATTAGCTGCCGCTCAAGATAAAAGCACCGATTTTGTCGTCGGCGACATTGGAGGTGGAAAGATTAAAAAGGACGAAAAAGGCAATATCATTAAAATTACTAGACTCACAGCAGAGAACGCGAAAATTTTGGAAGGTACCGATGCTGTTATTATAGTCTCCAATAATTCACAAGGTGCAGCAGAGTGGAAAAAACTAATTGAAACTGGTGTCGATCAAGAAACCGGCGTGCGAATAAAACGCGACAGACCAATTCAGATTATTGGAATATACCAAAGTATTTTAGAAGGTAATGTTCAAGAAACCGCCTTAGGTGAAAAAACCGGAATTATTACCAATCTAGACCGAAGCAAAGCCGAAAAAAAATATAACCCGGCTATTTTTACCACTGCAATGTTTGTGAGTGAAGCAGTGGAAAGAAGGAAATAATAATATGAATATGAATAAAAAAGAAAAATTTGAACTCAACCAGGAAGACAAGAAAGGTGAACTGCGAGAAAAACATATGACTTACGGCAGTGAGCGTTTTGAAAGTGCAACAAGCAATAATCATAATGAAGTTTTATTCACAGATACGCGCAGAGTAGTTAAAGTTGTTTTAGGCAAAGATGTGGCTTTGGTATTGCCGAAAAATCCTGACGCAATTCCAAAATGGGCCAGTTATCCCACCCATCAAGAATCATGGTTACCTTTATGGTTTGTTTTATTAAATCATACCCAGCATCGCACGCCAGAAGAATTTGAATATAAGAAACGGTTAAATGAACGTCTGACACAGGAAGATAAAGAATTGATGCGTAAAGCCCTTATTTATAAAGCTAATGAATTTTGGCAGGCATATAAGCAAGATACCGAAACGAAAGAGCCAAGGAAAAAGTACAAAAACATTACTCGCATTGTGCAGGACATTCTGCTTTATGTAGATGCGCCGGAAACAGTCATAGAAAATCAAGAAGAATATTTAACCAATCACAGTTTATTTCCTATTATCCAAAGAGCAAATGAATTGCGGCGAGGCATTAGTCTCGAACAAGCGAGCAATCTGGAAAACCAAGTTGAACAAGTGCTTGATAAATATACTAATCAGGTTGGTAGTGAAGAAAGCGCGCGAGCTTACAAAGAATTACAGGAAAAACTTTTAGAAAATTCATCAGACGAATTGGTTGTCTTATTGCCGGATAAAAATATAACTGATGCAGACTTATATGCCGACTTGGTAAGTTATGATCTGCTAATGTCGGAAGACGAACACGATAAAGATGTCGTCTCTATAGTTCCCTCTCTTAAGGAGCCGCAATTTTACCAATTAGATACAAAATTTGGGCCAGAGCTCGCGTATGAACAAAGAATGGATGTAATTGCTGTTCCGGAAAATCTTGATGTTTGGGATGTAGTTCGCAGTGGCAAAGAGTCTTATCAGCCGATTAGCATGATTTTAATGACCCACACAAAACCGGAAACTGAAGCGGGAATAAAAATGCAGGAGCGGCTACAAAGAAAATTGACTCCTCAATTTGTTGCTCATCATTATCTTGGTGCGGCAGAAGAATTCTTACATCGCGATGCCTGGGGTAAAAGTTTTGCTAAAAGATATGAAAGTGAAAAAATTAAACAAATTAAAAAAGTCATACCACTTTATCGTGTTGCTTGCGACTTATTACCGCGTGCGGTTTATATGCTAAAGACAAGAAAATTTCCGGCTGGTGTAGAAAACGATGAGCTTTGGGAAATTGGAGAAATACAAGAAGAGGCGAATAAAATTCAGGAATATTTCAAAAGACAAGACGCGACCCAAGAGGAATTAGCTAAACTGGCAAAAGCTATCGAATCAAAATTCCAAAAATGGTTTAGCGAAACCGACTACTTATTATTTTTGGAAAACATGGAAAAAATGGGACAACTTAGAACACTTACTAATGGAGGGCAACTTCAAGAAATAGTAAGGCTTACCAGACAAATTACAGAGATTGTACCAAGCGAGCAAATAGAAAAAATTAGAGATGCTGTTGCTATGGCTGTTAGTCGCCACAAAGAACAGCATCGCGAGGGTGGCGAAATGTATGCCAATCATGTTTTGCGAGTCGGTAAAAGAGCAGCGGCATATGCTCAAGCGCAAGGAATTGGAGCTGAGCTTGTCCAAGCTGCAATTTTGCATGATATTTTAGAAGACACCCCTACGAGTGAAAAAGAAATAGAGCAAAAATTTGGTAAAGATATTTTGGAAATTGTGAAAGCTGTTAGTCATAGAAACGAGGAAGAACCAGATGAAGAATATCTGAATCGGGTCGCCGCTGGCGGTAAATTGGCCGTGTTGGTGAAAAGATTTGATCGTTTGGAAAATTTGAATGATTTAACTAAAGCCTCAAAAGAATTTCGTTTGCGAAAATTGCGAGAATTAGAGCAAGCATTACCGATCTGGCATAGAATAGATCCAGAGGGTGCAGTCGAAATAGAAAGAATAACGCACGAGATGCTATCAAAACAAAGATAACTTATGATATCAGAAAAAGGTGGTAAATTTCCGCCGCAAGAACAACCAAAATTAGAACAAAAAGTAGAACGTGAAATTGGCAATCATGAACTGCCGATTTGGGAGAAGATGCCGGAAATTGTGGAAACGCTAAAAAACAATAACCGACTGATTTTGGTTTCCGAAACCGGTAGCGGCAAAACAACTCAAGTGCCACAAGCGTTGTGGGCTGAAGGTTTTGCCAAAAAGGGAAAAATTTTTGTTGTGGAAAATCGCGTGGCGGTAGCAGTGGAAACAGCAAAAAGAGTTGCTGAAGAAATGAAAGTAAAAGTTGGCCAAGAGGTTGGCTACCTCACTGGTCCAGAGAAAAAATCCGATCGAAATTCGCAGATTATTTTTCTCACGAGCGGCGTTTTCAAAAATATTATCCGCAACGATCCGAAAATGGAGCAGTCGTCGGTAGTTCTTTTTGATGAATTTGACGAGCGATATTTGCTTTCAGATATCGGACTGGCTCTTGTTGAAAAAGCTCAAAACCAAGGAAGTGAAGTAAAATTTGGGCTGATGTCCGCTACTCTTAACGCACAAAAACTTTCTGAACATTTTGGTGGCGCGCCAATTGTGGAAGTAAAAGGTCGGCCGTACCCGGTTGAGGTGCATTTTTCAACTGAACGGATTGACCTAAGACGAATGCCGGAAAAAGCCGCTGAGATTGCTCTGTTTATTCATCAAAAACACCAAGAAGGGGATATACTGATTTTTATGCCCGGCAAGCAGGAAATCAACACAACGATTAAAGAATTAATGAAACAGAAAATTACCAGCGCAACAATCCTGCCCTTACACAGCGAACTTTCGCCGCAAGAACGGCACAGAATTTTTGAAAAACAACCGGGCAGAAAAATTATTGTTTCCACTAATATTGCCGAGCGCGGGCTAACAATTGACGGCGTAAAATATGTAATTGATTCCGGTTTGGTGAGAATGAACGAATATGATCCGGCAGCTGATACGACAAAATTGGTGATAACTTCAACCGCGCAAGATTCTTTAAGACAAAGGCAAGGTCGCGCCGGGCGCACACAACCGGGCGAATGTTACTTTTTAATAACGCAAGATGATTTTAATCGTCGCCCAACCTCAACTAAACCGGAAATCATGCGGACCTCTTTGCGAGAAGTAGTGTTGCAGATAAAAGCAATGGGCTACTCGCGCGAAGGCGATCCTATTCGTTTAATTGATTCGCCAGAAAAGCAAAATTGGAAAACTGCCAAAAATCAACTTCGCTTGCTCGGCGCCCTTAATTCCGAAGATGAAACAAAACTTTCAGAATTTGGTCAAAAATTGGCAGAGTTATCTTGCGACCCGCGTGAAGGAACAATGTTGTTGCGTGGTTGTGAAATGGATTGTGGTAGAGAAATGGCAATTATTGCGGCAATACGCACCAGCCGACGACTATTTTATCGACCGCAGGCCGAAATCGAACAAGCTGACGCCGCTCGAAAACAATTTGAAACATCAAACCTTTCCGACCTTTTGAATTTAATGAATGTTTATGAACAGGCGGAACAGACAAATTTTGATTATAAATGGTGCCGCGAAAATTATGTTTCTTGGTTGGCATTGCGCGAGGTACAGCAAAATTACCAGCAACTTTTGGAACAAGTGAAAATGTTAGGATACACAGTAAACAAGGAAAAACCCAGCCCGGAAGTCCTTTGCCGAGCAATCGCCAAAGGCTTCCCCGACAAAGTTTTTGAGAATGTTGGACGCGGTTGGTATAAAAACAGAACAACCGGCGAACGGGCGCTTTTAGGTCGAGAATCGCGTGTCAGCGGAAACTTGATTGTCGCCAATGAATTAATTACAATAAAAACTAAGCGGGACAGCGAATTGCCGCTCATCACTCTGGCAACAAAAGTCGAGCCGGAGTGGATTAAATAATTTAACTAAAGGAATAAATACTATGAACGAAAAAAACTTTACACCAGAGGCGCAGGTGTCTCAAAAAATTCAAGAGGGTGAACCAAAGATTGAAAAATTATCAGTCAATGATTTTGCCCGTGAGATTGGGCTCAAGCCCGATGCTCAAGGTCGTTTTACTTTTAGTCCAGAGCATGACCGCTTGGCATATGAATACGCTGAAAAATTTACTCGCGATAAGCATGCGGAAGGTATTGTTGTTGATGGTGTGGCTTCGCCAGGTGTTATTGCCAGCCTATTACATGGCGCGCATCCAGCAGAAGGTTATCTAACTTACATGCAAAAAGATGCGGAAGGAAAAATGGTCAAGGGTGAAGTAAAAATTTTAGAGCCACTACCTGAAGGCGAAGGACGAGGACCGGAAGGGTTTACTTGGTCTAAAAAAGAAACTCCTGACTATACTCTTATTGAGTTTGCTCTTGGTGGTGATTTTAAAATTGAGGATTTGGATAAAGTAATTCCGCCTGATGTTGATCCAACAAAACCAGTTATTATTTCTGGCCGCGGACCGCTTTATTTGACTCATACAATTGCTGCTGGATACAGACATTACAAAGGTATTCCGGCTGTTGGTTTTTATCAGCCAGCAAGTAAATTTGGACCAGCTAAGACGGAAATTGGTATTTCTCATTCTGAAGATTTTCCACTTGGATTAAATTTTGGTGAACCTACAGAAATTAACTCTGCTAAGAAACAATATGAAAAGCGAATCACTGAAAATCTCGCTGAAGTTAAAAAAGGAATAGAAAGTGGAAAAGTATCTTCAGTTGAGGTTAATGGCAAAACAATAAAAATCGCTTTAGAAGGCGGTGAGAGTTATACTGTGTCTGTGCGCGAAGTAATGAAAGGTGAATAAATCTAAACCAAATCCCACCTACTACCCCAATTTAAAATTTAAAGCCGCGCTATATTCCTCATTTAAGGTAAAACTTAGCAAAAAAAGTTTTTTCTTTTAGAAGAAAAATCCGGGGTGGGCAAAATCAGAAATACAGAAAAAATTTTTTACTAGGTAGTGAGTAGTAGGAAAAGGCATTGAATGTTTTAAATTTATCTTTAGTAGAAGTAAAAAAACATTCTTAATTTGCCACCAACCAAAATCTATTTTAATATATTTAAATGAAGTTTTTTTTGGCTGTTTTTTCTTTAATTGCCTTAATTATACTTATTCTAGTAATTTATTATCAACCTGTATTTCAGTTAAATTTTGATAAAATTATTAATAGTTTTTTCAGCGCTTCTTCTACAAATCAATCTTCTTATCCTTACTCTTATGTTAGGAATAATAACCAAACACCAACCTCAGCAATTCCAACAACTTCAACATCTTCTATACCTTTTATTGGGCCAACCGGCCAGCCGTTTGTTAAAGGACCTTACGGTCCTCCACCATCATCACAGTAGTTTTTTATAAAATATTGGCAAAATTGATTTTTTAGTTAAAATTTAAAAAGATGTTCTAGTTTTTAAAATTGCGGGATTAGTATAGTGGCAGTACGTCACCTTGCCAAGGTGAGGGCGCCGGTTCGATTCCGGTATCCCGCTCATGAAAATTTATTTAGCCTCCGATCATCGAGGATTTAAATTAAAAAATTTTTTAATAACCAAGCTTCAAGCTTTAAATTACCCAACAATTGATTTGGGCGCTTATAAATATCAAGAAGATGATGACTATCCTGATTTTGCTAAGCTGGTCGCTTTTAAAATTTCTAAAAATCCAAAAAATTGTAGAGGGATAGTAATATGCGGTTCAGGGGTAGGGGTGGATATAACTGTAAATAGATTTCCAAAGGTTCGTTCGGTTCTCGGCTTTTCTGTTAAACAAGTTAAAGCCTCAAGATCAGATGATGACGTAAATGTTATTTCCTTAGCAGCTGATTATATAAACAAACAAGAATCTTGGCGTTTAGTGGAATCTTTTTTAAAAACAAAATTTAAAAATAAATTGAAGTATAAACGAAGAATAAATAAAATAGATAAAATACTTATCCACAAGTAGGTTTATTGAAACTAAAAATTTGTTATAATTAAAAAATGGATAACAACTTTGAGCAAAATAAAGCGTCTCAAACATTTTCTGGTAGCCAAGGCGGAGTTCCTCCTTCACCAAGTGTTAATGTTAGAACAATGGAGTCAGATCAAAAATCAATGGCAGAAAATGGAGGGGGTCAGCCAGTTCCAGAAAAAATAAATATTACTTCAATTCCCGGCAATGATCCAAAGGTAAGTTTTTCTAATTTTAATGATGGAAGCAAAAATCCTTCTTTTACACCACCCGTTCCACCCCCACCAAAGCCACCAACTCAAACCGGCGCCGTTAGTCCATCTCCTATGCCACCAAAAAAGAAATCTTCAATAGGTTTAATTATTGCTTTGGTGGTTATTTTAATAGTTTTGATTGTTGGTGGATATGTAGTTTACTCTATGTTTTTATCTAAACCAGCTTCTGCACCAGTTTCTTCTGGATTTCCATTACTACCACCAACTTCGTCTTTAGAATCAACTTCCACCAGCACACCCACTATTTCCAGTTCCAGTACCTCAACGGTTAGTATTGCCACTCAAACTTTAAATATTGCTCCATCTATTTTCAAAAATCCAGTTACCAATCTTAAAATCAACCTCTCAACTTCATCTACTTTAAGTGAACTTAAATCATCAATAATTAACTCTATTCCAACTAACATTTCCACCAGTTCTACCAGTAGTTTTTATTCAATAACTATAAATGAAAATAATCAGTTAGCTTCAGCTTATTCTATAATGTCAATGATTGACCCGGTATTTTCTTCAACTACAATGTCTAATTTTACTCCAGATTTAACAGTTTTCGTTTACAAAGATTCTAAAGGAATTTGGCCAGGCTATATTTTGACTATTAGCTCAACTTCCAATCCAACAGCAATTCAAAAAGCTATGGTTTCTTTTGAAAGTTCTAATATTAGCGGATTTTATTTAACTAGTAATGTCGGAGAGTTTGGGCCATTTAAAAACGGCCAGTTAAATGGCAATCCAACTAGATACACAGAAAGCAATAAAGGATATTCCTTGGACTATGGAATTTGGAATAATCAAAATAATCAGTATGTTATTTTTAGCACTTCTTATGCAGGATTAGGGCAAGTTGTAAAAAATATTGAAGGATTATAATTTATTTATAAATATTGATTCTCGTTAATTTAATGATTAGAATTTGAATGGTTAAATGGTGACTATGGTGTAACGGTAGCACAAGGGTCTGTGGATCCCTTAGTTCGGGTTCAAATCCCGATAGTCACCCAAAATGAGAATTTTCTTTTTTATTGTGTTATACTCTAAGTAATAAATTAAAAAATGATTACCAACCAATTAATTGATTATATTAAAAATCAAATTTCAAACGGTATTACTCCTGAACAAATTAAAAATGCTCTTATCGCCAGTGGCTGGCAAGCTAAAGATATCGAAGAGGCTTTTAAATCCATTAATCTATCGCAATTTCCGAATCTAAATGAAACTCAACAAGATTTAAATTCTCAGCCGAATTCCCCTGCGCTTCAAAAATTTAATTTAAAATTAATCGCCATAATAATCGTTATCGGAGTTATTTTAGTTGGTGGAGCAGCTTTTGCTTATTTCACTTATTTACGCCCTCTTTCTGTGGAAGAAGTTACAAGTAGAATGCTAGAGAATCTTAGCAATATTAAATCTTTTAATTTTAATTATAATTATTCAGCAATTCAATCAATTAATGTTCAAAATATTACTCAAAATTCTTCTAAGCAACCATATTCAAACACCAATCAAACCATTAATACTAACATTAACGCTACCGGAACAGAAGATCTTTCCGATTCACAGAATATTAAATTAGAGCTTACTTTGAATCCTTTCATCAGCTCGCCAGGATTAACTCTTTCTCCTAGTATAAAAATTATAAAAATAAGCGATAAAATTTATTTAAAAATTAATAATATCCCGAATCTTGGATTTATATCTCCTACTATTTTAGAAAATAAGTGGATTGAAACAGACTTAAATAAACTAAATCAAGAATTTCAGAACACTCCGCTAGGCCAAATTCAAAATCAAATTAATCAGCAAATTACTCAAGCTTCCAGTAGTCAATTTAAGCTTTCGCCAGATCAAATTGCTAACATCAAAGAAGCAATTTTAAATTCCGGAGTTTTAGATTTTAAAGCAGCTTTACCCGATGAAAATATCGGAGGTGTTAATACTTATCATTATCAATTTGTTTTAAATAAAGATAAATTAGTAGCTTTAGTTACCAAAATAGGCCAAATAATAAAAAACAATCAATCATTATCTCAAGATGATTTAAATAATATTCAAAATTTTAAGAATTCTTTAAATAATAATATTAGTTTAAGCCCTATAGATATCTGGATTGGCAAAAAAGATTTTTTCCCTTATCAATTTTCGCTAAGTGGTTCAGTTTTAAATTTACCAGCCAATGGAGATACGGTTAGCTGGACTTTATTATTAGATTTTTCTAACTTTAATCAACCAACAAACATTGTTGCGCCTTTAAATACAATAAGTTTGGAAGATTTAATAAAAGAAATTTTTAATACTAGCGCAAAGCAATAAACAATAACGACGCGCAATTTAAATTTAACAACCCTTTAGATTTAATTAATTTATATATTTTCAAGCTATGGAATTAGTAAAAAAATCATCTAACGAGAAAAAACCTAAAAGAATAAAGGGTCAATATTTAGCAACGCCAGCCGGCTCAACAGATATTCATATTTTTGAAGTTGAATATGAAGAAATTGCTCCTGGTAATTGGAAAAAGGTTGAAGGAACGGAAAAAGATTTAGGATCTCTTCAAAAAGATAAAAAAGAAAATTAATTATTAAAACCGGATTTTTATAATAAAATTAATTTATTAATTTAAACTAACTCGCAAAAAATAAAACTGTAGTATTAATATAGGTATAAGCATCATCTTGATTTTTTCTATAAAATAGCTTAATATAATGAAGCAAGAGTTTTTTCCATTTCCTTGCACGAATAATTAAAGGTGGCAACTGGAAGAGGAAAAGAGAGTCGGCTTGCGTAAAATTTATTTGTGTTAGGAAATGGCCAAAAAGTTATATGTTGGCGGATTACCTTACAGTACAACTGAGGATGCTTTGAGAGATTTATTTTCTCAAGCCGGAACAGTTGATTCCGCCACTATCATTACCGATAAAATGTCTGGTCGCTCTAAGGGATTTGGATTCGTGGAGATGTCTAATGATGAAGAAGCTAACAGCGCAATTGAGATGTTTAACGGTAAAGATTTCGAAGGTAGAAAATTGACAGTTGATGAGGCTCGCCCAATGGTAAAGCGAGACGATAGATCGTCAAAATTCAGCCATAGAAATCGATAATATTTGCTCTTAAGCAAGAAACAAAAGCCCCGTTATAAAAGATGGGGCTTTTGTTATTTATAAGCCATATATTATATTTATAGATAATGAAAGATAAAATTTTAGACAATTTAATCAAGCAAGAAATCAAAAGACAGGAAAATTCAATTAATCTCATACCCTCAGAAAATTTTCCATCTAATGAAATTTTAAAAATCGTTGGATCGCCATTGATGAATAAATACTCAGAAGGATATCCGGGTAAGCGATACTATCCCGGTAATTATTATTACGATAAAATCGAAGAATTAGCAAAACAAAGAGCTCTTGAGACTTTTGGATTAAGGGAGGAAAATTGGGCAGTTAACGTTCAGCCTTATTCTGGCTCGCCAGCCAATATTGCTATTTATGGAGCAGTTTTAAAATTTGGCGATCGAATAATGGGACTAGAAATTTCCGCTGGGGGACATTTAACTCACGGAGCAAAGGTTAATTTTTCCGGCCAAGCTTATAAAAGTATTCCTTATTCTGTCGATTCTTCAACCGGCTTGATTAATTATCAAAAACTTAGAAATTTAGCTATTTTAAATAAACCAAAAATGATTATTTCTGGATTAACTGCTTATCCAAGACAAATTAATTTTTCTGAAATTGGAAAAATTGCCAAGCAAATAAAGGCTTATCATCTAGCTGATATTTCTCACATTGCCGGACTAATTTTAGCCGGTCTTCATGCCTCACCATTTGAAGATAATTCGACTGATATTGTTATGACTACCACTCATAAGATATTAAGAGGGCCAAGAGGAGCAGTTATTTTTATTAATAAAAAATCAAAAATAGCTAATTATTATAAAATTAATTTAGAAGAAAAAATTAATAAATCAATTTTTCCCGGAATTCAAGGCGGTCCTCATAATAATATTATTGCAGCAATTGCTCAAACTTTTTTTGAAGCTAAAAGCAGCCAATATAAAAAATATATTAGACAAACCTTGAAAAATTCTTTAGTACTTAGTAACGAATTAAAGAAAATGGGTTTTAATTTAATAACTGGAGGAACAAGTAATCATTTAATGATAATTGATCTTAAAAATTTAAATATATCGGGCCAAGAAGCCGAGAAAAGATTAGAAGATAATGCTATTTTAGCTAATCGCAATATTATTGTTGGCGATAAATCCCCATTTTTCCCAAGCGGTTTAAGATTGGGAACTCCAGCTGTTACAACTCGCGGAATGAAAGAAAGAGAAATGAAAATAATAGCCACTCTTATAAAAAAAGTATTAATAGATAAAAGAATGATTAAAAAAGAATCTGAGAATTTAGCTAAAAAATTTCCTTTAAAATATGATTATTGAAGGATTAAAAATTAAACAAGAATTAATTGATAAGCTAAAAACATATCCGGTTCCAAAAAAATATTTAGCTGCTTTTATTGTAGCCGGAGACAAAATTCAAGAAAATTTTTTAAGCCAAAAAGAAAAAGTAGCTAAAGAATTAAACATTGACTTTAGAATTTATCGACTAAGCCCTGATATTACTAATGATGAATTTAGAAAAAAAATTCATCAAATTGTTGATCGAAAGAAATGCGGCGGAGCTATAGTCCAACTTCCCTTACCAAATAATCTTAATGCAGATTATATTTTAAACGCAATTCCACCAACTAAAGATATTGATCTTTTAAGCGAAAGATCAATTGGTGGATTTTACAATAACCGAAGCTTAATTTTACCTCCTTCAGTAGAAGTAGTAAAAGAGATTTTAAAACGCACTAATTTTAGTTTGGCTGGTAAAAACATTGCTATTGTTGGTTTGGGAAAATTAGTAGGGAAACCAATTAGCCTTTGGCTTATAAATAATGCCAAAATAGAAAAAATAAAAAATATATTCATCCTAGACAAAGAAAGCGAGTTAGATTTTTTAAAATTAGCTGATTTAGTTATTCTTGGAGCTAATCAAGGCAGCATAGTAACTCCAAACAATCTCAAAGCTAAAGCTGGAATCATCGATTTTGGCTACAGCTACAACAGCGCGGGAAAACTAATTGGCAATTTAGATATAGCCAATTTAAAACCAGATAATTTTTCTTTTTACACACCAACACCCGGTGGAACCGGCCCAATTTTAATTGCCAAGATATTTGAAAATTTTTACGCCTTAAATAACCAATAAGTTATATTTTTAACTATCACCGTAATTCTCTTTGTTAAAAATTTCTATCAAAGCAATAATTACAAAAGTAATAACAGAAATAAAAATTAACTGATAAGTATTAAGAGGAGTAAGCTTAAAAAGATGACTTAAAAATCCGCTTTTTATAATTAGAGCGAAGAAAACTATAACCGCCAGCGCCCAATAATTTATTAGTTTGTTAGAAAAAACTCCTTTTTCAAATATTGATTCGTACTCACGTCTTGAAAAATAAGCTAAAAATATTGTTCCAATCAACCAACTAGAAAAAGCATAAGTCCTAGTAGTTGTCGAAGTTAATTGAGCAAAAATTGCCAAAAGATAAACTACAGCAACAGCAGCAAATAAAGCCGCAGCTGAAATAATTATTTTTTTAATAGATTTTTTACTAAACAAACTCTCGGTTGTGAAATAAAAAGGAGTATAAATATTTTTTTCCTCTGGCTCATAAATAAATCCAATAGAGGCAGCTAAATCCATAAATAATTCCAAGACAATAATTTGAATCGGGTCAAAAGGCATAGGTAGCTTAAATAAGAGAACAAATAAAAATATAGAAATAAGAGCAATTTTAACAGAAAGATAATAAGAAATTCCTTTCTTTAAATTATTATAAAATTTTCTTCCCTCAAAAATTCCTTGAGCGATAGTTGAAAATTCATCATTGGCTAAAATAACATCGGCAGCTTCTTTAGCTGCATCAGTGCCTTTTATCCCCATTGCAATCCCAAGATCAGCAGCTTTTAAGGCAAGAGTGTCATTAACTCCATCGCCGGTGACTGCTACTCTTTCATTATTATTCTGAAAAGCTTTAACTAATCTATATTTTTGTTCCGGAGAAATTCTGGCAAAAACTGAAGTTGTTAGAACTACTTTTGTCAAATCAGAATCAGACATTTTTTCTATCTCATCACCAGTAAGAACATTTGAAGTATTTATACCTGCTTCTTTGGCTATAAAAGCGGCAGTGTTAGGATGATCGCCGGTAACCATAACCGATCTTATTCCAGCCCTTCTAGCTGTTTCGATAAACTGAGGAACATTTTCTCTAATTGGATCTTCAATGGAAATTAAGCCAACAAATTTCATATTTTTTTCTAAATCTTCAAATGATAAATTCTTCTCTTTCTCAGAGATTATTTTATTTGCCACCGCGATCAATCGGCGTCCTTTAGCGGTTTCTTTTTGAATAATCTTCTCTAGATTTTTATTCTTCAATCTTATCCTAGCAATTATTTCTTCGGGAGCGCCTGATGAGATAACTTCGTAATGATTATCAAACTTAATTAATGAAGATCGAGTCTTTGTATTGCTGTCGAATGTGCGTTCGCGAATGATTTTTCCAAATTTTCCTTTGCTGAGATTAATTTCTTTGGCTTTTCTAAGAATCGCTTCTTCGGTTGGAGAGGTAGAAAACTCAGTAACATTAGCTAGTGCCGCTTCTAAAATTGTTGATTTTTTATTTTCCGGATAGAGATAGACCACTTCCATTTTATCGGCAGTCATGGTACCTGTTTTATCAGCTAAAATAACATTAATATTTCCTAAAACTTCTGCTGCTTTTATTTTTTTTATCAAAAATTTCTTTTGAGATAATTTATAGGCTCCAACTCCTAAAATCATCGTGGTTATTATTGGTAATTCTTCAGGAATAACCGCAAAAGCCAAAGCTAATCCAGTTAAAAACATATTTTTAAAATTATTTCCCTGGAGATAACCAATAACAGGAATTAAAATACTAAAAAACAAAGAAATAAATACAAGTTTTTTTACTAAAGAATTCATTTCTTGCTGCAAAGGAGTTTTCGGTTCTTTAATTAACAAAGAAGCTGCAGAAATTTTTCCTATTCTAGTATTTTGACCAGTAGCAAAGACTCTAGCTTTACCTTCTCCGTTAACAGCTAAAGTTCCGGCATAGATTTCATCATTTATATTCTTTTCTACGGAAAATGATTCTCCAGTTAAAATTGACTCATCTAAATTTAAACTAGTAGCTTCTAAAATTTTTGCATCAGCAGCAATTTTTGTCCCCGGTAGAATTATCAAAATATCTCCTGGAACAACTTCAGTAAAATTAATATCAGTTATTTTTTTATCTCTAATGACTCTTACTTTTGGAGAAGATATTTCAGCTAGAGCTCTAATTGCTTTTTTAGCGCGATATTCGGTGATTGTCTCAACTAATACCAAAGCTCCAATCACTAAAAAAATAGTTATAGAATCAAAAAGATTTCCCCAGAAACTATAAAAAATACCGACAATTAGAAGAAGAACAATCATTGGCTCAGTGATTTCTTCTTTGACAATTTTCCAGAAATTTATTTCTGACGGTTTAGTAATTTGATTTGGACCAAAAGTTTCAAGTCGCGATTTTGCTTCTTGAGAAGTTAGACCAATTATTTCGCCATTTTCAATATTTTCTTTATCGTTTATTTCCATTTAATTAATTATAACACAAAAATTTTTAACTATTGTTAGAAAAAAAATAAATAATTTGTTATTATTTAGTTAAATAAAATGAAAAAGAATTTAAAAATTTCAACAAGCTCCAAATCTAATGACATATTATTATCTAACTTAAAATTTATTAAAAAACGCGATGGAGAAATTAGAAAATTTGAACTCAAAAAAATTGAGGACGCTATTTTTAAAGCTTTAAAAGCTGGCGCTTATCCAAATTATAACTTAGCAGGACAGTTAGCTAATAAAGTTGCAGAAAAATTATCTTTTCGAGCTGATAAAGAAATCGTTAGTGTTGAAGATGTTCAAGATTTAGTTGAAGAAACTTTACAAGAGAATGGTTTAGAAAAAATTGCCTCTCTTTACCATAATTATCGACTCAAGCGAGCAGAAATTCGTGCTCAAAAACAAATTATTTTAAACAAAAAAGAAATTGATGAGATTGATAAAAAATTCGACCTTAATGCCTTAAAAGTTTTAGCCGCAAGATATCTAAAGAAAAATGAAAAAGGTGAAGTAATTGAATCCTTAAGAGACTTATTTGAGAGAGTAACCACTCATTCAGTTTTGCCTTCTTTATTCTACGATAAAAAAGTATTTAAAAATTCTAAAAAGAATTCTTCCAAGCCAACTAAAGCAAAACCTAAAATAAATTTTTCTCAATTATTAAAAACTGATTTAAAAATTGGTAAATATAAACTAAATGAATATCACAAAGAAGCGCTTGTTAGACTTTTCCAAAATTTCTCTGAAAAAAATCAGATAAAAATTTCTTGGGCTGAGTTTTTACAATTATTTGAATCCGGTTATTTCGATAAATACGAAACAGAAATTAAATCTTATTTTAATCTTCTAGCAAATCGTCAATTTTTCCTAAATACGCCGGCCCTAGTTAATTTTGGAAATGCTTTAGGGTTAGGAAGCGCTTGTTTTGTCTTAGATATTGAAGATTCTATGGTATCTATTATGGATACTTTAAAAAATGCAGCGCTAATTTTTCAAGCTGGTGGAGGAGTTGGTTATAATTTTTCCAATTTACGACCAGAAGGGGATTATGTAAAAAGCACTAGCGGAGCCGCTTCTGGTCCAATTAGTTTTATGAAACTTTATGACTCGATGACTGAGACAATTAAACAAGGAGGTATTAGACGCGGAGCTAATATGGGAATTTTAGATTCCAATCATTTAGATATTGAAAAATTCATCAAGGCTAAAGCTGGCAATCAAGCTTTAAGAAACTTTAATATTTCTGTTTTGATAAAAGGTGATTTCTGGAAATATTTTAGAAATAATAAACCCTACCCGCTTATTAATCCTCGTACTAAAAAAGTTGTTAAATTTATCAAACCGAAAGAGTTATTTAATTTAATAGCTTTTCAAGCTTGGGAATCAGGCGAACCTGGCGTTATATTTGAAGACAGAATAAATGAATATAATCCCTTTTACGAAAGTTTAGGTCCCATTAGAGCAACTAATCCTTGTGGCGAGCTTTTACTTTATCCAACAGAGTCCTGCAATCTTGGCTCTCTTAATCTTTTAAGTTTCGTTAAGGAAAATGAAAAGAAAGAAAAATATTTTGATTTTGACGAGCTAGCAAAAACAGTAAAATTATCTATTCAATGGCTTGATAACGTTATAGATGTTAATAAATATCCCTTGAAAGAAATTCAGGAAATGACTCAATCAACAAGAAAAATAGGGTTGGGAATTATGGGATTAGGAGATTTATTATATTCTTTAGAAATTAGTTATGATTCAGCAAAAGGAAGAAAAAAAATAGAGGAGATATTAGAATTTATTAATTATCAGGCAAAAATCGCCTCACTAGAAATAGCTAAAAAGCGAGGGCCATTTCCATATTTTCCTAAATCTTCTTATGCTAAAGGAATTCTGCCCTTTCGAGGATTTAAAGATAAAAAATCTTGGCATTTTAACTGGGCAAAAATCGCTAAGGATATTAAAAAATACGGCCTGCGTAACAGCTATACAATGGCAGTAGCTCCAACCGGCTCTTTATCTATGATTGCCGGTTGCTCTTCTGGAATGGAGCCTGTTTATAGCTTAGTGTATGAAAAAAATGTAAGCGTTGGTAACTTTTATTATTTAAACCAAGTTTTTGAAGAAAAAATGGAAAGTGAAGGATTAATGAGCGAAAGTTTGGTCAAAAACTTAAATATTTTTTCGGGCAGTATTCAAAAAATAGAAGGCTTGCCAAAAAAATGGAAAAAAATCTTTAAAGTGGCTCACGATATTTCTCCTAGCGACCACATTCGAGCGCTAGCTGCCGTTCAAAAGTGGGTTGATTCTTCAGTTTCTAAAACTATTAATTTCCCTGCCTCAGCTACTAAAGAAGATATTTATAAAGCTTATATATTGGGATATAAATTACATTGTAAAGATATATCCGTCTTTAGAGATACCTCAATTAAAAACCAAGTTCTTGTTGGAGGAACAAGTAGTACTGATGAAATAAAAAATATCAAAGACGAAAAAGCTAAAGGGTTTGTTATTTACCAAGAAGGAGATGCTGAAAAATTAAAAATAGAGGAAACTAAGATTTCTCAAGATTCTGTGCCAGCAACGCCGGTTGTTTCTTCAGCGCGCAAATGTCCATCTTGTGGAGCTGATTTAGTTAAGCAAGAAGGTTGCTATAAATGCCCTGTTTGCGGCTACGGACTTTGTGCTTAGAATGACAAAATTAGCAAATAAAGAAGAAGAATTAAGAAAGATAAAAGAGGAGGTTATTAATTTAAAAAATTCTCCTCTTTATGAATATCGAACTAAGAACAAATTTTATCCAGTTATCGGCGAAGGTAATCACGAAGCAAAAATAATGTTCATCGGCGAAGCTCCAGGAAAAAACGAAGCTTTAACAGGTCGGCCATTTTGCGGTGCGGCTGGAAAATTTTTAGATGAGCTTTTAAAATCAATTAACATTAACCGCTCCGACGTTTATATAACCAATATTGTTAAAGATCGGCCACCAGAAAATCGCGATCCGTTTCCGGAAGAAATTTCTATATACGGTCCATTTTTAGATCGCCAAATAGAACTCATAAAGCCAGAAGTTTTAGTAGCTCTTGGTCGATTTTCAATGAAATATCTAATGGAAAAATTCGGTTTAACTGAAAAATTAGATTTAATTAGCCGATTACATGGCCGATCATTTGAAGTAACAGCGCCTTACGGAAAAATTTATCTTTTCATCTCTTATCATCCAGCAACAGCGCTTTATGACAGCAGCGCCAGAGAAACCATTTTAAAAGATTTTAAAAATTTAAAAGCGCTTATTAAGAACTAAATTATTTTTGCGTCAATTCTTTTCTTTTTCTATAGATAACATAGACTTCATTTTCTAAATAATTAGGAATATAGCTTTTGATATTTTTAACTTCAACGATAGCGCGCGGCTGAAAATATTTAATTTGTTCAAGTTCATCGCTATTAAAAAAATTTTCAGGGTTTTTACCAGCGTTTTTTATAACTGGTTCAATGCTTTTACGAAAAACCTCATCTGAGCTACTGGTAATATATAAACCATTATCATTTAGATAATCCTTAATAAGCCGGCGATTTAAATAGCCAGGCACGCTTCTAAGTTCGAATATAACATCAAATTGCTTTTCCGGTTTTATAAATTTTTCTATATCTCTAACATCAGCTTTAATATCGGCGTGATTGTCAGCAATATCCAAACCAATAACCTCAGCTTTTGATTTCTTATTTTTAAAATATTCTTTTATAGAATTTGGTCCGCAAAAAAGATCAAGAATTTTCCCTTTATTAATTCTTGGCCACATTAACTCTAAAAAATTATCATGCCAATTATATTTTCCCTCCTCAACAGGAATAACAGCCTCCATTTCGATTTCTTTAATATCACCAGAATCAGTATCTAAAGCTTCAAAAAGCTTTGACTTCAAAGCCGGCTCTTTTTGGCTAGGTTGTTTTTCGTAATAATTTTTTCTATCCTTAGCAGACATCTCCGATGATGATTCAAAGCTCATATATTTTAATTTTATTATCTCCTATTTTCGCGTTCCCTATCCAATAATTCTTTAACCTTACCTCGCAAACCATACATTCTTGTTATATGATAAACCTCCCATTCGCCAGTTCGTACTTTATTTATTGCTTCTTGCAATTTATCAATTGTATAAACATGTCCATCAGGAGCAATTATATTGCCAACGATACGAGGCATAACATTACTAACTAAATCTCTAAAGTCGGAAGCCTTAGAAATTGCACTTTCCTTGCGAAAATCATCTACAGTCATTTTTTCTGGAATATTTATCCAGTTTGCTAATTCAGGTTGTTCCTCTACTAATTTTTTCCTAAGTTCAACTAGATTTGGTAGTTGTTTATTTATTTCCTGTTCAATCTTAGAAGCTTTATCCATTTGCTTTTCGTACTTATAGAGAGAATAAGAGTTAACTAAGCCCTCGAGAGTTTTATATAAAGAATTGTATTGTTCTTCTACATTTTCATTTTTATTTTCCTTATTTTCTTTAGGATTCTCCTGTTCTTTTTCTTTAGGATTTTCCTGCTCTTCTTTTACTGCTGATTTTTCAATCTCACCTTTTTCTTTCTGTCTTTTAAATTCTCTTTCAGCTAAATCGAAGATAGGCGATGTATCTCCTTTGTTATTATATTCCAATTTTATTTGTTCTATTCTATGTAATAGAAGTTTCCATAAATTATCTTCCTTCTTTTTATCTTTATCTGAGAAATTTTCTATCGTTTTTAAGTAATCTGTTACTAAATCAAATATCTCTTTTTCAGGCTTAGCCAAGTTCTCAATTCTTTGCTTATCTTGTTCTGCTTCTTGCTTTTTAATCTCTTCTTCCATTTCTTGTTTAGCTTTTTCTATTTGCTCAGGAGTGGCTCGAAGCTCGTTTTTATCATATTCAGCTCCTCCCATTATTAATTCTTTATCCGAATTAAATCTTTCTTTATTAATTTTTGCCACTTCCTCCGACGACGGATTTTTGCTTGCTGTTTCTAATGGTTTTTTGCTTGCTGTTTCTTCAGAAGACGGCTTTTCAAATAATTCAGCTCTAAGATATTTATTTCTTGATTCTGGAGAAAGTTTATCGAATAATTTGCTCATATAACCCTGAGACGCATCAATAGAAGAAGAGAGAGCTGATAGCTCTTTTTCGAGACTAGAAATTAGATCGGCATTATTGTCTATGCTTAAATTAGATTCTTTTCGAAGACTATCAAGAACTCTTAGTTTTTGTTGATAAGACTCATTAAGATTTTTAAAAATATTATATTCCCGGAGATATTCGTTTGATATATTATTTTGTTCTAATTCTTCATCAGACATTCCTTCTGTTTTTTTATTAACGTTTCTTTCCGGCGATGGTTTTTTATTTGCTAATTCCTCAGGCGACGGCTTTTTGCTTGCTGCTTCTGGTGATGGTTTAAATGATTCCATACTCATAATTTTATATTAAATTATTTTTATTTAATAAGCCTCGACTAGCTCTTATTTTCTTTAAGCAAATCAAAACTCGTCTATTTTGTCAATATTCACTGCTAGTTAAGATTCTAATGCTTCTATCACTATTTAAATACTTATTTTTATTAAAAAGCTAAGCCTTTATTCAGGCTTATTGAACCCGATTTTAAGAGTGAAATTTTATTTATATTTCTTTTATTTCTACTATTTTGTTTCGCGAAGATAATCCAGAAATAATTTCAACAGCTTGAAGAGGAACATTAAAACTTTTTGCCAAAATTTTGACTAAAGCTTTATTCGCTTTTCCTTTTTCCGGAACTTCGGTGATAGAAACAAGATAATGATTATCATCTATTTTTTTAATAGTATTATTTTTCGATCTAACTTTAATTTTTATAAAAATTTTCATTCTGTTTTATTTTAAAATTAATTAATAATTTTTTAAAATATTGCAATAATTGGAATTTTATGGTATACTAACTAACACATTATGGATTTAAGAAACATTGCTATTATTGCCCATGTAGATCATGGCAAAACAACTCTCGTCGACGCTCTTTTGAAGCAGTCGTCAAATTTTAAGTTAAAACAAGATGAAGTGCAAGAACTAATTATGGATTCTAATGAGCTTGAAAGAGAAAGAGGCATTACTATTTTCTCTAAAAACGCTTCTATTTATTACAAAGATATTAAAATCAATATCGTTGATACTCCTGGCCATGCTGATTTTGGCGGAGAAGTTGAAAGAATTATGAGAATGATTGACGGCGTTTTATTGCTTGTTGATGCCAAAGAAGGCCCAATGCCTCAGACTAAATTTGTTCTTCAAAAAGCTATCCAAGCTGGCCATCCAGCAATTGTAATTATAAATAAGATAGATAAGCCAGATGCTCGACCGGCTTGGGCTCTTGAGCGAACTTATGATTTATTTATTGAACTCGGAGCAAGCGAAAAACAAATAGAATTTCCGGTTATCTATGCTTCAGCGATTTCCGGAAAAGCCGGTTTGTCTCCAAATCTCAGCTCAATGAAAGACATTAAACCGGTTTTTGAAGCTATTATTAATTTTATTCCACCTCCAGAAGCTCATTTAGATAAACCTCTTCAAATGCTAACGGTTAATTTAGCTTACGATAATTATCAAGGAAAAATTGCTATCGGCAGGTTATATTCTGGCATCATTAAAAAAGGAATGGCTGTTGCTCATATTAATCGAAAAGGAGAGATAAGAAAAGAAACGATTTCTGGAGTGATGCTTTTTGATGGGTTAGACAGAATAAATGTTGACGAGGCAAAAGCGGGAGATATTGTAGCAATTGCCGGCATCCCTTCGGTTTCCATAGGAGAAACAATTGCCGACATCGATCATCCAGAGCCTTTACCACCTATTCACATAGACGAGCCAACAGTTAAAATGACTTTTGGTGTTAATACTTCTCCTTTTATGGGCAAAGAAGGAAAGTTTACCACTGCCAGAAATCTTGGTGAACGCTTAATGCACGAAGCAGAAACCGATGTTGCTCTTTCGATTACTCCTATTTCTTCAGATAAGTGGGTAGTAGCTGGCCGAGGCGAATTACATCTTTCTATATTAATAGAAAAAATGCGACGCGAAGGATATGAACTCGAAGTTTCTCGTCCTCAAGTTATCTTTAAAGAAAAAGACGGAGTAAAAACAGAACCTATTGAGCTTGCTTCTGTTGAAGTTCCAGAGCAATTTTCTGGGGCTGTAATTGAAATATTCGGCAAAAGGCTTGGAGTAATGCGTGATATGAAAATAGATAGGGGAATTTGTTATATTGATTTCTCTATTCCAACTCGAGGGCTTATTGGTATTAGAAATGAATTTTTAACCGCCACAAAAGGATTGGGAATTTTAAATAGTATCTTTATTGGCTACGAACCATTTAGAGGAGAAAGACCTACTCAAGACCAAGGATCTCTTGTCGCTTCCGAATCTGGCATTTCTAATACTTATGGACTTTTAAATGCTCAAGGAAGAGGTGTTCTTTTTATCGGTCCTGGAGTTCCGGTTTACGAAGGAATGGTTGTTGGCCAGAATGCTAAAGCTGGAGATATTTATGTCAATGTTTGTAAAGCTAAAGAACTTACCAATTTTAGGTCTAAAAATATGGGAGTTAGAGAAGTTCTTGATGTTCCTCACTTAATAGACCTAGAAGAAGCTTTGGAATATATCGGAGATGATGAGCTGGTAGAAATAACTCCTAAGAACATTCGAATTAGAAAAGTATTCCTTACCGAAATCGACCGCAAAAAAGCTGGGCGCCGATAAATTAATAACCTAAAAATTTTATAAGCAATCATTTTGGCTATTTTTTGAAATAGAAATTATTCTAAAATAGCTTATGATTAAGATAAATGAAGAAAACAATTTTTGTTTTAATAATTTTTCTTAGCTTTATATTTCTTTCTTCGAAAGTTTTAGCAAATTCAGTTACTTATTTAGGAATCTCAAATGAGCAGCCCCAACAAGGAGATACCGTAGCAGTTTTTTTCTCTGGCAACAATTTAAAAGTCCAGTCAGCAAACTTCGATGGCCAAGAGATATCTTTTATAAAATATAAAAAGAATTATGTTGCTTTTTTTGGAATTCCTCCTTCGAAAATTCCAGGTAAATATTTATTAAAGATTAATTTTGTTGGCGGAGAAGTTTTTCAAAAACAAATAACGGTTTTAGCCAGAAAATTTCCGATAATTGTTTTAGGGATACCTAAAACTTTAGGACTCCAGCCTAAAAATTTGGTTTCTAATTTAAATATTCAAAATACAAAATTAAACGAAATTTTTTCCTCTACTAGTAGCAGCAACGTTTATTTTAATCAGCCTTTCGGCTTACCTCTTGTTAACAATACAAAAATAAGCAGTGGTTTTGGAGAAATTAGAAAAACCGGTAATGAAAAGATTCGCCATTTAGGAGTTGATTTTGACGCAAAGGCTGGTAGTGTTGTTGCCGCTATAAATGATGGAATTATTAAAGATGCTTACTTTGACCCTATTTATGGAAATTCGATAATTATCGACCATGGCGCTGGGATTTTTTCAGCTTATTTACATTTAAGTAAAATGTTTGTTAAAAAAGGTGAATTAGTAAAAAGAGGAATGATTATTGGGTTGGTTGGCCAAACTGGTTATGCCACTGGCCCACATCTTCATTTATCTATTAAAATAAATGATGTTTCGGTTGACCCTTTAAGATTTGTTTCGATTTTTAAGTAAATTTTATTTTTTAAAACTTAATTAAAGAAAATAGCATTTTTCAAGAATTTAAAAACAGCGCTTTAATCATTTTTTATCGCTTATTTAATATATCTGGTATAATTAGAAAATAATGTCCCAATATTATAATTCCAAAAGAACAAAAAATGTTTATAATCCGCACTCGTCTTTGCCTTTTAAACTTAGCCGTTCTAAACTAGAACTTTTTATTGAATGTCCGCGCTGTTTTTACCTCGATAGGCGTCTAGGGATTAGTCGTCCGCCGGGATTTCCATTTAGCTTAAATTCCGCTGTTGATGCTTTGCTAAAAAAAGAGTTTGATATTCACCGCGCCAAAGGAACTCCTCATCCTTTAATGACTAAATATGGAATTAAAGCTGTACCGTTTAGTCACAAAGACATTGATAGTTGGCGAGAAAATTTTGTTGGCGTTCAATATTTTCATAAACCTACAAATTTTATTATAACCGGCGCTGTTGATGATATTTGGTTAGGCGACGATGGTAAACTTATTGTTGTTGATTATAAGTCGACTAGCAAAGAGGAAAAAATAACCGAACTTAGTAAGGAATGGCAAGATAGCTATAAAAGGCAGATGGAAATTTACCAGTGGCTCCTGCGGCAAAATGGCCATAAAGTTTCTGACCAAGGATATTTCGTTTATTGTAACGGACAAACCGATAAAGAAGCATTTGATGGCAAGCTGGAATTTGAAGTGACGCTTGTTCCGTATAAAGGCGATGACAGCTGGGTAGAAAAGGCAATAATAAACGCCAAAAAATGTTTAGATAAAGACGAAATTCCTGAAGCCGCTCCCGATTGCGATTACTGCAATTATGTTAAATCAGTAGAAAAAGAAGAAGAAAATTATTTAAAATCAAAAAACGAGGTTAAAAAATAAATAGAAAATATAAAATTAAAGCCGTTCCAAATTTGGAACGGCTTATTTTTATATGTACCTTATAATTCTAAGATGATTTTTAACTCCATTACTATCTACTATGACCAAGTTTATACAATTATGTTGGTTGGCAATTTCAATCTTATGCCCCGTAACCGACTGGAGATTTTTAATCGCTTCTTTAAGCGGCATCTTCTTTCCATTTAATTTTAGGGCAACTTTTTTAACTTCTGGAGGTAAGAACACCAACTTTTTTCTTGACCCCTTTGGAACATCAAATCCATTACAAACATCATAAAACGTTTTAGTCTCATCTAACATCCTTCTTTCTTTACCCATAAACTCTCCTTTTTTAATTTTAGTTACTATCTCGAGTATATAAAAGGCAATCTTAATTTGTCAAGAATTTTAAGATTTAACTTGATTATTGACAAAATTCAATTATTTAATATAATATTAAACAGCATTATAAGGAGGTAAAAATGAATGCTCAAAAAACTCAAAAAGGTTTAAAAATTTTTTTTAAAGCGCCACTTTATATTCCAGACACAGTAGAAGAAAAAATAAAAAAGATGTTAGAAAAGAATAAAAAAGAAGAAGAAAAGAAGAAGAAAAAGAAGAAGAAATAAATTTTTCAAAAATCCCTATTTTCTAAATAGGGATTTTTATTTTTGCTAAACTTATAGGATTTTAAGTAGAAGAATTTAAAAAAATATCAGTTATATTAAATTAAACATTTCTTTTTTAACTACTAAATTCTTGATGGTTTTGCATCACCTTCGCATTAAAAGTATAATTGATAAAAATGGCTTGGATAAAAAATAAAAAAGATTTAGCTTTAACGCCAGAAAGAAAAGTAGCTTTGTCTTTAGTAGAAGCTGCTTTTGAGGCTATAGAAACGAAAAAAGTAATTAGAAAAAATTTTAAAATTAAAGGTAACGAATTAGTAATAAAAAATAAAAAATTTAATTTAAAAAAATTTAAGAAAATTAGCGTTATTGGCTTTGGAAAAGTTTCCTGTTTAGCAGCTCTTGAAATAGAAAACATACTAGGAAAAAAGATTTCTCAGGGTGTGGTTATTGGTGAAACCCAAACAAAATGCGAGATTATTAAAACTTACGCCGGAACCCATCCGTTGCCATCTAGAAAAAATTTTTTAATTACTAAAGATTTAATAAAAATTGCTTCCGGTGCTAGTAAAGACGATTTGGTAATCGTGGTTGTTTCAGGCGGCGGCTCAGCTCTTTTATGCTGGCCTGAGACAGAATGTTCTTTAGGAAAAAAGCTTTATCTTGATTCAATAAAAAGCGACATTCCCATTGAAGAACTTAATATTTTAAGAAAGCACCTTTCAGGATTAAAAGGCGGTGGTTTGGCAAAAATTCTTTACCCAGCAACGGTTGTTAGTCTTATTTTTTGCGATGTGCCAAGTAATCGTTTTGAAATGGTAGCTTCCGGACCAACTTATTATGATTCAACAACAATTAAAGATGTTGAAAAAATAGCCAAAAAATATAATTTTAAAGGCTACTCTTTTAACGAAACTCCAAAAGAAAATATCTACTTTAAAAAAGTTTTTAATATTCCCTTATTATCTAACCTCGACGCTTTAAATGGAATGAAGAAAAAAGCTAATGAATTAGGATTAAGAGCTAAAATTTTATCATCAGATATCAGCCGAAAGCAGGATCAAGCAGTTAAAATATTTAGCTCTGTTAATTTTAGAGGTGTAATTTTAGCTGGAGGAGAACCGGAAGCAGCAGTTCCTAAAAATCACGGGAAAGGCGGTCGTAATCAAGAACTAACCTTAAAAATGCTTTCTAAATTAAAAGATAAAGAAGTTTTTATTTCTTTCGGTTCTGATGGCTGGGATAATTCTCCGGCTGCCGGAGCAATTGCCGATGCTTTAACTTTAAAGAAAGCTGAAAAGTTAAAATTAAATCCCAATGATTTTGCTCGTCATTTTGATGCTTTTAACTTTTTTAAAAAGACAGGAGATTTAATTATCACTGGAAAAACCAATGAAAATGTTTCTGATTTAATGATTTTATTAAAAAAAGTTAATTAAAATTAAAAATCAAAGATTTATAACGATAATCGTGATATAATTTAAATAATACAAAGTCGAGTAAATAAATAATAAAAATTCAATAATTAAATAATGGCAAATAATAAATTTATTCTTTGGTTGAAAGATATAACCATCAACGATGTTCCGCTGGTAGGAGGGAAAAATGCATCATTAGGAGAAATGGTTAATTTTCTAGCCCCTCAAGGAGTCCAAATTCCTAATGGCTTTGTCGTTACTGCCGATGCTTATAGATATTTTTTGCAAAATTCAAAAGTAAAAGGTGGTAAGGAAAGTTTAGAAAATTTTATTAAATCCACTCTTAAGAACCTAAACACAAAAAATTTAAAGGAGCTCTCAAAAAAGGGGAAATTGGTAAGAGAAGCAATAAAAGAAGCTAAATTCCCGGTTGAAATAGAAAAAGCTATTAAAACTTCCTATTATCAATTAGAAAAATTATATAATCAAAAAAATGTTGACGTAGCTGTAAGATCATCAGCCACAGCTGAAGATTTGCCTGGAGCTAGTTTTGCTGGCGAACAAGAAACATATCTCCATATAAAAGGAGCTGACGAAGTTGTAAAGGCGGTACAAGCAGTGATGGCTTCGCTTTTTACCGACCGATCGATTTCTTATCGAGCCGATAAAGGTTTTGACCATACAAAAGTGGCTATATCAGCCGGAGTGCAAAAAATGGTGAGATCTGATTTAGGCTGTTCGGGAGTAATGTTTAGTTTAGATACCGACAGCGGATTTAAAGATGTTGTTTTAATTAACGGTTCTTGGGGTTTAGGAGAAATGATTGTCCAGGGAGAAGTAACTCCGGATGAATTTCTTGTCTTTAAAAAAACTGAAGCAATTATTGATAAAAAACTAGGAATTAAAGATAAAAAAATGATTTATACCCTTGAACGCGGCATTAAAGCTACAAAAATTGTTAAGACTTCTCAAAAAGAAAGAAATAATTTTATTCTTTCTGATGAAGAAATTATCAAATTAGCCCGTTGGGGAGTTTTGATTGAAAAACATTATTCAGAAAAAAATAAAAAATGGGTGCCAATGGATATGGAATGGGCAAAAGATGGTAAAACTGGAGAGCTTTATATTGTGCAGGCTAGACCGGAAACCGTCCAAGCTAATCGAGATTTTTCTAAAATTATTGAATACGAAAGAATTGGTAATGGAAAAGTTATAACCAAAGGTTATTCGGTCGGTTTTAAGATAGCCAGTGGAAAGTCGCGAGTTATCTTAAATGTTAAAAATATAAATTCGTTTAAAGCTGGCGAAATTTTAATTACTGATATGACCGACCCTGATTGGGAACCAATTATGAAAACAGCTGCTGCTATTGTAACCAATAAAGGAGGGAGAACTTCTCATGCAGCAATTGTTTCAAGAGAATTAGGAATTCCTTGCATCGTAGGAACAGAAAACGCCACTCGGCTTATTAAAACTGGCGACATTATAACAGTTGATACAACAGGTGCTGAAGGGCTGGTGCTTAAAGGAGCTGTGAAATTTAAATTTACAGAACGAGATGTTAAAAACTTACCAACTCCAAAAGTAAAAATTATGGTTAACATTGCTACTCCAGATACGGCTTTCCAAAAATCTTTTTTGCCGGTTAGTGGTGTAGGCTTAGCTAGAGAAGAATTTATTATCGCTGGCGATATAGGTATCCACCCCATGACTTTGATTAATTTTTCTAATTTAAAAGACAAAAAATTAAAAAAGATTATCGAAGAAAAAACTCGCGGTTGGGGTAATAAAGAAGAATTTTACATAGATAAGCTTGCTTACGGAATAGCTAAAATTGGCGCTGCCTTTTTTCCAAAAGATGTAATTGTGCGTTTTTCAGATTTTAAAACCAATGAATATCGCTCGCTTATCGGCGGCGATATCTATGAACCAAAAGAGGAAAATCCAATGATTGGCTGGAGAGGAGCTTCTCGCTACTATCATCCTAATTTTTCTCCGGCATTTATTTTAGAAGTTAAAGCTATTAAAAAAGTTCGAGAAGAAATGAAGATTAATAATATAATTCCAATGATTCCTTTTTGTCGAACTGTTGAGGAAGGAAAGAAGGTTGTTGAAATAATGGAAAAATATGGGCTAAAAAGAACAAAAGAAAATGGCTTAAAAATTTATGTAATGTGTGAAATTCCTTCAAATGTTATTTTGGCTAATGACTTTTTAGATGTCTTTGATGGAATGAGCATCGGCTCTAATGACTTAACTCAATTAACTGTTGGAATTGATAGAGATGGCAATGATTTAATTAAAAAAATAACTAACGAAAATGATGAGGCGGTAAAAAATTTAATAAGACAAGTTATTTCTGTTTGTAAAGCAAGAAAAAAATATATCGGCATCTGTGGCCAGGCCCCTTCCGACTATCCTGATTTTGCTGAATTTCTAATGAAAGAAGGAATAGAAAGTATGTCTCTAAATCCGGATTCGGTCATTAAAACTATTTTAAATTTATCAGAAAAATGAAAATAGGATTTTTTGATTTAGAAGGATGGGAAGAAAATTTAATTAAAAAATATTTTCCTAATCAAGAAATTTATTTTTCGACAGAAAAATTAGACGAAGAGCACCTACCGCCAGATAAAGATTTAGAAATTATTTCTGTTTTTATAGATTCTAAAATTAATTCGAAAGTTTTAGATTACTTTCCTAAATTAAAATTCATCACTACTCGCTCTGTTGGCTTTGATCACATTGATATTAATGCTTGCAAGAAACGTAATATTCTAGTTGGCTATGTCCCTAGTTATGGAGATAATACGGTCGCTGAATTTGCTTTTGGTTTACTTTTGAGTTTAACAAGAAAAATTTATCCAGCCATTAA
>Ga0078972_1004500_pt1 | contig 37950 bp, 15 predicted proteins | sample YelNatPaOPGAMG01_FD_67568 | JGI IMG/M metagenome (GOLD analysis project Ga0078972, IMG submission 67568) | Hot spring thermophilic microbial communities from Obsidian Pool, Yellowstone National Park, USA - OP-RAMG-01 (SPADES assembly) (version 2) | ecosystem: Environmental > Aquatic > Thermal...
CTTTAGGCAGACCAACGAAATATAATCAAATACATAAAGATATTATTCAATATATATGGGAGTTTAATGACTCTATATGTGCTGAGAGATTATTTGAGATGTTCAAAACATCAATAGACCATTTATTAAATGACAAAGAAGATAAATTTAAAGATATATTTCCATTATCTGAGATTGAGTTTGTAAGGAGTTATACTACATTCGGAAGTTTAAAAAGAATTATTCAAGGATTTCCTAAACCAAAAAAGAAAAGATATTATTATTCCAAAAATAGACTTTATAGACAAATTCCAATAGAAATAAACTTTTCAAAATACTCAAATATTTCACCTGGCTATATAGGACTTGATTTTGTAGAGCACAAAGGCGAGAATAGTTATGGTTTATATGCAGTAACTGCTACGATAGTTGAGTTATACACCCAGTGGATAAATAGGATAAGTTCATTAGGTAAAGATAGAAATTCAGTAAGATTTATACTTGATGAATTTAACGAAAGAAACCCGTTTCAAAAATACTCTATCATTAAGGGGTTTCATAGCGATAATGAGAAATCGGTCTTAAGTTATCTTCTAAATATACAGAGAATCAATAGAAATATAACAATAAGTCGTAACAGATCAAATCACAGCAATGATAATTGTAATGTAGAGCAGAAGAACTGGGATAAAGTTAGAAAAATAGTTGGATATTTTAGATACGATACTGGGTATGAGGTTGATTTATTAAACAGAATCTGGGAGTTAAGCGACTTAATAGATAATTTTTTTGTTCCGTCATCAAAACTTGTAAGGAAAATAAGGGACAAACATTACAGAGTAATCAAGAAGGAGTATGATAAACCGAAAACGCCCTATCAAAGGGTTTTAGAGTCGGATTTGCCACAGGAAGTTAAAAACGAACTAACTGAAATATACAAAAATCTAAATCTTGTTGAGTTAAGAAGAAGACAAAGAGAATTGATAGAAGAACTTATGAGATTAAAGGAAAAGAAAAATAGTAAAATAATAGTAGAGGAGTTAGAAGTTTATGCATAGATTTCGGGGACATTTTTTTGATCTAACGGATATTATCTTTAGGGACATATATTTTTGATCTAACACCGGAAAGTAGGGGATGAGGACTTGGGGCTTGGGATCCGTAAATCCCCCTTTCTTAATCCCCCCTTTCTAAAAGGGGGGAAGAGGGGGGATTTTCCCCCGACGTTACCTGCCTGACGGCAGGCAGGCGTCGGGGAGCAGGACTTGTTGCTTAAAAAATTATAAATGTTTAATTTTGAATTAGAAATCCAAAATTCATAATCCAACATCCCCCGAGCAAGCTCGGGACTCCACAATCCAACATCTCACATTTCTCACTTTGCGAATACCTTGTCGCATAGTAATGCCTGCCTGACGGCAGGCAGGCGACCGCTACCTCTCACCTGCTTGTATCTGTGACCGTGAGCCATCCGCTCACCTCTTACATCTCACTTTCTCAAAAATCTCTTTTGCATGTTTGACGGCTGTGGAAGGAGAGTAACTTGAGCCAAGCATCCTTGAGATCTCTTCTATTCTATCACTGTCGGTCTCAAGTTTTTTAAGATAGACATTTGTCCTTGAGTTTTCAAATTTCTTTTCAACCTTAAAATGGGACTCTCCAAATACCGCTACCTGCGGCATATGAGTAATAGAAAGTATCTGGTTTGTTCTGGAAAGTTTTTTTAACGCTTCACCCACGAAAAAAGCGGTGTTTCCGCCAACCCCGGCGTCAATTTCATCAAAGATAAATGTTTTCGAAAGTGATTCTTTTGAAGCCACGCTCTTTATGGAAAGCATTATCCTTGAAAGTTCTCCTCCGCTTGCCACAAAAGATAGAGGTTTTATAAGATGATCCGGATTTGATGAGAATAGAAACTCAACTACATTTTTACCGTAAGGATTGAGGTCCTCCGAGTCCTCTATGCTTATAGAAAAAACTGAGTGTTCAAAGCCGAGTTTTTTTAATGATTCTTCGATTTCTTTAGAGAGTTCTTTCGCTTTCTTTTTTCTTATATCGCTTATATAAGACGCTTTCTTTTCAAGCTCAAAATTAATTTTTTCGATCTCCTTTTTTAATAAATCCAGATTTTCATTAGAATTTTTCAACTCATAAATCTGTTTTTTTAATTCCTCTTTTTTTGAAAGAATATACTTTATATCTCCCCCGTATTTTTTCTTAAGCGACTTTATCAGTTCGTCTCTTTTAATATACTCGTCAATCTGTTCATCGCTTACCGAGTATGATGAAAGATGAGAAATCACTTCGTCCTTTAAATTTTTGGAATACGACTCTATCCGGGCAGAGAGTTCGGATATGGAAGCAAAACCGGTATCAAATTTCAAAAGTTCCTCGGCTTTCCTATTTACTTTATAAATAGAATCTAAAATCCCGTTATCTCCGCTCAAGATTAAATCAATCTCGGAAAGCATTTTGTTTATTCTGGACCTGTTTTTCGCCTTTGATATTATATCCTCAATCTCAATGTCTTCGTTTTCTTTAAGGTCAGCACTCTCAATTTCATTTAATTGATACTCGTATAAATCAAGAAGTTTCTTCCTTTCAACTTCATTCATCAAAAGATTTTGAATCTTATTTTCAATCTCTTTTTTCTTATCATAAATCAGAGAATAGGACTGGACTTTATCTTCAATATGAGCGTAAGAATCAAGTATCTCCGTCTGAGCTGCGTTAGAGTTCAAAATTCGGTTTTCCATCTGAGCATGGAAATCTATGACATACTTTGAAATTTCTGAAATCTGAGAAAAGGAAACCTGCTTAGAGTTTATAAAATATCTGTTTTTCCTGTCCAGATCATAGACCCTTTTAACTTCGATTTTAAGCGGAATATTTAAAGTCACAGCCGCTTTTTTATCAAGCGTTATCCAGGCACTAACCGAGACGGGAATTTTTATATCTTTTTCATAATATCTGGAGCCAAAAAGAAAAGATATGGATTCAACAATCAGTGACTTACCCGCTCCCGTTTCGCCTGTAAATATATTCAGCCCTTTATATAAATCCACTTTTATCTCTTTTATTATTGCAAAGTTTTTTACGAATATAGAATCAATCATCTCTTTCACCCCAGCTCAGTTTTTTTCTTAAAACCTCAAAATATGAATAATTTTTAGGAACGATGGACTTTAAAAATTTTTCATATACGCTTACCTCAATGAAAGACGAATCGTAGTGAATACTCTCCTGTCCGTCAATAGCGATAACTATATTTGAATCGTCGTATTTTTCTCTCGCTTTTATCCTCAGGATGGAAGCATCTGGCAGAACGACAGGCCTGTGAGTTAAAGTATGCGGGGAGACCGAAGTGATAATCATAACTTTGGAATGGGGATGAACTATGGGACCTCCGGAGCTTAAGTTATAAGCAGTGGAGCCGGTCGGCGTGGAGACGATAACTCCATCTGAAAAATATGTGCTTATATAATCATTTAAAAAATAGACATCCGTATAAAATGTTCTCAAATCCCTGGATTTTATAACAAAATCATTTAACGCTACAAAAATTTTATTTTTATATTTTATTTTAAGCATAGACCTGTTTATCGTTTTATAATTATCATCAAGATAATCAATTATAAACCTTTCCGCCTCCGCCATCTCTATGCTGCTTAAAAAACCAAGCCCTCCCGCTTTGATTGCTATTAAAGGGATATCCTTTAATACAAGACGATGAGAAGCGTATAAAACGGTTCCGTCTCCGCCAATAGATACGGCGAAATCAGCCGATATTTCTTTAGAGAATTCATCAAAAATACATATTTTTTCTATTCCTATTTTTTTATCTTTTATTATTTTCAAAATCCTTTTAAGTATCTTGATATTTTCCCTGTTTTTGGAATTATAGAATATAACGCATTTTTTCATATAAGATTATTCTATAAAAAAATTAGTTTAATAACACACATCTCTATAACAGTAAAGCAACTTTGATTTATAATTGAAATATCCGTATTTATTATAGAATTTAACATCAAATATCTCTGCATTATCGCCGTCGAAAACGGATATATAATCTTTATCTCCGAGCCATAAGGGAACATATACCTTATCGACATCAAGATTTTTTCTTAATGCCTCTATAATATCTTTTTTAAAGCCCGATTTTGAAGTTACAAGTATCGCTTTTACCTCAGAATTGTTTAAATAATATAACGAAGAAATTATTTTTTCCTCGCCAACCACCGGATTTATTATATAAACCCCTTCATCCTTAGATATAATATTTCCTTTGATGTTAAAATTTTCAAAGTCAATGACTCCGGTTTTTTTATCCTTGAAGATTAGCGAGATGAAAAAGAAAATCAGGACAAGAGATATAAAAGAGCGAGAAATGGGGCTGGTTAAATCTATTATAGGAAAATTCAGTATTATAAATATAATAATAAAAATTAAAACAAAATTCAAGTCATTTGTAAAATTAAAATAAATTATAGAAAAACTGAACGAAGAAAAATAAAAGCAGAGTTTGATAAACAATGAAACTAAAATCTTTAAAACAAAAACCAGAAAATTTGATACTATCATAATTTTATTAAAAATAAAAAGAAAAATTGACGCTGACATTATTATCCCTGAAATCGGTATTAAAAAAATATTGGAAAGCGGCGAGATAACCGAAACTTTATAAAAACTAATAACAAGCAGAGGAAATATCGCTAACTGGGCAAAAATGGTAAGCAAAATCATAGAAATAATCTTATTTGAAATATCTTTAACAAAATCATTTAATTTATCTTTTTTGAAAATGTTTATTTTTTTGATTAAAAAATATCTGGAATACAAAGAATAACCCGTTATTATTCCATATACGGACAGGAAGGAAAGCTGAAATCCGCTATCATATATGGAAAGCGGATTAAATATAATCATCGTAAAAGCGCAAAGGATAAGTATCTGAAAGAGATCAATATTTCTTTTAATTGAATAAATAAGATATCCGAAAATAAACATAAGAAAAGCTCTTGTTATTGGCGGGTCAAAACCAACGATAAAAGCGTATGAAAAAACAAATAATAATGAAATTAACTTAGACAATTTATTATTGAATCCAAAAATTGAAAAAATAATAGCAACCATAGTCGCTATATAAGCAACATTGGAACCCGAGGCAACAAGCAGATGCATAACCCCCGAGTTTATAACCGCCTTTCTAAAGTCCTTGCTTAAATCCTCTTTTTCGCCAAGCAGTATTCCCATTATAACCGCAAGTTCATCTTTATAAAAATTATCGCTTATAATTTCTTTCATTTTTTTTCTTAAAGAAGAAAGTTTAGCGAAAAGAAAATGAGATTTTTTAATTTCAATATTTCCTTTAATTTCAAGCGAATAAAAAACATTTTTATATCTGAGATATTTTTCAAAATTAAAATTCCCCGGAAGGTTTTTGCTTTCAATTCTTTTATGCTCGCAATCAAAACAGATATAATCGTAAAGCGAAATCTCGCCTAATCTTTGAGAATTGGAAGATACTAAAAATTTAGAATTCCCGGTCTTTAAAAAGAATCTGTATTCTTTATAATATTTATCCGGATAAGAAATAACATAACCGCAGATTTTTTGAGATGGCTCTTTTTTGTTCAAAAAACAGGGCGTAAATACGATTATCAGAAAAATATAGACGAGAAAAAATAAAAACAACCACCTTCTATACCAGTCCCTCAGCATCTCAATGCTTACTCACGTCTCACCTTCTCACCTCTTAAATCCCCCTTTCTTACCCCCTTTCTAAAAGGGGGACTGCCTGACGGCAGGCAGGGACAGAGGGAATTTCCCCTCTTATCTACTTCCGCTTTAAACCTTATTTTCAGTGTGACTGGGTTTTTAAAAACTCTTCGTATTGCAAATAATTCATCAAATCATTTGCTTCAGATGGATTTATAACTTTCATCTTGAATATCCATCCGCTTCCGTAGGGCTCCTGATTTATTTTAGCGGGGTCGTTTGAAAGTTCGCTGTTAACCTCCGTAACCTCTCCGCTTACAGGGGCATATATATCAAAAGCTGATTTAACGGATTCAACAACGCATGCCTGTTTCTCTTTTTCTAACTTTGCTCTAACCTTAGGAAGATCCACAAAAACTATATCTCCCATTTCTTTCTGGGCGAAATCGCTAACTCCAACTATCGCCGTATTACCGTCTATTTTTATCCATTCATGCGTTTTTGTATATTTGAGATCTTCTTTGTTCATAGACACTCCTTTAGACCCTTATATTTTACTAATTTAATTTGAAAAAGAAAACTCCACCTTTAAAAAATGGAATTTCCGATATTCTGGCTTTTACTTTTTTATCTCTTATCTCCACCTCAACTTCCTCTGCGACTTTTAAACCGGGAGGCATATAACCCATACCTATAGATTTTTTAAGCGATGGGGAGTAAGACGCGCTTGTAAGCGTTCCAATTTCCACGCCATTTTTAAAAACTCTGCACCCGGATCTCGGAACCCCCTGCTCCATTACAATTCCGGTAAGTTTTATTTTTATCCCTTCTTTTTTCTGCTTTTCGAATAATTCCTTTCCTATAAACTCGCCTTTATTAAGTTTCACAACCCAGCCATAACCTGCTTCATAACTTGAATGTTCGTCGTCTATATCGCTTCCGTATAAAAGATAGCCGGACTCAAGTCGTAAACTATCCCTTGAGCCGAGCCCGCAGGGTTTAATATTATATTCCTTTCCTAAATCCATAAGTTTTTCCCATATATCTACTATTATTTTATTTGGAGCGGTTACTTCAAAGCCATCTTCTCCAGTATATCCGGTTCTTGAAACGAAACAATGTTTATTTAAAATCTCCGTTTCAACTATTCCAAAACGAGGATATTTTAATATCTCGGGCACGAATTTATTCATTAATTCAAGCGATTTAGGACCCTGTATGGCAATCATAGAATATTCATTTGATTTGTTTTCAACCCTAACATTAAACTTTTTGGAATTTTTCAAAAACCAGTTATAATCTTTTTCGGTTGTCGTGGCGTTCACTATGACGAGAAATCTTTCTTCATCAAGGCAGAAGTTTATCACATCATCCACTATCCCGCCTTTCCCGTTTGGCAGATGAGAATAGCAGCCCTCACCTTTTTTGAGTTTAAAAACATTATTTGTGTTAACCCAGTCAAGAAATTTTCTTGCGTCTTTCCCCGTAACAAAAACCTGCCCCATATGGCTTACATCAAATAATCCCACATCGTTTCTTACGCTAAGATGTTCCTTTATTATACTTTCAAACTGAACGGGCAATTCCCAACCATGAAAATCTACTAATTTACCGCCGTATTTTTTATGTATTTCGTTTAAATGCGTTCTCCTGATTGTTTTGTTTTCCATAAATTCCTCCTGATAATAGTATTATATCTTTTTTTAGAAATGAATTACTATAATCCAAAATATGTCGTAATAATTAGGACCAAAAATAATAATATCCACGAAGGGATAACGGCTCTGTATATATCGGCAAGTTTTTTGTTAAATCTAAGCGACGATAGAAAAAGATTTATTCCAAAAGGCGGGGTCATATATCCGAGTTCAAGGTTGATTAAAAATATTATCGCAAGATGTATCGGGTCTATCCCGTAACTCATCGCTATAGGAACTATTATCGGAACGACTATAATTATCGCCGAAAAAATCTCTATCATATTTATCATAAGTATAACGATATTCAAAATTATTAAAAATATATACTTGCTCTTAATGTATGCCGATAGATATTCAAATAATCTTTCGGGAATTTGAGAATCAACTATATAGTTTGTAAATGCAAGGGCGGTCGCAAGAACTATGAAAATCGAGCCGACTAAAAGCATCGTCTTTATTATTATATCGCCTATCTGATTGATTTTTATTTCTTTGTTTATGAAAACTTCAGATATTAAAGCGTAAAGGCAGGTTATGCTGCTTGCTTCAGATGCGGTAATGATTCCTGAGTATATTCCGCCGATTACTATGAAAGGAAGCGGTATCTCCCATCTGGCCTCAAATAACGATTTTTTTAATTTTTCGATATCGAATTTCTCCGACTTTATATCGTTTTTTCTGGATACCCAGTAAGAATAAATATAGAAAAATATTATTATAACTACTCCGTAAATCAGCGACTTTTTAAAAAGAAGATTTAAGTCGATTCTGGCGACTATTGAATAAAGTATTACCGGAAGTGAAGGTGGGAAAAGAAGCCCCAAACTTCCGGTCGTGGATATTATCCCGAGCGAAAATCTTTCAGAGTAGCCGTATTTTAAAAGGACAGGAAGAAGAAGCCCGCCAAGAGCGATTATGGTAATTCCTGAAGCGCCGCTAAACGCCGTAAATATTGACGCTGAAATTATCGCACCTAAAACGACCCCGCCCCTTAGCCAGCCGAAGAGAGCGGAGAAAAGGTTTAATAATCTGGTCGGAGCGTTTGAGGACGCTATTATAAAGCCAGCGAAAGAAAAAAGCGGTATCGCTATAAGAGACGGCATTGACGATAATCTTAAAAATTCTATAACCATAGATGTTATATTTATTCCCTGAGTTTGATAAAGATACGCGGTCAGGAGAGTTATAACTGAAAATACCGGAACTGATATCAGAAGAAGCACAGCGGAGATTAAAAACGCTAAAATCATTTATTTTCCTTTTTAAAAAACGACGCTAATGTATGAAAAAACATATTAAAAAATATTAAAATCAAAAATAAATTAAGCGTCTGCGGCTCCAACTTAATTGATTTAAAATCAAATTCCATCTTCATAAAACCAAGCGTCGCCGCTAATATTATCAGAACCGCTATCTGGCTTATTATTTTCGAGATTATATTTATGTATTCTTTTATCTCTTTATCAATCCCTAATTTTTCAAATATTTCTATCTTAAAATGAGAGGAGTAAAAACTTACAAGCGAGGCGGAAAACAGAGCCGTTATCATTACAAGGTGCCTTAAAAACAAATCAAGCCAGCTTATGCCGGAGTGAAAGAAAATCCTTAGAATTATCTGAAGGGAGGATAAAACAAGCATCGCCAAAACCAGAAATATTATAATCTTCTTTTCAATCTCCGATATTATCGCGTCAATTTTTATTATTTTTTGTTTTGGCATTTCTGAAATTTTCAAGCTCTTTCTCTATCTTTTCAAGTATTTCTTTTCCGTAAACCGAGGCAAGTTCTTCTCTTGCCTCTTTAGATAAGAGCTCAAACTCCTTTGTGTTTTCTGGCTTTAAAACCTTGAGTTTGGATTTTAATAAAGATATTCCTTTTTTATTATCCTCTCTGGATATCATGTCTAATTTAGAGAAATGTTTTTTGGAAAGTTCCATTATTATTTTCTGGTTCTCGCCTGAAAGTTTGCTGAAAATATCTTTTGATAAAAGAACCGCACCGCTTGCGTAGGTTATCGGCATATCAAGTATATATGTCATTTTGGAGTGCCAGCCAAGCGGTATTATCGTGGCTGGTGTCGCATAGACAGAGTCAATCATACCTGTTTGAATAGATGTCATAACATCCGTTATTGAAAGCGGTATGGGGTTTGTTCCATATTTTTCAAATGTTTTTAGAGCTATAGGGTCTCCTTCCCATACCCAGAGTTTGAGTTTTTTAAAATCGGAAGGTTTAGTAACAGGATTTTTAGATAGAAGATAGACATCTCCTATCTCGCTCCATCCAAGAAGCACAAATCCATTTTTATTAAATATACTTCTGAATTCCGTATCGAATTTAGAGTATATATAATCGATCTCAGATGTATTTTTAAATAGAAAAGGAGCGTCTAAAACTCTCATTTCTTTTGAGATTTCGCCTATTCCAAATCCGGTAAATCCGCTTGCGTGAAGCTGACCTGTTTTAATTTTTCTTATAACATCCTTTTCATCTCCCTGGACCCCGCCAACATATATTTTGAATTTTATGTTTCCATTAGTTTTCGTTTCAACATCCTTTGTAAACTCTCTTAAGACCTTTACCCAGTTTGTCCCTTCCGGGGCAAGCGTCGCGAATTTGATTACAGTTTCACAGCGGAGGTTTAATGAAAGGAATAGCAATATAATAAGGTGAGAGGTGAGAAGTGAAATCCCCCTATCTCCCTGCCTGACGTCGCGTCGCATCCTGATCATCGGCAGGCAGGCCCCTTTGATAAAGGGGAATTGAAAAGGATTTAAAATGGTGAAAAGTGAAAGGTTAAAATATTTCATTTTTCTTCTCCTTTAATTTATGAGCTTTAATTTTCGCTATCTGATTGAAAAAAGCGAGTTCATCGTTATCATTGCGATAGCTCAATATAATGTCTATAAGTTTATCAAAAAGCTCTTCGTCAAGCATAAGGATTGAATATGTTTTAGCATAGAAAAGATGATTTATCAAAAGTTTTCTTCCATTTTCGCTATTTATTGCCTCTTCAAAAAGTTTTTTGGATTTTTCTGGATCTCCGCCGGCAAGTTTCGGTTTTGAAGAATAAAGAGACGCAAGGATTGTAGAAAGGGAATTGTAAAAATAATTTGGATTTATTGAGTACAATTTATTCGCTGTTTCTTCTATTTCGTTTAAGTAATAAAGAGCGTTTATGTCGTCTCTATTTGAGTCGATATAGGAGCTCTTACAGAATAGATTCCAGAAAAGTATATCAAACTCAATGGGTTTGAGTTTATTTTTCTCTTTTAATTTATTCCTGACTATGTATTCATCGGAGTATTTTATTCCTTTTAAATAGAAATCGTCTCTTTCAAATTTCAAATCGTCATAAAAAGCGAAGGAATATCCGCAAAATCCCATGGTAAGATTTTTTAAAAGGACAGGATTGGGGGAGTGTCTGTAAAGTATTTCCATAAGTTTGAGATTTGATGGAAGGGAATTTTTTATATAATCAACATTTTTCTCAGAATATATTAAGGTTATTCCATTTTCTATTATGTTGGACGTTTTTTTTACAGCGATTTTTTCCAAGCTGCAGGAATATATAAAGGTTAACGCACTAAACAATATCGTCAGGTTTTTCTTCATTTCTTTTTTTTATTTCTTTTTTAATATTATCAAAATCATTTTTGTGTTTTTCGTAAAATTTCTGCCAGTTTGATTTTATTCGCCAGCTCCAGTTGTGCCTTTCGCTTGTCCCCGGAAGGTTTATTCTATCTTCGCCCGCTATTATATCCTGAATTGAAAGTATAACCAACCTTGACGCTGAATTTAAAATTTTATAGTTGACAATTTCTTTAATTTCCTCGTAATTTTTAGGAGGTTTTTTAATATCTTTCAAATAAAGCATTTTTAGAAACAATCGTTTTTCTTTTTTATCAATTATCCTCCACCAGGTTTTCATTGGTTCGGTGTCGTGAGTGGATGTTGTGGCAAGCGAAATCGGATAATAATTTTTGGGATCTATATATTCATCCTTTTCCTTTTCCCACCTCATAACTTTGTAACCGGACACATTTAATTCTTTTAAAACCTTCCTAACATAATCAGGTATAACCCCTAAATCTTCAGCCACGACAAGCATTTTAGTTGAGTTTATTATTGTTTTTAAGAAAATTCTTCCCCTTTCTTCCTGCTGAATCGGATCTAATATGTCAAAATCCGCCTTTAAATTTTTATCTTTAGGTATAACCCAGGTTCTGAAAAATCCGACCATATGGTCTATTCTAACCATATCATAAACATCTTCAAATTTTTTTATCTTGAGACGCCACCATTCAAAATTATTTGAAATCTGTGTTCGCCAGTTCGGAGCCGGAATCCCCCATTTCTGTCCTTCCTTCGTGAAAGCATCCGGCGGAGCACCTGCTTCAAGGTCCAATCTGAAATCCTCCTGTCTTGACCAGACATCGGAGCTTTCCTGATTAACCATAAAGGGAATATCGCCTAAAAGTTTTATGTTTTTTTCCTTTAGTTTTTCTCTTATTTTGTTAAATTGCTTATCCATCTCCCACTGAATATATTTAAAAAAATCAATGTAAAAGAGTTCATCTTTTTCTATCGCGTCTAATTTATTTAAATTACGATTTTTAATCGCTTCTTCCCAGTCAAGCCAGCTTCTCCAGTTATAATTATCCTTTAATCTCCTGAATATTGCGTAGTCCCTGAGCCACCATTTATTTCTATGTTTGTAATCTTCGAAATTTTTGTATTCATTTGAGTTTATAAAATTTTTATGAAAATAATTATACTGTCGCCATAACAATTCAAATTTAATCCTTTTTATTTCGCCATAAGGTATATACTCCTTTTTCTTTATATTTTTGATTTCCTGGTTAAAATCTTTTGATTTTATTTTTTTTGTGATTTCCGGGTCGAGATTTTCTATATCTTTTATTGAGATATAAATCGGGTCCATAGCGAAGGCAGTGAGAGAAGTATAAGGGCAGTTTGTCTCCGGCGGCATTTCGTTTATTGGAAGGAGTTGTATTATATCAAAGTTCATCTCCTTTACAAAGTCAATCCATTCCATTAAAGTGGCTGTATCGCCGCAGCCGAAATCAGACCGCGATGAAACAGAAAAAAGAGGAAGTAATATCCCTGTATGTTTTTTATTTAAAAGCTCATGCATGTCATTTTACGGCAATCGCTTCAATTTCTACTGACGCTCCTTTTGGCAACGCTCTAACCTCTATGGTCGCCCTTGCAGGGGGATTTGTAGAAAAATACTGAGCGTACACTTTGTTCATCTCATCAAATTTTTTAAGATCTGTCATAAAAACTGTTGTCTTAACGACATTATTGAGGGTAAGCCCGACTTCGTTTAATATTGATTTAATATTTTCTAATGCCATTTGGGTTTGTTCAGAGACTGTCCGCCCAAGGCAACCCTCTTTTACACTTACCGGGAGTTGACCTGATATAAAAACGAAATTTTCGGTTTCAATCGCCTGGGAATAGGGACCGATCGCTTTTGGTGCCTTATCGGTTGATATTATTTTTTTCATAATTCACCCCTGTAATCCTTTATAAAATTTTCAATGCTTCTGTCATATGTCTTCTCGCCTTTTTTAGAGAAAAAACATCCGGGAATCTCTCCATTTTCTCTGTGATATTTAATGCATTCACAGCAGATTCCCTTTCTTGAACAGGGTTCATAGGTGCAGTTACAGAATGAGAGGTTTTTATTAGATTTGCATTCCATAAACTCCTCCAATACGAAATATTCATAAAGTGAGCAGTAAAATCCCCCTGTGTCCCCCTTTATTAAAGGGGGAACCCTTCACCTTATTCTCCGATGCTACGATACAGAGTCCGACAGAATCGTCGGCCCTCTCCCCTCTGGGGAGAGGGCAGGGTGAGGGGGAAATTTTCCATTCTTCTATAACTTCTCTCCTCTTGCGAACCCTGAGAGTTCGCTGACTCCTATATAAATTATACAAAATTAAATTTTTTGATTTTTTTCAAGTTCCTTTATTTCCCTTCTATAAATTTACTCATTTTTTCTTTATGTTTTTTTATTAAATCAAGCTCTTTCTGAAGTTCTTCGTTTCTTTTTGCTTCGTCCGTGAATTCCGGACCCTTCCAGATTTTGCCATCCTCGCAGAAATTCCTTTTCTTCGAACCGCTTCCAAAAAAATTTGAAGCGGCATTCCCATTGTCTTTTTTCATAGTCCCTTCTCTGTATGAAATTATATATGAATAGAGCTTTATCGGCGTATAAAAAGCGTCTTCCACGCATTTCGGAGAAGAGCATATAAAATATCTGATTTTATTATCTATTTTTATTTTCTTCAGATTGCAGGGATATGAAAGAATAATATCCTCAGGGCAGGTTGTTTTCGATAAAAGAAAAAGATACTCGTCTTCGCTTATCTCATCATAATTTTGTTTTTTTAATCTTTCTATTTCCTTTAACGCTTTTTCGTCATTGACTTGCTTCGCCTGGTAGGAAGAATTGAGTTCAACTTTTCTGGACGGGAGTTCTGTTGAATAAAACCAGGTCTTCTTCCCCGTATCTTTTGCCTTATAATACGCTATTAAACCTTCGTAGGTCAATCTTCCTTTACTGTCAAATATCATATTCCCGTTTTCGTCCAATAATCTGAATAAAAAATTAGGTATTACATTATTTTTCTGGAAATGTTTTATTGCCTGCTGGGATATGTATTTCAGGTATAGATTATACCCTTCAAAAGCCAGTTTCAACTCTCCCTTTTCGTTTTTTACTGTAAGATTCGCATATCCCGGGTATGTCTTTGTCAACCATTCAATGGCGTTGTTTCTTTCAAAGATACTTATTGAATAAAATAATTTTTTATCCTGGGGAGATAATACCACTTTCTCTTTCTCCACAAAACCTCTTAATTTCATCTCAGCAAGTATTTCATCGTTGCCCATTGCTTCAATCTTAAGATTTTCTATTTTCTCATATAACTCTTTTTTTGGATTTATTGAGTATATTTTATTATAGACCTCTATAGCCATTATTTTGTTCCCATCTTCTTCCAATAGTTCGCCGTATTTGTTTAATATATTTATATCCTGGGTGTGATTTTTATAAAGTTTAGAGTAATAATTGAGGGCTTTTTTTCTTTCTCCAAGTTTTTGATAAGAATTTGCAAGTATTAAATATAACTTTTCTTTTTTTTGATTTTCTTTGATTGAATCTTCCATTTCAAGGGATTCAATTATCGCCTTCTGATATTTTGAATTTTCATATAGAAGCTCTAAATACTTGAAATTAAGATTTATATCCTGAGTTTTTTTTATTTTAAAACATTCCTCTAATATTTTAAGAGCGACGGATTTGGAGGTTTGCTTTCTGTATCTATTCATACATTTAGAATAATCGCTCTCCTTTTTTTTGTTTTCAATCACTACAATATTTTTTTCAAGTTCTTTTATTTTCCCTTCTATATATGTTTTTTTGCCTACGATGTAAACGCTGTTTGATTTTTTTAATATATCCAGCGAATTTTTATAAAGAGTCAGAGCTTTATATGGGTTTCGTGATTCAATTATTTTAGCCGATAAAAAATTAGCGTTAAAATCCATTGTAGATAAATTCAGAGCAAACTCCGCCTCTATCAACGCTTCTTCCCTTTTGCCCTGTAGGAGATAGAGGTTTGATATCTCCGTATAAATATGTGGAGAAAAAGGATTTTTTTCTTTCGCTTTAAAACATGCCGAAAGCGCGGTTTTAAAATTCTTTTTAATAGAATTGATTCTGCAAAGACACAGATATCCAATCCAGGAATCGTTCTTTGTCATATTTGAACATTCTGAAATTATCTCCGGTTTTAAATCCACTTCGGACACCAGCAAATTTATACAGGATATGTTTTCCATATCCGATTGACTGGATTTCACACAGGCCTCTATAAAAGAATAATTAATTAAAACGAATAAAACAAGTATTTTCAAAATACCCCCTTATCAGCTGGTTTTTATTACCTTTGGAAGCGTAACTCCTCGCTGGGATTGATATTTTCCCTTTCTGTCTTTATATGATGTCTCGCATATTTGCTGGGAACCAAAAAATATTAGTTGTGCTATTCCTTCGTTTGAATAAATTTTCGCGGGTATCGGCGTGGTATTTGAAATTTCTATCGTAAGATGCCCTTCCCATTCCGGCTCAAGCGGAGTAATGTTGACGACTATCCCGCACCTTGCGTATGTGCTTTTGCCTATACATAGCCCTATCACATCCCTTGGAATTCTGAAGTACTCAACAGATCTTGCAAGAGCGAATGAATTGGGCGGAACTATGCAGTAAGGGGCTTTTACATCCACAAAAGCTTTAGGTGAAAAATCTTTCGGATCCACCACGGTATTATATACATCCGTAAATATTTTATATTCATCAGCGACCCTTATATCATATCCATAAGATGATAAACCATACGATACTTTGCCCTTAGTTATAAGCCCTTCGACAAAGGGGGTTATCATTTTATTTTTTTTAGCCATCTCTCTTATCCATTTATCAGATTTAAGCATATAATCCTCCGACTACAGAACTTCTAATAAAGCTTTTAACACCGCTTTTATCTTTTTATAATTAGATATTTTATGATTTTTTCTTTCAGTTTCAAAATTCATATTCTCTAAAATTTCTCTGTAAATATTTTTCATTATCGCACTTATAAAAAGTGAAAAAGATTTGTTTTGATTGAACAACCGCTCCGCTTTCCGATAGTACTGGCGGGCTATTTCCTTTTCAAACCTTAACAAATCCTTTATTCTTTCGCTTTTAATATCTATATCCTCGGTCCTCAATATCTTTATCCTATCTTCTTTTGGAATATATATTCTATTTATTTTAAAATCATCATAAAAATCTCTTATTATATTGGTCAATTGAAGCGCATATCCGCAGTATCTGGCTATCTCCTGACAATCCTCGCCTTTATAATCGGAAATTTTCAAGATGCATATTCCAATAACGCCTGCTACCCTGTACATATATTCTTCTAATTCATTTAAAGTAGATATATTAACAACTCCACTATCATAGAGCATTCCTTCTATAAGTTCATCAAAACAATGTTTAGGAATATCAAATTCTTTTATCAACCATAATAAATCCTCGGGTTCATTTGTCTTATTTTGATATATCAGTTCTATCTGTTTTTTGAACTCTTGAAGTTCTTTTATTTTCTCACAAGCAGGTTTGTTAGAGTCCGCTATGTCATCTACTTCCCTTGCATATTTGTATAACACGGAAAGCGCTTTTTTCTTTTTTTTATTTAAGAAAAAAAACGCTGTTCGGAAACTGGATGATCTGTGCTTATCTATATTATTCATTTTTAAATCTAAATTTTCTCTGTTCGGCGATCGTTCAACTTATTGTGCCTGCCTAATGCCTGACCCCGCCCTCAAATTGAGGGCGGGGCTGACGGCAGACAGGCAATGACTTGAGCGTCTTAGTTATTACGAGCGTAGCGAAGTGACTGCTTCATCTGTCATTACGACCCCGACGTTACGTCGGGAGAAGTAATCTCATCATCGCGGTGGCTAATAATTTATTAATTCTTTGATTACTCTGGATGAGATTGCTTCAAAAGTTTTTGATTACAATAATTTGTAAAGAGAAAATTCCAATCTCTGCCTCCCGACGTAACGTCGGGGGGCACGTTCACACAACGACTTCGTCGGATTGCTTCGGAAGAACCAGCAGGATGTTTACTCACAATGACTCTATCATTTATAATCCAACATCTAACATTTATAATCCACAATCCTCATCGTCTCTCACTTCTTACCTCTTACCTCTCACTTCTCACTCTTTTACTCACCTTCTTGTATCTGTGAGCCGTCCGCTTGCCTCTCATTTTTAGTGTATTATTCCTATCTTTTTGGTTATCGTCTTGGAACCTTTCGGACTTGACGCTTTTATTCTCACTATATATCCGCCTTTTGAAACTATACCGCCTAAATCGTTCTTACCGTTCCAGTCAACATAATTTGAACCCATCTGAGCGCCTTTCTGTCCTCTTGAGATATGAATCTCTTTAACAAGATAGCCCAAAAGATCATATATGCTTATCGTGACCTCGGCATCATCATTTAATGTATAAGCAATTGTAACCTTTCCTTCCTTTCCGCCCTTTCTTAAATCAACCGGGTTAGGATAAGCGTCAACCTTCTGTATAAGTTCGTTTCCTATAGTTGTGGCAGCTGGTTTAGAAACCTCAGACCAGTCAGACGAAAGGCCTGCGAAGTTCCACGCCCTTACTCTGTAGGTGTAATAATTGCCAGCAGGTCTTGGTTTTTCACCCGGCACTATAGGATCTCCAACCGTATAAAGGTTATTTATTCCGCCACCATATTTATATCCCGGAATAGCATTAATCGTTCTCCATATCGGGCTTGTGTTTTCTCTTTCCTGTATTTCATAAGCCATTATATTTGACTCTAAATCCGTTGAGGAATTCCATTTCAATGAATAACTCTGGCCGGCTGCAACACCTTCTGGAACCTGCGGCTGGGGCGCTCCTGGCGTTGTCGGTTTTGTAGTGTCTATTCTAAATATAAGAACAGGTGTTCCATTTTCATTAGGTATATACTCCCCATTGCTTGTAAGCCCTCTAACGGAGACAATGTAAGCTCTATCAGAGACCGCCTCGCCCCAGGGTGTGTGCATTGTGGTATAAGAACCCTGAACCCCTCTTTCTATTATGCTGAAGGTATGGTCATCAATCTTGGATACAAGCATTATCTCGCTTCCGACATAGACGACTCCTTCCTGGGCAAAGTTTGAAGCGTCTTTTACCGTAAAACTTGAAGAATCAATGGTTATTCTTGAGGTAAGAACAGTTATATTACCCGGCGATAAAGATATGTTTTTGGCAGAAGCCTTAAACGTATTCCCAACCGACTCCCAGACCTTTTTAATGCTTGTAACATCTTTATAATTTTCTCCAACCGTTATTTCATATCTTACAACATTAGTGGTAGCCGGCTGCCACTTGGCGTTTAACTCATTCGTTTTGGATGACCAGGCACTTGCCACAGCGCCAACCTGCGGGACCGAATAAAATAATCTCTGGTTCTGATACCTGTCTCCAATAAAGTACAATGGCTCTTTCCATCCATTATCAACAATTTTATCCGGAATATAATCAAGATTGGATTCAAAATCAATAATTCTATCTCCATCTATATCAAAACTCGGCGTATAAGAATTATTAAGCGAAATATTTACACATTTTCCTGAGTTAAAGTAATCAAAATTATCAGGTATTCCATCCCCGTTGATATCTATAAGCGGCTCTGTCGGTTTGCAACTCGTCATAGTTGAGCCGTATATCCATTTTGTCTCATCTACCACAGGATAGCCGTTCGAACCCAAAACAACATTGCCGCTTGAATCAAGCAATGCGTAGGCAGGATAGCCGTTATCAGCAAGCATTATTGGTTTATAGACAGGAGTCAGTTTAATATTGCCGGATACTATGGATATCTGATTTGTAGCCATAGGATATCTATCAGCGGAATACTGACCAGCAGCAAGAGGCAGACCGCCAGGACCCTTTATATCTGAAAAATTATTAAGATTTATTCCTGCCTTATGGCCTATAATAGAGGCACCAGAAAGGTCGGTTATCCCGGTATTAATTAAAATATAAAGTATAGTTGTGTTGGTTGTAACAGTTATATAAGGAATCTCGTCTTCTTTTATATCAATTGTTACAGCGTTCTTAAATGTGGATGTTGAACTCCAGTATGTCATTCCAATTCGCTTATCAAACAACGGAGAGAACGAGCCATCATTGTCCATATCCTTCCATATACTCACGCCAGCGAAATCTCCATCGCCAAGCCCTGTTGATGATGTTTCTATTGTTCCGGATTGATATAAATTGAACTGACCAATTCTTATAAAGTCCTGAGTAGATTTAAGCTTTAAAACCATAACAGGAAGATCATTCTTCCCTACTTCGGCGGAAAGTGGAGAAACATCAACCATATTAGCGCTTAAATTAACAGCCCTTACAGGAATAAGACTTGAGTTAAACGGGAACCCTTGAGTTCTTGTCCCTTCTGGATTAAATTTAGAAATATTTACAAATATCGTCTGATTGACATTATGCGGATAATTAACATTAACCCATGAGTTATCATTTATCATTCCGCCAACTTTATTACCAGGTATAGCCGTTTCGCCTATATCATAAGATAAAAAGAAAACCTGCGGAAGAGGCGAGAGAATCTGTGTTTCAGTTAAAAATATCTCCGTTTGAAGTTCAAGTGGTTTTTCCTGATCATAAAGGTCAACTTTCTTAACCTTTGCTCCTACACTATGATTAATGATAGGTGTATATCTATCACCTAATTTCATTCCTCTATTTATAATAGAAAGATATGGCTTATTAGAGGCAAAATCAAAGCCAATTCCATTAAAATACATCAACTCGGCATCCCCGACCCAGAGATAGCCATAGTTCGGAAAACCTTGAGTTGATTCGACAACAAGATTAAATGGAGTAGAACTTGATACAACAACCGAAGAGCTCATAAATATAGATGACTTGGTCTCCTTTTCCGAAATATTTACATCATTTATATCAAGCATATCATTCTGGTTGGCGTCACGGTAAATCTTTATAAACTTAACATCTGTGTTTTTACCAAATGGAGCAAGCGGATCGTTAGAAGCCCCAGTCCTTCTTACCTTCATAGAATACCACTTGGCAAAACCAGCATCCGTCTTTATATTAAATCTAAGAACTGGAATATCTTTCTGCGCCTGGCCAACCCCTCCGCCAACGACAACCTCATCAGCTATGTCATAGAAGCCCATTCTCACATCAGATGGAACTTCCTGAAGATTCATAGGATATGTCTGAACAGGAGAGGTTGTAAGAACTATATTATTCGGTATTGAAACAGTAAAGTATGAAGTGTCGGGTATTAAAAGTCCAACGGTTGAACCAAGGACCGCGAACTGGGATATATCGTAAGCGATAAAAGCACAGGTCGTTTGAGTTGTAACGACTATCGGTTTTTTAAGAACAATTGAAACCTGATTCTGAGCGAAACTCTCGTTTCCGTAGCTTACAAGGTGTATATACTGTCCCATGGTATCCGTTGCCTTATCAACACTATCAAACATACAATTATTATTAGAATCCTCAAATACCTTAACAAGATTTATATCGGTGTCATTCGCAGTTCCTATCTTTTTTAATCTAATCGCTTGAAGTTTTGCCGATGTCTTATCTACCTTCATCTTCATCGCAAGTATTCCAACATTTTTCTCGTCTTGTAAGGCGGAAGCGGGAGTGATATCTTCAGGAGTAAGCGTTATTGTATTTACTTCAGGAAGTATTACTCTCGCACCTGATTTTAACTGCCCCTGAGGAAACTCGGCAATATGTCCGGCATAGGATGGTCCAAATATGAAATGATCCGGTAGAACCACATCCGTTCCTATAACATCGTTCTTTGGGTCAAGCAATTCATGAGAAAAATTAGATTTCGGATCTATATCAATCGTAACAAATACTTTTGTCGGCGTTGAGCCAAGCACAACATAATTCTGATTCGGTCCAAGTTTTGGATCCTTAACATATATCGTGGTTTTACCCATTGTATCCACGCCAAAACTTCCGCTTCCAATTAGATAATCACTTAAATTCTGGCCGGTTATCGGGTCCCTATCAAAGACGCCATTTCCATTATCAAGCCAGAGTTTGATATTAAGAGCGTCAGAATCATAACCGTTAAGACCCGATGGCTGGCTTCTTGTAAGTTTAACTCCTTCCCATCTAACTCCAACTCCCGGAGTCGTTAATACCATCTGCATCAATGGCCAGTTAACCGCACCCTGCATAACATAACCAACAAGAACAGATCCGCTTGAATGATTTATAATAGGAGAACCGAACTGCCCCCTGTCTACAAAAAGAAGAGCATTTGTTCCAAGTCCATTGTATTTTATTATCTCATTATCCACAACGAGATAACCACTTGAAGCAAGCCCTGTGGTTGTGTTAACTGTCCAGGCAGCATCCTGAGGACCCGGGGTTGTAATATCCTGAGTTAAAACTATGCTCGGTGCTACGACTCCATCAGTTGAGACCATAAGAGGCGTCGCAACAACTGTAACAGTTGATGGAGCGGCGATTATTTCTCTAAGTATTGAACTATATGGAAGAGTTGATGACGATATATCAACATAGTTTGGAAGAGATATAGCATTCCTTGAAGGATCGTCCACCAGCAAACTATTCTGCGGGAACGACTCTGGTTTCACATACGCTCCAAGGTATCTCTGATTTCCATACTGGTCGTTTGGAAGAGCGGTCGCTTTTATATCATATGTTACGAAATACCTCTGTGAGAGATTCTTTGATTGCGCTTCATACTCGGTCATCAATCTAACAGAAGTGGAGAAATCAACCCTTGCAACAAGAGGACCATATATAGTATTTCCAAAAGTTCCGCTTCCAACAAAAACATCTTTTGTAGAATCCAAAAATCCATTGTTATCGTAATCATACCAGACCTTAACTGCATCAACATCGTTTAAAGCGCTTCCCTCGCTAACGACTGAGCCGGTTGCATAAACCATCAGCCATCTCCACTTGGCATCGGCAACATCTGTCTTAAGCGTAAAAGCAAGAATTGGCTGATCTTTCATTTTTTGCTGAAGCGTTGAACCAAGCGTTGTTTGAGTCGCAATTATAACAACTTTATCAGAATACTCTCTTACTCTTGAAACAAGCGAGACGGATTTGCCAGGCGGCGTAACGCCTATATTATATGTTGACATTACCTTTGGTGATTGCAGATTGAAGTAATCCGTCGTTCTTATGGCTATACCGAGGTTAGCATAATCGCTTACATAGGCAAGTGGAGAAAGATCATAGGTTATAAAATAGTCCTTAGGCGTTGGATATATCACCTGTCCATCAGGATTGTTTTCATCTCCAACCAGAGGTATTATCGCCTGACCTGAGATAACCGTTCCGCTTGACCAGTTTAGAGCAGTTGTTGACTCAGTCCCTCTTATAACCTGAGTAAATGAATTGTTCTGATAATCAATACTTGAATAATAGACGACCTCTTTCAACAATGGATCTGTCTGATCATCGTTAATTATCAATCTTCCAGGAACCGGAGGAAATGGACTGTCCACAGGGAAGAATTTAGAGATATCAGATACCCTTATTACTGTATCCGTAGAAGTTATCGGATACTGCAATGTGGAGGCAGGGAATGTTCGTTTATTTATAGACGGAAGATTGACATATCTATCTTTTGTTTCATCAAAAAGTCCATCGCCATCCTGGTCATACCAGAGCTTTATATCCGTAACATCATCATATTTATTATAAACCGGTGTTCCGCCATTTTCAGCTGCTGTAATCCATCTATCTAATTTTATACCTTTCCATAAAGCGGAGCCCGTCGGGGCTTCAATCTTTAGTGTAAGTTTCGCGACAACTTTATTTTTATCATTCTGAACAAGATAAGATGGCTTTGAAAAACCATTCGGACCTGGCTTATTTATATCCTCCAACCTTACTATATCACTTGTGGCGAGAACAGGAACTGTTGATGAAACAATCGGGCTGAAAGAAGCGACCTTTTCAGTAACTATTCCGTCATTATCTATTCTTGCGCCATGATATGTATTCGGTATCGCAGCCTCATCAAATTCATAAACGACAAAGAATGTTCTTGTTGATGTATCAACAAAGCCGTCTATTGAAGGATATTGTATTGGTAATATCCATGTATTTGGATCTGTTATATTAATCTTTGGTGGGTTTAGTATATCGGTTATCTCTTTATCTATTGAATACTCAAACTTTCCATCGCCTAAAGCGGGGTTGCCGCCACTTGAATCAAGGAATAATCTCATTGATTTTATATCAGCGGGGTTTCCATTGCCTGTCTTTAGAACCTTGATTGTCCTTATATATCCATAGAATTCATTTGTCCATGCCCTTATCTTAAGCATACCAACTCTTGATTGTCCCTGGTCAACATAGTTATACTGACCAAGCGGTTGCCCGGATGGCTGCCACCAGGCAGCTATATCTTCTCCGGCAATCTGTATCTCAGCTGGCGCTCTTGTAACCGGTGAAGTAGAAGTGGCTATCGGGAAGTTGTTATAAGCGATGCCGACATTTGTGGAAACGGTAATCAATGTCGGGTTATCTATAACAAGACCTAAACTTGTTGAAACGGTTGCGGTTGTGGATATTCTTACTGTTACAAAATAATTCTTGGGCTCATTTTTTATAACCGTTACCGTTGAATTCTTAATATCAAGATCTTTAAATATCCAGCCCTGCTGGTTTGAATCCCAGTAACCGGTTGAAATAAGAACATCTATCGGGTTTCCCCCAAGCGTTTTTTCTCCATCAAAAATACCGATATGTCCCTCGGTTGCATTTGGATCATCCCAATAAAGACCAACCTCATAAACATCGCCTGGCGGAAGCGTCCCGCTTGATTTAACTATAAGCGCTTTTAATATTCCATCAGGAGTGCCCGTTGGTTTTGTCTGCATCGTAAGACGAATCATCGCAATGGGAGCAGGCGAACCATTTACAAGTCCATCGCCCTGATAAAGCGAAGTTCTATAAAGCCCCATAGAAACCTTACTGGGTGGAAGAGGATTTTCAGGCGCTATGTCAACCGGTGTAACCAGAACGCCAGCAATCGGGAGATCGGCATCGGACATAACCGGCTTTCCTCTTCCAGCGTCATTTGTATAACCATATATATCAGCATTTACATAGTCGGTTACTCTAATATTAAGTGTCTCTATATATCTATCAACAAGTCTGAAAACTCTGACTCCTTGATCTTCTTTTGTAAAGGTATAGTAGGTTGCATTTGTATTAAGATCCCTGAAATCGGCTCCGCTTATAGAATTATTAGTAGATATTATGGTTCCGGTATAATACTGGCCGTTTACAGGATCTCCTGTAGCAAGGTTTCCAAATTTATCCCTCATCTGTATCGTAACGAAACCGTTCTGTAAAACACCTAATGGATTTGTAAAGGTGTATGGATGTTTAAGCGTAATAAAATCCGCCTTTGACGGCGTTATGTAATGATACTGGGTAACTGCCTCAAGAAGCACAGAATCGACGCTTCCGCTCATAACCACGCCAACGCTTCCAACAATAGTATCCCAGATATAATAGGTAGAAAATGACGAACCTGGCGGTATTACAGTATTCAATGGATTTACAGACAACAATCTCCAATTCGAATTGGATGGAACTGTCGGCTCATCAGGCAAGACGCCGCCATAAACCGTTGTTCTTGTAGATATAACCGTTATGTTAGTCATTGAAGTCGTTGTGGTTATGTTATCAAATATATCCCTGATTGAGAGAGTAATATTTGTTGGTGTGGTAATACCAAGGGTATAATCGGAATACTGAACAGTGGTTCCGGCAACCAATCTTCTTGAAGGGGTTTCAATATTTAGGTGATGAGGCGCCGTTGGTATAACTGAATAAGAAGTTATGGCAATCTGCCAGTTTTTTTCAATGACTGTATCAACGCTTAAGGTATGAGTTGAGTTATAAGTTGCAAGAGTATCTATGAAATAGAAGGTTGTTGTTGATTCGCCCAATTTCATCTTTATAGTAGCAGGTCTTGTGGATATAAAATTCTGATCATCAGGCCAACTGACTCTAAAATTGCCGCTTGATGTAGATATAACATAAAAACTTACTCCATGACCTTGCGAGTCCTCTGTGATAACAGGTGTTTTATTACCGAAATAATCTTCAAGCGCCACAGTAACCACGCTTGAAGTTGTTCCGGCTACAATCGTCTGTCCCGCGCCGCCTCTATAGCCAATCTGATATGTATAATCAGGAACGATTTTAACGCTCTGAGTTGATGCCTCCCAGCCAATTTTATCCATAACATTTACCGATATTATTGGTTTGGTAGGTGTCTGAACCAGATACTCATCGCTTGCCGTAGTATCTATATAATAGAAATTCAGTTTATAGTTATTGACAGATATTGTAGCGGTTGTCATCGGAGTTAAGAATTTATATGTATCAACTTTTTGTGTTTCACTTGATAATGAGAAACCAAAATAATCATTATACTTGGACATCTGTCTCGTATTAGACGAGAAGATGAGGGTGTAAGTATAAGTCGCAACGGATGGATTGTCAAACATATCCCTTAACTGCGCCTCAAAGACCTGATTATTACCAATATAGTCGGTTATCTTTCCGGCAACAAGAGTTCTTTGCGAATTTACTATTGAAACCTTTGATATATCAATCGGTCTTGTCTCAAGGTCATAAACAGAAGGGGAAAGCGAACCGCTTACCGCTTTTATTCTCCAGTATCCTGGCCTTCCACCCTCCGCGGTATTGGATGACGGAGAGACCCCGCTGTAAGAAGAAACCCTGTCATGGTATCTAAATGAGACCTGAGATAATCCATTATATATAACTGCCTGAGGTATAAAGCCAGTATTTGAAAGATTTCTAAATCCATAATCTCCATAATTTCCAAATGTCCCCATAGTTTTACCAAGGTTTGTATGAATATCAATATGTGATGACTCAAGCGTTGGATATATTACAAGATCTCCATCGGTTGATATATTATCAAAATCATCTCTTCTCTCGACTGTAAACAATCCACCGGCGCCAGGAACTTCATCAATACCTACAGTTATATAAGGCGGCGTTGATACCCAGATAAGTTTTGATGGAGTTCCACCTTTTGTAATCAACCTTCCTGTAATATTCTGTTTTGAGGCAATAAATCCATTAAGATTATAGATTGTTGCTGTTCCTATCCATATTCTTGCCCAATCACCTGCTTTTGTTGAGACCTTATATGAAAGTGGAACTTGTGCTCCAACAACTCCATTTGAATCAGTATACCAAATAGTTGATGTTCCTATATCATACCAGAAACCAGTTCCGGTGTCCTGCCATTGCAGGACACCTGTTGAACCATAAACCTGAGCGATATTTATATAAGCCGGCACTCTCGAAGAAGATATATTATTATCATAAGCATCAATCGCCTGAGCGCTTAAATTCTGTCTTCCCGGATTTGACAGCGAACCCGCACCTACCAGAGTATCATCATAAGGATTAACCTTAAACGCGTATAAGTCGCCTGGCAATACATAGACGCTCTGAAGCGGATCAATCTTTATTAAAGAATTATCATTATCATAGGCGCCTATATAGTCGGTTCCGGCTTTCTTAAGAGTAAACCACAAAGGAAGATATTTCATTCCGCCATCTGAAACAAAGAAATTTGTTGTTGGTGAGACAAGCGATGGCTGCTGGTTTGGATTGGACTGATTTGTTACAACAAATGTTACCGTTCCAAGATAAATATTTGGACCGGTTGAGCAGAGGTTATCATACTGGTCATATGCGCCAAGGTAAGCGTCAAAGGAAACGCCGGCTATAACAGTTGTAGATGGCAGTATATATTTCAATTTTGAAACCTGAGCAGGATATACGACAAGCGAATTAGTTCCTGTTGAATAAGAAACAGTAGATGAAGATGTAGTTGAAGCAATTATTGTATAAGTATTGGAAGATATTTTTGGTAGAGCGGAGAATAGAGAATAACCGTTTGAAAGCGTCTGAACAGCAGGCGGAGTAATCTTAGAATCATTCGGGAATAAAAGTTTGACTTCCGGCATACTCGCTATAGGATTTGTATCCTGAGATGACCCGCTCTTCTCGGTCGCAATATTATAATAATTATCTACAAGATAGACCTTAACATTTAAAGGACCGCTATCTATGGTATATGGAGAAGCAGTTCCCGTTTTTCCTGGATTTGGATTTTGAACTGAATTAAATTTACACGGTGGATTAGTATTACAATAACCCTCAAGAATATTTTCGCCAGGAAGTATTACAAAAAGTTTTGTCGCTGTTGATGTGAAAACCTTGAATGTGGATTTTGCTTGAATATCATTATTCAGACATATATTGGATGGTGAATTTGCTGTGCATATATCATTCCCACCCCCGGCTGAAGGATATAATTTTATAAATGTTGAAGTGGATTTTTTAACAAGAGTAACAGGTATGTCAACTACTCCGTAAGACATAGTAAGTGTTGATGGGTCAATATCATACGGGTCATTTGTATAGAGATAAACATCCGGGCCATTAGCTATATCCCTGCATATATTGAAGTATTTATCCACTAAATTTGCTCTTACAAAGAACTGAGTTCCAGCTGTCGGAGTTGAGACAAGTGTTGTCTTTCCACCATTTGGATATATTCCATTTCCTGCGATATTAGTTTCACCAGGCATTAACATCTGCAAGCCGTATGGATCATTATGTTTTACAGTAAATGTAGATGACTGTGGATCTGAAGCGATACCTGAGTCATAGTAATCAATAGCGCTTAAATACTGCTGTGTTGCAACTCTAAGTTCAACAGGTATCGGATCGGTATAACCAAAAGATGTGTTTATATCAACAGTTGAAACTGAAGGTGCATATGAATCTGTCGGTGTATTTAGTTTAACTGTGACTGCTCTTCCGGGAACAAGGTTAAAATAATCATCAACAACACCAACAGTAACATTGAAAGGAACGCCCGCTTCTATTGTCTGGTTTAAAGAGCCCTGTTTACCGGTATAAGAACCCTGCCACCAGTTCTCTCCAGGCAATAGTATAAGCAATCTTCTTGGAGTATTTGGATTGATATTTACAGGCGTTGCAGTATCAACGCTTAATGTCGGACCCCAGAGAGGAGGATCATTTACCATCTCAGCCCTTATTGAAATTGCTCCCGCTCTTCTCGGTATAACGGCAAATGTTGCACTTGTAATTACAACCTGAGAGGAGGGAACTACGCTTCCAAAAGTATCATCAATTAAAACCCTTATCTCCTGACTTGCTCCCGGCACAAGGTTCCAGAAAGAATCAGTTATATCAACTGTTACATAGAATGTCACTCCTGCTTTAAGTGTTGATGAAGGCGTTCCGGTTCTTCCGCGTGTTACTGGATTATTATCTCCATCCAATCTTGATTCTCCCGGCAACAGAACTCTCAGTTTTGTTGGAGTATTTGGCTTAACAGGTATATCAATACTTGTTGCAGAAATAAGCGTTGGAGAGCCAGTTAAATCAGTTGCTGTTAATTTTCTTGGTGAGGCGGTTCTAAATGTTATGGCGGTTGCTGTCGAGATCCCGCCGGACATTGTAAAGTTTCCTACCGTTGGATAGAATGGGTCATCTGAAGTAATTTTTATCGTTCTATCGCTTACAGTTGTTGGATTGTATCTTGAATCAACGGCGTAAACATAAGCGTCAAAACCAACTCCTGCTGTCTGTGTTGAAACGCTTCCATCAACACCATAAGGATAGACGGTCTTTCCTGCGACAAGATACTGATCAGGAATCTTCCACATCAACCTTATTGCAGTTCCAGGAATAACAGAAATTCCACTTACAGTTGAAGTTGAAAACTTTGGTGTTATAGAGTCATTATCAACAGCGTTTATAACAAGATTTCCTGTTGAAGCAGATGGGACAAAGCCATCAAAGGGAACCTCACCATTTGCAAGCGGTGCAGGTAGTGGCAAATCAGAATAAATATCATTAGCAGTAATTCTTACACTTCTTCCATCAGGTGATTTATTATTATATAAATCAACGCTTCTGACAAGTAATTGATATGTTGTTCCAGCGACAAGAGTATTAAGAGTTCCAGATTTACCAGTTATGCTTCCTTCCTGTGGCGACTCTCCAGGTGCGTATAACATCAAAGATATAGGATTATTTGGATTTACTATTACGCCGGATACAGTATCAGTTGAATAATTTGTCCCTATTGCGCCTGTATCAGTTGCCCTTATGCTAAGGCCAGTTGTTTGATTTCTTGTAACGGGCACAAACGAAAATGTTGTTGAGCCGTTTATCAAACTCTTTGTATATGGCTCTGGAACGAGTCCTCTTACAACGATATTTGGATCATTTAAGAAATCAACTTTTATAACCGGATTGTTGTTTGCGGACTCGAGCCAAGGTGTTGTTCCTTTAACTATATTAAAGTAATTATCAACGAGATTGACCGTTACATAACTTGTAACCCCGGCTGTAAGATTTGCTTTTGTTCCGGTTCTGCCACCTGTTGTTGGGTTTGAATCATAAGGCGATTTTCCCGGTTCGTTAAACTCGCCTTCAGCAAGTATCTGTAATTTAGTCGGATTATTCCACCATACCTTAACAGGATTTGGCGTTACATAATATGTATTTGAAAACTGAAGCGTATAGGCATAGATACTCTGAGCTGAAGCAACGACAGGAGTAAGAGTGAATGTTGTTGTTCCATTTACAAGTGTTTGAGTCGGTTGTTTTACATAATACTTATCGCCAGGAATATCAACCCAGACCTGTATATTATTTGTAGAGACAATATTATAATACTGGTCAACAGAGTAAGCGGTAATATTGAAAGGAACACCAGCTCTCTGTGGGCCAGGGCTAGCGTCCTTTCCTTTTGGCTCAATAGAAAACTTACCCTGATTAACTGTCTCACCGGGCATTAATAACAATAATCTGTCAGCTGGATTTGGGTTTACCACAACTGGCGAGGATGGGTTATTATTATTAGGATAAGTTCCAGCTCCGCTCGCGCTTACCTTCCACCCAGTTGGATTTGCAGAAACAAAAACCCTTGTAACAGTTGTGGTTCCTGTAAATACCAAATTATTTATATTCGGGCTTATTGAATCATTATTCGGATCATCATCGCTTAAATTAACCATTGTTGTAGATGCCATTATAACATTCCAGTACTTATCGGTTACCTGTAAAAGATAGGTTATTGAGGCGCCTGCAAGTTTTTGTCTTGGAGTTCCCTTCTTTCCGCTTTGAGTTCCAGGATCTGGCTGCTCGCCTAATATATCATAGTCAGAAATAATAGATATTCTATCCGCGACATCTGGATTGACGGTTGCCTGAGCCGAGCCATAAACGGATGGATTATCCTGGTCCTGAACTCTTAATGCCCTTATTCCCGTTTTTCTCAATCTAACCTTAAAGGTCTTAAATCCATAATCAGATGGCTGAAACTGAGTTGTTGGTGGAAGTCCGTATATATCATCAAGTATATAATCCGTGTCCATTGTCTCAGGTCCACCAGGCACTCCATCAACAAAAAATGTAACGCTGCTCTGATAAGCAGCAGCCCTTGATCCACTACCATTATCTCCGTCTTTCGCCTCCACAGTTATATCAATATCACTTCCGGCAGTAAAGTTATTAGAAGAAAATGTTACTAAGAAGCTTCTCGCTGGTGCTGCTATATAAAATCTCGGACCTGCTGATATAATTGACTGAAGATTATTCGCATTATCCCTTGCTCTTACCCAGGTATGATACGGATAACCCTTAACCCAGCAGGTCTGATTTTGTCTCTCTGTATCATTATCACAGACAAGTCCGTCATAACTCCAGTTACCTAATTGATCTGAGTACACAGCATCGACCCATACAGGACCACTTCCAACAGCCACCCAGGTAGATCCATTCCAGAAATAACCAGAAGAATCCCAGCCAGTTCCAGCACCGAAGGTCGCAGGACCTGATATTCCCATAAGCGGCTCGGTATCCCTGAAAATACAGACCTGTGTCTTTCCCTTAGCCCAGCCAGCATAAGGATAGACACCGCTTCCAGTTCCATTTATTCCCTGATGAATATATCCAGGATCCGAAGAGTTTCCAAGTATTATTCTATCATCATTATAAACTATAGCGTTTTGTGGTATCGCAACATAAGAATTTGGTTCGGTTGTATCAAAAAGGAATCTTACAGAGCCAGGAACCGTCTGAATATTTCCAACAATATCGGTTGCACTTGATTTTATAACATAATGATGAGCGTTTGTATAACTCAAAAGACCATTATTATATATCCAGCTTGAAACATAAATATTAGAGGCATCAAGCCAGACCTCAGAGTTTGAATTAAACCCTGATCCATCGAAATACTTTGTCGAATCCTGGTCAAGAACAGAAACCTTTATCCAGTTAATAGGACTATCATCAGAGAAACTTCCAATAATTGACGAAACATTATTATAAGATGAATTATTTTCAGGAAATGTTGGTGATGTTAATGGCCCCTCATTATCAAATATAAATGTTCTTGTTGTATAATTAACCTCCATATTGGTCGTCATATCTACGCTTCTTGCCGCTATATAAAATTTCTTTCCATTCTTATGGTCATCAGTCGCTTCTTTCCATACGAAGTCCAGGTTACCGGGGTTTGTAAAATCAGTATTCGTATAACTCCAGTCATTTATCACGCCCTTTGGAAGATTATTAGTTCCGGCAACCGACCGCCAACCAGTATCGGATAAATTCCAGTGAGGAGTTGCAGGGCTGAAATAATAAGTGGTTCCTCCGTTTAAATACCATATTCTTACATATACAGAGTTTATATTGGATGTCTGGTCATAAACCGTTCCGGATATCGCCGTCATAGAAGAGTATCTATTATCATTAACAGGTGGATATGTTATCTGCGTAATTGGCGGCGTTTTATCAAAACTAAATGTTGAAGAAAATATATTATAGTTTCCAGCCCTATCTATAACCTTAACATCTACTCTTAGCCCATTATCTCTATCAGGCCAGTTAACCCCTGAGGTATTTAAACTCCAGTTAAACAGAGCGCCGGTAGAAGATGAAGAATTAGTAACAAGCCATATCTCTGGGTAATTCGGGTCATCAGTCGTATCTTTCGCCCATATACTTCCATTCCAGTAGGCGTTAAGCGTTACATCATATATTCTTACAAGCGGGAATCTTACATTATAAGTATCCTGAGCGGTTCCCTGTATAGAAGTCAGAGAGTTGTATCTATATCCATTAAGCGGCTGATCTATTGTCGCAGTCGGACTTGAGGAATCAAATCTGAAAGTAGAACCGGCAAGCAAAATTGTCTGAGTGTTACCAGCAATATCAAATGCACGAGATTTTATTTCATATAAACCATTATCTTCAAAGCCAGATGGAGTATTATTCGGCGGAATTTGAGAAGATTTTATCCAGTTGTTCCCGCTTGCCGGATTAAGCCAGGTTTCGGCGCTTACCCACTGAGTTCCATTCCAGTAATAATTGCTTCCAAATAGCTGCTGAATCCTTATCTGAGTATTTTTGACACCACTTGGATTTGTATTTGGATCCGAAGATGTACCAGTAACAGAAGATATGAAATTATAGAAATCTCCATTAACAGGGAACGAGACATTTGAAACTGGCGGAGTTATATCGTATCTTATTATAACGCTTGCGTCGCCAACCTTGGAATTTGTAGCTTTATCTCCCGCTTTTACATATATATTATAATTCTTGTTATCGCTCAAATCAGGCGATAAAACCGAGAAGTTATAGTTTGGACCTGTTCCAGTTATTGATGCGCCAAACCATTTCTGAGTTATTGAGTTAAATGTAGATGTCTGCGGGTCATAATAATTTAAAGTATCCGCTTCCTGTATTGAAATAGAAGCATAATCTATCGTAAATGGTTCATAAATTGTTCCAGAAATTGTCGGTATAAGGTTTATATTACCTCTTGAATCTGGTAGCGATATCGGATATGTTATAACTGGATTTGGTGGGGTCGTGTCATAGACAAATGTTATTGAACTTAAATTCACCTCGCAGTTTGTAGGAACTGAATTATCACACGACTTCACTCTCACCCTGTATTTGTATCCATCCCTGAAGGCAGGCGAACTTATCTGCCAGACACCATTTGAATAACTTCCATTAAGTGATGCATCATAGTCAAGCGGATAAAAGACCTCACTCGCCACCGTAAATGTTCCAGGAACCACTCCGTTCCAGCATAACCCCGCTGGCTCTACCTCACAGATAGAAAGCGATATCTGTGACTTATTTGAAACACCGCTTAGATTATCACTTACAGTTCCAGCAATTGTATTTACAACATTAAGTGTTGAACCATCAACTGGAATTGTTATCGCGGAATTAGGCGGCATTGTATCATATATTATGTTGTAATTTGTGGTAATATTTATCATTAAATCAGATGGATTTGGAACTGGTATTGCATTATCTTGTGCTCTTGCTCTAATTCTATAAATTTTATTTGGAACAAGCGCTTGAGCAAATCCTGATGGATTAAATGTCCAGGTTCCTGATGAAGGACCAGAAGGATTATATGAGGTAGAGTTAAAGAATGAGTTTGTTTCATTAAGTGTATTTAGAAATGAAGATGCACCATCAAAATAATATGTTGTATTCCCATCAACATATGATACAGATATCTGAATATTTGAAGTTCCAGAAATACCGCTTGCGGTATCAGGATTCTGGTCTGAACCACTTCCACCAATCACCGGGAAGGCAGAGTATTTACCGTCAGTAACTGGTGTTGATATGCTTACAATAGGATAAAGTTTATCAATCCTTATTGTATGAGATGAATTCCCAACTACAAAATTTGTCTGAATATTTCCTGCTTTATCATATGCCTTTGACCAGAAGGTATATGTATAATTATCGGTCCAGGAAGGCATTGATGAAACACTCCAAGATGATTGATATACATTAGCAAGGATATATGTATTTGGATCTGACGACCAGCCGCTTCCATTCCAGTACTGATTCTGATTGTTGTTCTTTAAATAAAGTTCAATCTTTTGTATCTGCATTGATGGATAACCACTAAGATTTTCAATTACAAGGTCTTCAATTATCGTTCCGCTTGAAATAGAGACATCGCTTCTCAACTGAGAGTTTGAGATGGATGTTATTGTGGCAGTTGGCGTTGTTATATCGTAGTTAAATGTATAAGGTCCAAAGAATGCTGAATCATTCCCTTCAAACAAATTATCTTTATATGAATTATCCCTTGCTTTTACTCTTACTGAGTATTTAACACCATTTACTAAAGCCGCAGTCGGAATACTTATCGTATAACTCCAACTTGAACCAGTTATATAATATGTCGCTTTATTGTTTAACTCGCTCCAGGTAGCGGTAAATGTAGAGAGCGTATTATCCCAGAACTTTCCTACATAATCACCGTTTAATGCTTTCAGTTCTACAAAAACATTATTTATTCCTCCTGATGGCGGTCTCGTTCCTGGAGGATCGGTCGCTGTTCCTGTAAATGTTGAGATAGAGTTATAATACTGCTTCACTCCATCCGGTAGCGTTATAGAAACAACAGGCGGAGTGGTATCGAAAAAGACAAGGTTTTCAAGTGGAGTCGCTTCAGGGACATCATAAAAATTAACACCCTCTGAAATAAAGGTATATGAAGAGCCATCAATAAATGTTGGAAGTGATAAAGAATATGACCAACTTCCACCAGATGGAGTAACTGATGTAGAGACCTTGGTAGAAGTAAAACTTCCAGCAAAGTTCCACCACCAGTTGTCAGAATTTCTTTTGATATAAAGATTAACCGATTTAGTATCGGAATTAGATGTCCCAGAGACAAAACTGATCTGTTTTTTATATGAATTATTTTCAGGTTGAGTTATTGAAGTAATTGCGGGCGGAGGCGAGAACTTAAATCTTCTTGAGCCAAAAACACTCTGAGCGTTTCCAACATTATCGGCGGCTGATGATTTTATTATATAATAACAAAGCGGTTTTAATTTTGTTGGATCTATATTATAAATCCACTCTTTTGTCGACGGGTTATAAGATGATACACCAAGCCAGATCTCACCTGACTGAAAAGCACTGCCGTTGAAATACTGGCCGTTGTAAGATGGACCGGTACAATCCGCTCCCTGATTTGTGTCCTGCTGAATTCTTATTTGAACAGTTGATATACCACTTACAAAATCATCCGCCGTACCAGTAATCTGAGTAAATGGAAGGAAACTCCCATCTTCTACATCCGGATATGTTATTGTTGATGTTGGAAGAATTATATCAAGAGTAAATGTTGATTTATTTAGATCAAAATCAAGATAATTACCCGCCTTATCTATTACCTTTGCTCTAACCTCAAATGTCGCACTTCCTCTTCCAACAGACCAGGAGTTTGCTGAATTATCATTTAAAGGAACTGCTGTAATAACCCAGTTAGAAAGACCTGTTGTAACAGTTGTGGATACATAAACAGCCGACCAGCTAAGGGCATTGAAATCCCAGTATTTGTTTCTTTCAATATCTCTCAAATCAATAACGATATTATTAAGCCCTGAAGGAACTCCACCGCCAACCTCTGGGTCAGTTGCAGTTCCACTTATCTGTGTTTTTGTTTTAAAGTATGTATTATTGTCATTAACCTGCGCGGTCGGCGTTGTGTAGTCAATTATAAATGTTGCAGTTGAATAATTTGTCTCAATATTTGGGCCACCAAAAACTGGCTCTGTCTTATCCTTCGCCGAAGATATAATCTTAAACTTAAATCCATCGCCTTTATCAACATTATTATAACAGTCGCCTATATTGGTTCCTTTAAATGAGGCAGGAGTAATTGTTCTGATCCAGTTCTCCACCGTTCCACTATTTCTTGTAAGCCAGCCCTGGTCGGCAAGCACCCAATCACCGCCTAATAAATTATAATAGCAAGGATTATTATTTTTATCTATTCTTATTATCTTTACATATACCTCGCCGACACCGCTGCTATAAGTGCCTCCGCCATCTGCTGCTGTTCCAGCAATTACACTGAAAGGAACATTCAGATAAACAGTTGCTCCATTCCCCAAAGCGGGGTATGTTGTAATTGAAACAGGCGTCCATTTATCTATGGTAAATAAATTATACCCGCTTGATGGCGCAGGATTATCAGGAGTTGTAATATTTCCAGCAATGTCCTTTGCCCTCACAAAAACCTTAAACTGAAGAGCGTTTGAAAGTGAAATAAAATAATTGCTCAGGTTGGTATCAACATAACTCCAGCTTGATTGATAGATATTTGTGGCATTCTTCCAGTGATCTGCGGCGCTGTATGTCCCGTCCCAGATGCTTCCATTCCAGTATGCCCCATCAGCATCGCGCTGGATTAAAACCTGAACACCATCAGAAGGAAGATATGATATCGGCTCATTTACAACCCCGCTTATATAAGGCAATGAAACATACGCTTTATTATCTGCCGGCGTTGAGACAGAAACGGTAGGTGGAGTGTTATCGTAAATAAATGATTTTTCAATATAATTCTCAAGGTTTTGTGATCTATCAATTGCTCTTACTCTTAAATAATATGTAACACCTTCAGTAAGTTCAAGTGTATCAGGCCAGTTATCTCCGGTAGTTCCAGGATATGCCCAGGTCATAGAAGAATAAATAGTTACACCAATATCTGCATCGGCAGTTCCTGAGACGGAAACAGTTGATACATTTCTCCAATTATCGCCTGTTACAAATCCGCTACCATTAAATGTTTTTGCCGTAATATCAGCAATCTGAATATATATCCCGCCTGGTTTTATACCGCTCATTGCTTGTGTTGATGGATTTATTAACCAATCAATGGAATTGCCGCCAATTGAAGAGATATCGCTTAACTTTCTAAATCCGGTGGTAAATGATGTTATTGTTGATGATGGTTTGTTTATATCATAAATGAAATACCTTCTATAAGTTCCATCAGGTGTCTGATTTCCTGCATAATCAACTGACCAGACATCAAGTTTATATTTTTTGTTTGCCACCCAATTAGTTACGCTGTAATCCCAGGGATTTATATTATTTACCGCAATATATGTTGACTCAACAACAGACCAGTTGCTTCCATCCCATTTTGGCTTAACTGCACCGGACTCTGAAACATTTGTTATCTGTATCTTTATCGGTGGAACAATTCCTGCTGGTGTATCATCCGACTGGCCGTTTATCGGATTAATCGTTCTTTGCGGTCCATAAAAAGCATTTGCAGCTGCCATTGGAGTTGAGATTACTATAGTCGGGTAGTTGAAATCGGATGTAATCTTTATAGTTTTTAGCGTCTCTTTATTTCCGGCTTTATCCGTTCCATAGATTCCCATCCAGTATTCCTTATTGTTTATTAAAAGCGATGGAGGATTATATCCAACAGTAGGATATGACCAGGTTATGGTATCCTGAGAAACTGCAAAATTTACAGGCAGATCTATCGGGTTTGAGGGATTTAAAACCCAATTAGAAGTCCCATCCCAGTAATAAATATCCGAGCCATTGTAATAGTAAATGTTTAATTTTAAATCCTGTAAACCGCTAAGACCTCCATAGCTTGTTCCCGAGATCTGATTTATATTAGTAAGATACCCGCCAGGAGTCGGCGTTGTAATATAAGAAATGGGCGGGGTCCCATCGACGATAAACTTAACTTCTTTTGGTGGATTTTCAACATTTGGTGATGGAGTTGCGCCGTCATACGCCCTTGATTTTAAGGTATAAAGTTTATCAGATACAAAATTTGCCTCGCCATCAAAAGGATATCTCCAGGTATCAGTACCAATTGCGCTAAACCAGGCATCTGTTTCTGTAGTATTGCTTGAAAACGCTGAACTCTTCCAGTAATAAGTTGTATTTCC
>Ga0078972_1004501_pt1 | contig 37948 bp, 39 predicted proteins | sample YelNatPaOPGAMG01_FD_67568 | JGI IMG/M metagenome (GOLD analysis project Ga0078972, IMG submission 67568) | Hot spring thermophilic microbial communities from Obsidian Pool, Yellowstone National Park, USA - OP-RAMG-01 (SPADES assembly) (version 2) | ecosystem: Environmental > Aquatic > Thermal...
GATGGGCGCGTGGAAGACGCGGGAAAGGCGGGCCGCCGCCCCGCAGGCCAGTGGGGTGCGGGTGCCGGGGGGGCTTAAGCGCAGGAGCTGTCGGAAGGCCGAGCCGATGGCGGAGCCCATTTGCACCACGGGGCCTTCCCAGCCGGCCGAGCCGCCCGTACCGATGGTGATGGCGGAGGCGACGCCTTTCACCAGCGCGACGATGGGGCGGATGCGTCCGCCGCGCAGTGCTACCGCCTCGATGACCGCCGGCACCCCGTGCCCCTTCGCCTCCGGGGCGAAGAGATGGATCAGCAGGCCGGTGAGCAGGCCGCCGGCGGCAGGGATCAGGACGAGGTACAGCGGCCCAAGCCCCTTCAGCAGGCCGGCGAGCTGGTCGAAGGAGAAGCGCTCGATAAGCCCGATCAGCCGGCGGAACAGGATGGTGGCGATGCCGGTGCAGATGCCCACGGCCAGGGCGATAAGCAGTCGGGAAAAGGTTTCGGACGATGTGAGGGATCTGACCCAGGACCGGATGCGCCGGATATTCTGGGGCGAACGCTGTCCCACTGCCGCAGTCATTCCTTTTGCCTCAATGGTACCATTGGATCGGATTGGATAACGAAAGATAAGTATAGGCGGGGGCAGGGAGATGTCAATTCTGTGATTATCCTGCGGGGCCGGCGCCTGGCCGTCGCGTGGTCCCTTTTCTACGATGTGGCGGTTTGGGCCGCCGGCATATTGCCAATAATCATTGTGCTATTTTTTGACAAGAAGCCGGCGCAGTTGACAGCATTGCGATTCTATGGTATCTTATAAACACACAGCCTTCATCGTTCGTTCCGGCGCGACGCAGAGAAAGAAGGAGGAACAAACATGAAAGTCTACGTGTTCGTCAACACCCGTATTGGCGAGGCGGCCTCCGTCGTCAAAGCACTGCGCAAGATCCCCGGGGTCATCTCCGCTGACGCCGCCATCGGCCCCTATGACGTCATCGTGCAGGCTGAGGTTGCCAACCCCAAAGCGTTAAGCGATTTGTTGCTGTTCCAGATTCAGGTCACGCCGGGCGTTACCAACACCCTGACATGCCTTGTCATCGAGGTATGAACAGTATCCCGTGAGGTATCTTGCGGTGGAGTTCAAGCGCTGGCTACATCGTTTTCGCGATAGGATATTGTATCCGGGAAGAGGGCCAATCCAGGTGGATTGGCCCTCTTTTTATTGTGATGGAATTCTCGATATATGAGCGGCAAAATCCAGTATGAACGTGACAATATATGCGGAAGAAAACGGAAATATTGCAAATTTTGACGCAAATTGGGAGGTGAAGGCGCGATATGAATCATATTCTCGGGCGTAGATTTTCCCCTGCGGCGGCCTCGGCGCTGGAGAGGATCGCGGAAGAGGTATCTGTCTGCATGCAGTGCGGGACATGCGCCGGCTCCTGCCCCACCGCGCCGGCCATGGACTACACCCCGCGTGCCCTCATGCGCCTGCTCCAGGCCGGCCTGTTCGACGAAGCCCTGCGGAGCCGCACCATCTGGATGTGCACTACCTGCTACACCTGCACCGTGCGCTGTCCGCGCGATATCCACGTCACCGACATCCTGGGCCGGCTGCGCGGCATCGCCATCGCCGAAGGATACGCCGAAACCGCCGGCATGACCTTCAACAAAGCCTTCCTGGACGTCGTGCGGCGCTACGGCCGCATGTTCGAGCCGGAACTGCTCATCCGCTATCACCTGCGGCAGGAACCCCTGGGCATCCTGGGGGCCGCTCCCATCGGCCTGGCCCTGTTCCAGAAGGGCAAGATCTCGCCCTTGCCGGAGCGTCTGCCGGCGGAAGGGCTGGCCCAGATCCGCCGCATATTCGAGGCTGTGGAAGCGCGGCAGAAAGCCGCGCCGGCGGCTTCATCCCACGCGTGAGGTGTCCCGATGAGTCCACTGCGCTATGCCTATTACCCCGGCTGTAGCTTGACCACCAGCGCCAAGGAATATGACCGCTCGGTGCGCGCCGTGTTCGACGCGCTGGGCGTGGAACTGCTGGAGATCGAGGGATGGAACTGCTGTGGGGCCACGCCGGCCAGCCAGAACGAGCTCCTCATGTATGCCCTCTCCGGCCGCAACCTGGCCTGGGCGGAGGCCCGAGGGCTGGATGTGGTGGCGCCCTGCAGTGAGTGCTTCAAGAACCTGAACAAGACCGCCCAGGCCGTGCGCTCCGACCCCCATCTGCGGGCCGAGGTGAACGCCGTCCTGGGAGATGTCAGCCTGACCGGCAAAGTACGCGTCAAGCACCCCCTGGAGGTGCTGGTGCGCGATGTGGGGCTGGAGGAGATCCGCCGGCGCGTCACCCGCCCGCTGGCCGGCCTCAAAATCGCCCCGTACTACGGCTGTCTCATCACCCGGCCGCGCAACGAATTCGACAGCCCGGAGAACCCCACTGCCATGGACGAGCTGATGGCGGCCCTGGGCGCCGAGGTCGTGGACTATTTCCCTTATAAGACGCACTGCTGCGGCGGCGCCCTGCTGTTGAGCAACAAGCGCATTGCGCTGGGCATGACGCGCGATCTGGTGCTCAAGGCCCAACAGCGCGGGGCCAACAGCATGGCTCTGGCGTGTCCCATGTGCGACATGATGCTGGACCCCTATCAGGGGCCGGCCCTGCGCGCCGGCGAAAAGCCCCTGCCGACCTTCTACTTCACCCAACTGGTGGGGCTTGCCCTCGGAATGAACCCTGACCAACTGGGCTTCGCCGACCGCGTGGTATCCCCACGCGAGGTCCTGGCGGCCCTGAGCTAGAGGAGGGACCATGACGCCAACCCACGAAAGCGAAAAGCCTCGCATCGGCGTGTTCGTGTGCTACTGCGGCAGTAACATCGCCGCCACCGTGGACGTGGAGAAGGTGGCGGAGTACGCCGCCACCCTGCCCAATGTCGTCTTCACCCAGACCAATAAGTACACCTGTTCCGACCCCGGGCAGGAGGAGATCCGCAAGGCCATCATCGAGCACAAGCTCAATCGGGTGGTCATTGCCGCCTGTTCCCCGCGCATGCACGAGGTGACCTGGCGCCGGCTCCTGCAGGGCACCGGCCTGAACCCCTACCTGCTCCAGGTGGCCAACATCCGCGAACATGTCTCCTGGGTGCACCAGGACCGCGGCGAGGCCACCCAGAAGGCCAAGGAGCTGGTGGCGGCGGCGGTGGAGCGCGTTCCCCTGCACGAGCCGCTGGAGCCGCGGCAGGTCAAAATCGCGCCCAGCACCTTGATTGTGGGGGGCGGCATCGCCGGCATCCAGGCCGCGCTGGACATCGCCAACGCCGGCTATCACGTCTACCTGGTGGAGAAACAGCCCTCCATCGGCGGCAACATGGCCAAGCTCGACAAGACCTTCCCCACCCTGGACTGCGCCCAGTGCATCCTGGCGCCGAAGATGGTGGATGCCGGCCGGCATGAGAACATCACCCTCTTCTCCTATTCCGAGGTCGTTTCCGTCGAGGGGCATGTCGGGCAGTTCCGCGTGCGCATCAAGCGCAAGCCGCGCTACGTCAAAGAGGATGTCTGCACCGGCTGTGGCCTGTGCACGCAGGCCTGTGTGCTCAAAGACCGCATCCCCAGCGAGTTCGAGATGGGCATGGGCAAGCGCGGCGCCGCCTACATCCCCTTCCCCCAGGCCGTGCCGCTGAAGGCCATCATCGACGCGGAGCACTGTCTCCTGCTCACCCGCGGCAAGTGCTCCATGAAATGCGTCAAGGCCTGCGGCCCGGGCGCCATTGATTTCAAACAGCAGGAAGAGTACGTCGAGGTCGAGGTCGGCACTATCATCCTGGCGACCGGTTTCGAGCTGTACGACATGTCTGCCCTGCCGCAGTACGGCTACGGCCGCTATGACAACGTGCTCGACGGCCTGCAGTTCGAGCGGCTGTGCAACGCCTCCGGCCCGACGGAAGGCCGCATCGTCACCAAAGACGGGCGGGTGCCCGAGAGCATCGCGTTCCTGCACTGCATCGGCAGTCGGGATGAGAACACCAACCCGTACTGCTCTCAGCTCTGCTGTATGCATAACCTGAAGCTGGCGCACCTGGCGCGGGAGAAGACCCACGCCAAGGTCTACCAGTTCTACATTGATATCCGCGCCGGCGGCAAGGGATACGAGGAATTCTATAAACGCGTCCAGCACGAGGGCATCCACTTCATCCGCGGCAAGGGTTCCGAGGTGATTCAGGACGGCGACAAGCTGATCGTGCGCGCCGAGGACACGCTCCTGGGGAAGGTGGTGGAGGTGCCGGTGGATATGGTCGTGCTGGCCATCGGCATGGTGCCGCCGAAAGACACCGAAAATGTGGCGCGCATCTTCAACATCAACCGCAGTCGCGACGGCTTCTTCATGGAGGCTCATCCGAAACTGCGGCCGGCGGAGACCAACGTGGAGGGCGTCTTCCTGGCCGGCGCCTGCCAGGGGCCGAAGGACATCCCCGCCACCGTCGCCCATGCCAGCGCCGCCGCGGCACAGGCGCTGTCGCTGATGAGCCGCGGCCAGGCCACCATCGAACCGATCATCGCCGAGGTCATCGCCGAGAAATGCTCCGCTTGCGGCGAATGCATTGTGGCCTGCCCCTTCAAGGCCATCCGCATGGATGAAGAGGCGCGCCATGCCTATGTGGTCAGCGCCATGTGCAAGGGATGCGGCACGTGTGTGGCCGCCTGTCCCAGCAAGTCCATCAAGATGGCGCATTTCACGGATCAGCAGTTGATCGCGGAAATTGAGGGCATTCTGGGGAGGATGAGTGAATATGAGCTCGCCTGAGTCGAACGTTCAACAGCCGCCATATGAGCCGAAGATCATCGGCTTTCTGTGCAATTGGTGCAGTTACGCCGGCGCCGACCTGGCCGGCACCTCGCGCCTGTCCTATCCACCGAATATCCGCATCGTGCGCGTGCAGTGCTCGGGACGTGTCTCGCCGGAGCTGGTGTTGAAAGCTTTCCATGAGGGCGCGGATGGGGTCATCGTGCTGGGATGTCACATCGGGGACTGCCATTACATTGACGGCAATCACCGCACGTCCAAGCGCATCCCCATGCTGCGCCAGCTCCTGGCATACGCCGGCATCGAGCCGGACCGCCTGCGGCTGGAATGGGTCTCCGCCGCCGAGGGCGAGCGCTTCGCCACCATCGTCAAGGAATTCACCGAAACAGTGCGTGAGCTGGGCCCCATCAAGCGGGTCATGGTCACGGGATAGCGGGGGGATGCTATGGACGAAGAACGCATGCTCGAAGCACTGCGCAAGAAAATTCAGGAGATCATGCCCCAGGTGGACGGCGTGATCGCCTTGCGGCGGGTGGGCAAGGGCACTGCCCCACACCTGTTCCTGCCCGGGGACGATCTCTCGGAGCTGGCCCTGTCCCCGCAGTTCCCCCTGCCGACGCCGGTGCGCATCATTCAGGCCAAGTACCCGGACAAGCGCTTCGCCGTGGTGGTGCGCGGCTGTGACGAGCGGCAATTGGTGGAAATGGCCAAGCGCCGGCAGATATTCCTGGATAAGCTGGTCATGATCGGCGTGGCCTGCACGAAAGAGCAGGCGGAATACTGCCGCTGTGAAATGCCCTTCCCCAAACAGGTGGATATCGGCGAGACGGTCGAGGGCATCCCCCAGACCTTCCTGGATGATTTCCTGGCCAAGCCGCGCGAGGAACGGCTGGCCTTCTGGAAGCATGCCTTTGCCAAATGCATCAAATGCTACGGCTGTCGCAACATTTGTCCGGAATGCTTCTGCAAGGAATGCGTGCTGGAGGATAACCTCTGGGTGACGTCGGGCACCGTCCCGCCGCCCTTCCCCATGTTTCACCTCATCCGCGCCATGCACACCGTGGGGAAATGCGTGGCCTGCGGCGAGTGCGAGCGCACCTGTCCAGCGGACATCCCGCTGACCATTCTCTACAAACTGCTGAAGCGGGATGTGGAGACGGTGTTCCACTATTACGCCGGCGCGGACCCCAACGAACCGCCGTTGATGGACAGCACTATCTTCCTGGCGGATATGGACATGCTTCACCCGCCCCGGCGCTGATGCCCGACGAGCTTTCGAATGACTGCATGTTGAGGAGGAATGCGCTCCATGGAATACCGTAATGTACCCACCATCTGCACATACTGCGGCACAGGCTGTGGGCTCCTGTTGGAGGTGCTGGACGGCCAGGTAGTGGGAACCTACCCGGATTATGCGCATCCGGTGAGCGAGGGGCATCTGTGCATCAAGGGATGGAACGCCGGCGCCTTTGTCCATCACCCCGACCGCCTGACAAAACCGCTTTTCCGCAAAGGGAACGATTTTGTGGAGGTGAGCTGGGATGAGGCACTGGAGCGGGTGGCCGGCGAGCTGAAACGCATCCGAGACCAGTACGGCCCCGACGCCATCGGCCTGTTCGGATCCGCCAAGGCGACCAATGAGGCCAACTACCTGATGCAGAAGCTGGCGCGGGCTGTCATCGGCACCAACAACATTGATCACTGCGCCCGCCTGTGCCACGCCCCCTCGGTGGCCGGCCTGGCCATGACCTTCGGCTCCGGCGCCATGACCAACAGCATCCCCGAGCTGGAGAACTCCCGCTGTATCCTGGTGACCGGCTCCAACACCACCGAAGGCCATCCTATCATCGGTGCCCGCATCATGCGCGCCAAGGAGCGCGGCGCAACGCTCATTGTTGTGGACCCGCGCGACATTCAGCTCGCCCGCTTCGCCGATTTCCATCTGCGCCAGAGGCCGGGCACCGACGTGGCCTGGATCAACGGCATGATCCACGTGATTCTCCGTGAAGGCCTGGAGAATAAGGAATTCATCGCTACCCGCACGGAGAACTTTGACGCTTTGTGGGAGGTGGTGAAGGAGTATCCGCCGGAGCGGGTGGAACAGATCACCGGCATCCCTGCGGATCAGCTCGCCGCCGCGGCGCGGGCCTATGCCCGGGCGGAGAGCGCCGCCATCGTCTATGCCATGGGCATCACCCAGCACACTACCGGCACCGACAACGTCGTCAGCCTGGCGAACCTGGCGATGGTGACGGGCCAGATCGGCCGGCCCAGCGCCGGCGTCAACCCCCTGCGCGGCCAGAACAACGTCCAGGGGGCCTGCGATGTGGGCGCCCTGCCCAATGTCTATCCCGGCTATCAGTCTGTGACGGACGAAACGGTGCGCCAGAAATTCCTGGAGGCGTGGGGGGCCGCGCCGCCGGCGCGCGCCGGCTTCACGGTGACAGAAATGGTGGACCTGGCCGGCGTGGGGGCCATCCGCGCCCTGTACATCATGGGCGAGAACCCCCTGCTCTCCGACCCGAACATCCACCATGCCCGCGAGGCGCTGGAAAGGATAGAGTTCCTGGTGGTGCAGGACATCTTCCTGAGTGAGACGGCCCAGTTCGCCCATGTGGTCCTGCCGGCGGCCTCCTTTGCCGAGACCAGCGGTACCTTCACCGCCACCGACCGCCGGGTCCAGCTCGTGCGGCAGGCCATCCCGCCCATCGGCGAAAGCCGCGAGGACTGGCAGATTATCTGCGAGATCGCCCGGCGCCTCGGCACGCCGGCCGGCCCCTACGGCAAATTCGATTACGCCGGCACGGCGGAAATCATGGACGAGATTGCCGCCCTGACGCCCATCTACGGCGGCATCAGCCATCGCCGGCTGGAGGAACTGGGCTTCCTCCAGTGGCCCTGCCGCACGCCGGACGACCCCGGCACGCCCATCCTGCACACGGAGCAGTTCACCCGCGGCCTGGGCCGGTTCCAGCCGGTGCACTATCGCGATCCCGCCGAGCTGACCGATAAGGAATATCCCTTCATCCTGACCACCGGGCGCGTGATGTTCCATTGGCACACCGGCACCATGACGCGGCGCTCCCCGAAACTGCATAAAGAGGTGCCGGAGGGCTACGTGGAGATCAACCCCCTCGACGCGGAGCGCCTGCAGATCGGCAAGTCGGAGCGCATCCGGCTGGTCAGCCGGCGCGGCGCAGTCGAAACCAAGGCCTGGATCACCCGCCGCGTCGCCCCGGGCGTGGTCTTCATGCCCTTCCACTTCGCCGAAGCCGCCGCCAACGTCCTCACCAACGCGGCGCTGGACCCGGTGGCCAAAATTCCGGAATACAAGGTGTGTGCGGTGCGCATTGAGAAGATAACCGAGGTGGAGCGCCCAGAAAAGCTCGTAGCCGCTCGGGCTGGAGCATCATAAGGAACGAGCCATCGCCCTCGGCACCTGGCAGGGCGTCTGCATCGGGCGTGCGGATAGGAACGGAACAAGAGGAAGGAGGGGGAAATGGCTGATTTAACGCGGCGCGATGTGATCATCCTCGTCGCCATCAATCCGCGCCCCAAGCTCACCGGCGTGGACCTGAGCGGTGTGGACCTGAGCGGTTTGGACCTGACCGGTGTGAGCCTGAAGCGGGCGAACCTCAGCGGTGCCAACCTCTCCTGCACCATTCTGCGCACTGCGGACCTGGAGGGGGCCAATCTCGCCGGCGCGATCCTGCGGGGCGCCGACCTGACCGAGGCCAACCTGAAAGGCGCCTGTCTGGCCGGCGCTGACCTGACCAACGCCACAGCCGCATTTGCCGACTTCCGCGAGTGCAATATGGAGGCGGTGCGAGCGGAGGAGGCCAACCTGAAGGGGTGCGACCTGCGCAACGCCAATCTCGCCGGCGCGCTCCTGCTCAGCGCCAACCTGGACAACGCGGTGGTGAAGGGAGCGCATCTGGGGGCGAAGGTACTGCCTGGCCGCCGGCGGCCAGAACTGCTGGACGATTGAGCTAGGACGGCGCCTTTACGGCCGGCATGAGGAATCCTGCCGGCCTTTTTTCATCTGGTCAGCCGGCGCGTGCCAGCGCGTAGAGCACGATACTGCGCAGGTTCGTCACGATCAGGAGGATGCCCACGATGATGCCCAGCCATTTGTGGGGGATCTTGCGGCAGACCCAGGCCGCCGCCGGCGCCGCCACTGCGCTTCCCACCAGCAGGAATGCCACCACCGGCCATTGGAACTGTTCCAGCCCCAGCGAGAAGGCAAAGGTCAGCGTGGAGGCCAGCGTCACAAAGAATCCTGCCAGCGTCACCGACCCCACCACGCGGTACGAGGGGATGTTGTGCTCCATGAGCAGGACGGGGGTGGTCACCGGTCCCCAGCCGCCCCCGCCGAAGGAATCCAGGGTCCCGCCCACCAGCGCCAGGAAGACCAACTGCCACGGGGAGAGGCCGGCTTCCTCCTCCTCTACCGCCGGCACAACCGCGGCCAGGCCGTCCGGGTCATCCACCACGGGAACGGAGCGGATATCGGGACCGGACGGTCCCAACGGGAGACGAACCGCACCAGGATGGTAATGCCCATCACCAGCAGTAGCCCGGCGATCCAGGGGCGCAGTGCCTCGCCGGACAAGCGGGAGAGCAGGAGCGCGCCGGCGATGGCGCCCAGCACACCGGGCACGGTGAGGACAGCGGCCAGTCGTTTATCCACGTTGCCGAACTGATGATGGGAAATGGCGGAGATAAGGGTGGCCACGGTCTCGGCCGTATGCACGGAGGCGCTGGCCGCCGCCGGCAGGAGGCCGCCGGCGATGAGCAGGGTGGTGGAGAAGACCCCATAGCCCACGCCGAGGGCGCCGCCGGCCATTTCCGCCAGGAAGCCGGCGGCCAGCAGATAGAGCAGAAATCCCAGGCGATATCCACCCCAGGACACTCGCCGTTTCTCCGCAGAGGATGATCTTCGATGGGACAAATAGCGCCGCCCTCTGCACGTGCGCGCCACCAGGAGAGCGGCAAATGCCATTGTAGCACAGCACGCCGGCGCCCGCAAATCCCCGAAAGGCCCGGCGCAAGTAGTGTACAAATTTGACATTCTTGGCCGGCGCGATTATACTATGCAGTACCCTATGGAGGTGCAAGACCTCCGGGGTATGTGTTGATGCGCAAAATTGGCGCCGACGTAGCTCAACCGGTAGAGCAACTGATTTGTAATCAGTGGGTTGCGGGTTCGAGTCCCACCGTCGGCTCCAACGCCATCCATCTGGGCAGGTACCCTAGTGGCCAACGGGGTCTGACTGTAAATCAGATGGCTCAGCCTTCGGAGGTTCGAATCCTCCCCTGCCCACCTGGTAGCGTTTGCCGGCCGTGCGCCGGCTTCAAGCCCAAGTAGCTCAGTCGGCAGAGCAACGCCTTGGTAAGGCGTAGGTCACCGGTTCAAGTCCGGTCTTGGGCTCCACGTTGGTATTATCCCGCCGGGCAACTGCCCCCGCGGATAAGCCATACCGTATATTTTTCGCGCACACGAAAAGGAGGTTCATTATCACATGGCCAAGCCGAAATTTGAGCGGACCAAGCCGCATGTGAATGTGGGGACGATTGGTCATATTGATCATGGCAAGACGACGCTGACGGCGGCGATCACGAAGGTCTTATCGTTGAAAGGGTTGGCGCAGTTCCGGCCCTTTGATTCGATCGACAATGCGCCCGAAGAGAAGGCGCGCGGCATCACCATCGCCATTGCGCACGTGGAGTACGAGACGGAGAAGCGGCACTACGCCCACGTGGACTGTCCGGGGCATGCGGACTACATCAAGAACATGATCACGGGTGCGGCGCAGATGGACGGTGCCATTTTGGTGGTGGCGGCGCCGGACGGGCCGATGCCGCAGACGCGGGAGCACGTTTTGTTGGCGCGGCAGGTGGAAGTGCCGGCGATGGTGGTGTTTCTGAACAAGGTGGACATGATGGAGGATGAGGAGCTCCTGGAGCTGGTGGAGCTGGAGCTGCGGGAGCTGTTGGACAAGTATGGGTTTCCTGGGGATGAGGTACCGATTGTGCGGGGCAGTGCGTTGAAGGCGCTGCAGAGCGACTCGAAGGATCCGAATGCGCCGGAGTACCAGTGCATTTGGGAGCTGTTGCGGGCGGTGGATGAGTACATTCCGACGCCGAAGCGGGACATTGACAAGCCGTTCCTGATGCCGATCGAGGATGTGTTCAGCATCAAGGGGCGTGGGACGGTGGTGACGGGTCGTATTGAGCGCGGCATCATCCGGCCGATGGACGAGGTGGAGATTGTCGGTTTGCGGGAGACGCGGCGGACGGTGGCGACGGGTGTGGAGATGTTCCGCAAGGTGCTGGATGAGGGGCGCGCCGGCGACAACGTGGGAGTACTGCTGCGCGGCATTGAGCGGGACGAGGTGGAGCGCGGCATGGTGCTGGCGGCGCCGGGGAGCATCACACCGCACACGACCTTTGACGCCGAGGTGTACGTGCTGACGAAGGAGGAGGGCGGCCGGCACACGCCGTTCTTCAGCGGGTATCGTCCGCAGTTTTACATTCGGACGATGGATGTGACGGGCGAGGTGCAGTTGCCCGAGGGTGTGGAGATGGTGATGCCGGGGGACCGGGTGAACCTACGGGTGAAGCTGATCGCGCCGGTGGCGTTGGAGGAGGGGTCGCGCTTCGCCATTCGCGAGGGCGGCCGCACCGTGGGCGCCGGCGTCATCACCAAGATCGTCGAATAACTCTGATATCGGGACGGTTACGCTATGGCCAAAAAAGCGGCTCGTATGATCATCACGCTGGCTTGCACCCAGTGCAAGGAGCGTAACTATACGACGGAGAAGAACCGACATAATGACCCGGGGCGTATGGAGCTGAAGAAATATTGCCCGCGCTGCCGCACCCATACCCTCCATCGCGAGACCCGCTAGCGGCGGGGCGTGAGCAAGCTCCTGCCCACGGGCGGATTGCAGGCCAGTAGCTCAATTGGCAGAGCAACGGTCTCCAAAACCGTAGGCTGCGGGTTCGAGTCCTGCCTGGCCTGCCTGAACAGGTAAGAGATAGCAAGGAGCGGAGCACAGAAGGGGCCTGAACGGCTGAGGCCCCCTTCTGTGTGTATAAGCCAAGTATAGGCGCAAAAGGGTGTTGCATGGCGAAAGAACAAGCGACAGCGACCAAAGAAGCCCAGCCGGCCGCCAAGCCGGCGAAACCGGCCAAGCCGGCCGCCAAGCCGGCCAAGCCGAAAAAAGAAAACCGCATCGTGCGCTATTTCAAACAGACTCGCGCCGAACTGCGCAAAGTCACCTGGCCCAGCCGGGAAGAGGCTATCCGCCTCACCGCCATCGTCCTGGGCATGACCATCGTCATGGCGGCGTTCCTGGGCCTGGTGGACTATATCTTTACCAAGCTGTTCGCCCTGTTCCTGTGAGGGAGCGCTCGGCGCGAACCAATTGACGCAGGGAATCGGAAGTGGCACCACGCAAACGGAAGCAGGAGACAATTGAAGAGATGCCGGCCGCCGGCATGACTCCCTCGCCCGCCGACGAGGAAGCTATGGCGCGCGCGGAAGAAGCGCCGGCTGGCGAACCTTCCCCGGAGTCGGCGGCGGAGGAAGAACCCAAGGCGCCGGCGCAGGACGAGCGCCGCTGGTACGTCGTGCACAGCTATTCCGGGTACGAGAACAAGGTCAAACGCAACCTGGAACAGCGCATCGAATCCATGAACATGCGCGATAAAATCTTCCAGGTCGTGGTCCCCACGGTCGAGGAAGTGGAACTGCACGACGGCAAACGGCGCACCGTCGAACGGCGCGTCTTCCCCGGGTACGTCCTGGTGCAGATGATCATGGACGATGACTCCTGGTACGTGGTGCGCAACACCCCGGGCGTGACCGGCTTTGTGGGCATCGGCAACAAGCCCACCCCGCTGAGCCAGGAAGAGGTGGACCGCATCCTGAAGCGCATCCAGGCCCAGGCTCCCAAGATCCGCGTCAGCTTCCGCGTGGGCCAGAAAGTGCGCATCATTGACGGCCCCTTCACCGATTTCGTCGGCACGGTGGACGAGGTGGATGAGAGCAAGGGCAAGGTCAAGGTACTGGTCTCGTTCTTTGGGCGGGAAACCCCCATTGAGCTGGACTTCCTGCAGGTAGAGAAGGTCTAACCGCACGCGGTTGACATCGATGTCTCTTTGAGAGCACGGAGAGCGAACATGGCGAAGAAAGTCAAAGCAATTGTGAAACTGCAGATTCCCGCCGGCAAGGCCAACCCGGCGCCCCCCGTAGGCCCGGCCCTCGGCCAGCATGGGGTCAACATCATGGCCTTCTGCAAGGAATACAATGCCCGCACCGCCTCCATGGCGGGAAGCATTGTGCCGGTGGAAATCACCATCTATCAGGATAACTCGTTTACCTTTGTGCTGAAGACCGCACCGACGGCCGATCTTCTGCGCAAAGCCGCCGGCATCGAAAAAGGCTCCGGCCAGCCCAATCGGGTCAAGGTCGGCAAGGTCACGCGCGCCCAGATCCGCGAGATCGCTGAGATCAAGATGCGCGACCTGAACACCACGGACCTGGAAGCGGCCATGCGCATGGTGGAAGGCACGGCGCGCAGTATGGGCATTACTATTGTTGACTGACAAGCACGACCATGCGCCGGCGTCCGCGGGATGCCGGCTGTGGGAGGGGAGCAGTCCCCGCCAATACCACTGTGGAGGAATCATACATGCCAAAGCACGGGAAAAAGTATCTCGAAGCCGCCAAGCTGGTAGATCGTCAGAAAGAGTATTCGCCGCGCGAGGCGCTGGAGCTGGTGAAGAAGACCCACTACGCTAATTTTGACGGCACCGTGGACCTCCATCTGCGCACCGGCCTTGACCCGCGGCATGCCGATCAGCAGATTCGCGGTGTGGTCCTTCTGCCGCGCGGCCTGGGAAAGCAGGTGCGCGTGCTGGTCTTCGCCGAAGGCGAGGCCGCCCGCATCGCCCAGGAAGCCGGCGCTGATTATGTCGGCACCGACGAGTACATTGAGAAAATTCAAAACGGCTGGCTGGATTTTGATGTGGCCGTGGCGGTCCCGCAGGTCATGGGCAAGGTCGGCCGGCTGGGTAAAATCCTCGGCCCGCGCGGCCTCATGCCCAGCCCGAAGTCCGGCACCATTGTCCCGCCCGAGGACCTGCCCCGGGTGCTCAACGAACTGCGCCTGGGCCGCGTCGAATACCGCGTGGATAAAACGGGCAACATCCATGTCCCCATCGGTAAGGTCTCGTTCCCGGTGGAGCATCTGCTGGACAATATGGCCGCTGTCATGGACGCCATCGTGCGCGCCAAGCCGGCCAGCGCCAAGGGCCAGTACATCCGGCGGGTGACCGTTGCCAGCAGTATGGGGCCCGGCGTCAAAGTGGACGTCAACGAAGCCCTGGCTTTGAAGCCGTCGCTGTAAAGTTGCGTTTCTGACAACCGCATATTTCCTGCCGTACCGCAGACAGCAGGTGCATACGCTGAAACCCATGGGGGCCTGCCGAGGTAGGGCCGAGCATATATCATCGTGAGATGAGCTCTCGCGCCTTTGCCGCGGCATGTCCCGGCAAAGGCGTTTTTGTTGGGGGCCGGCGGGAATGAATCAGCAGTTCACCCCACTCTCGTGGGCACGTAACGATAGGAACGGATGAAACCGAAAGGAGGTGATAGCCCTTGCCGCTAACACGTGAGAAGAAAGAGCAGATGGTGGCGGAATATGTCCGCCTGTTTTCCAACAGCCAGGCGCTGGTCGTGGTGGACTACCGCGGCCTGCCGATGAAGGTCATCAACAAACTGCGCGCCGACATCCGGCCGGCCGGCAGTAAGTTCATGGTGGTCAAGAACACCCTGGCGCGCATCGCCCTCCAGCAGGCCGGCCTGGCTGTCCCGCAGGACCTGCTGAAAGGGACGACCGCCATCACCGTGTGCGGCCCAGACGTGGCCGCGACGGTGAAGGCCCTCAAGGCCATCGCCCAGGACACCAAGGTCCTGCAGATCAAAGGCGCCATCCTGGGGCGCAGTGTGCTGGATGCCGCCGGCGCGGAAGCCCTGGCCGACCTGCCGCCGCGCGAGGTTCTGCTGGCGCAGGTGGTGGGTGCCATCCAGGCGCCGCTCAGCGGCCTGGTTACCGTCCTGTCCGCGCCCATGCGCGGCCTGGTCACCGTGCTGAAGGCGTACGCCGACAAGAAGGCGGCGTGACGCCGGCAGTGTATCGTCGAAACACAACCTATTACATATCAACTGGAGGAGCAAAATGACCAAAGAGGAAATTATTGAAGCGATCGCCAATATGAGCGTGCTGGAACTGGCCGAGCTGGTCAAGGCGCTGGAAGCGAAGTTCGGCGTGAGCGCCGCCGTGCCGATGATGGCCGCCATGCCCGCGGCCGGCGCCGCCGAAGCGGCCGCCCCGGCTGAGGAAGAGAAGACCGAGTTCGACGTCATCCTCAAGGAAGTGGGCGCCAAGAAGATCCAGGTCATCAAGGTTGTGCGCGAGCTCACGAACCTGGGCCTGAAAGAGGCCAAGGACCTGGTGGACAGCGCGCCGGCCAAGGTGTTGGAAGGCGTCTCCAAAGAGGCCGCAGAGCAGGCCAAGGCCAAGCTCGAAGCGGAAGGCGCTACCGTCGAGATCAAGTAATCCGCATCCGCTCTTCTGTCTGTGCCCACATAGCGAGGCCGTCCCCATATGGGGACGGCCTTGTGTCTTGTCAGCGCCTGGGGAATGCCTCGGGCGGCAGTTTCGCCACCAGGGGAAGCCGGCGCTTGAACTCGGTGGCCTGCACGCGCTGTTGCACCCCCTGCACCAGCGCCGGCGGCAGGCCGCGCCGCACCGCTTCCTCCACGCTCAGCCCACAATCAATGAGAAGATATAGGGCGCGGTCCATATCGGCATAGGTGAAGCCCAGCTCGCCCTCGTCGGTCTGGCCCGGCCACAGGTCTGCCGTCGGCGGTTTGGCGATGATCTGCGCCGGCACCCCCATGGCTCTGGCCAACTGCCGCACCTGTGTCTTGTACAGGTCCCCCAGCGGGTTCAGCGCACAGGCCATATCGCCGTACAGTGTGCCGTAGCCCAGCCACCACTCGGTCTTGTTGCTCGAGCCGATCACCAGTCCCTGCCAGATTTCCGAATGGTCGTACAGCACGATCATGCGAGCGCGCGCCATGACGTTGCCGCGCCGGCGCGCCGGCATATCCGGAAACTGCTCCAGGTAGGGATCCACCATCGGGGTGATCTCCACCGTCTTCAGCGTCACGCCCAGCATCTCCGCCACCTGCCGGGCATCGGCAAAGTGGACAGGGTTCGAGGTGCGGTAGGGCATCCACAGCGCCAGCACGTTCTCGGCGCCAATGGCCTCGGCCGTCAGGAAACAGGACAGGGAGGAGTCAATACCGCCGGAAAGGCCGATCACCGCGCGCCGGAAGCCGGCGCGCTGAAGCTGATCGCGGATCCATGCGGTGAGATGCCGGCGCACCAGCTCCACATCCAGTTCCAACGCCGCGTCAATGTCATGCCATGGATCTTCCATGGGAAAAGAGCCTCCTGAAGCATAGGCTGAAATTTATGGGTGGGGCGAAGCCTCTTCCGGCGGGGGGAGGTCCGGAACGGAGGAGGCCGGCTGGCGCCCTTTGCCCCAGGACGCCAGCAGGGCAAGGCCGGCCAGGAACAGCAGAAGGTCCAGCCACTGGGTCAGGCGCAGAGCGCCCAGGTATGGCACCTCATCGCCGCGCCAGAACTCCAGCACGAACTGGCCGCCGAAGTAGTCGATGAGGTACAGCGCAGTGGAAAGGCCGGCGCGCTGGCGGAAGAGCGCCCAGAGCAGGATGCCCAGGAGCAGCAGGCTTTGTCCTATGCCGAACCACTGCGTGGGAAAGCGCCGCGCCATGACCCCGTAGATGTCCGCGGCGCGCAGGTAGAGCGCGCCCCGGCCGGCCTCACCGTAGGCACAACCGCCGGCCAGGCAGGCCAGCCAGCCGAAAACCCCTCCCAGCGCCAGGGCAGGACAGAGGAGGTCGGCCCACTGCCAGATGGGCCGGCGGCCGGCGGCCGACCATATCAACAGGGCGACACCGCCGCCGATGAACGCCCCGTGAAACGAGATGCCGCCCCGCCAAATGGCCAGGCTCTCCCAAGGATGCTGAGAGAAATAGGCCAGGTTGAGAAGAACATACAGCAGGCGTCCTCCCAGCAGTCCGCCGGTGAGCACGATGCTGAGAACGTCCATCAGCGCCGGTGGGGAGAGGCCGCGGCGCCGGCCCAGCCACCAGGTCACCAGCAGTCCCAGCAGTAGGCCGGCGTCTATCAGCACGGTGTAGGTGTAGATCGGACGGCTCCCGATATGAAACAGCACGGTGGGCATGGGCGCTATTCCTGCAGGCCGGCGATGATGCGCTCGTACTTATGCACCAGCTCGCGGGCGTTTTCCATGGAATTCGCCTCGGCGTAGATATGAAATTCCGGCGTGTCCGGGTCCGGCAGGACCAGGACCCACTGCTCCTCGGAGAAGTAAATCTTGATGCCGTCGGTCATGTCGGCGCCGTAGTCCTTATACTGCTCGTTGAGCTTGCGCATGACGGTGCCCTTCAGCTCCCAGGGACATTCCACCCGGCCGCGGGCGATGTGGAACGCCGGCAGGGAATCCACGATGCGGGAGAGGGAGGTCTTCTGCACGGCCAGGAACTCGAGCAGTTTGGCGGCCGCCATCATGCCGTCGGCGGCCGGCTGGAAGGCCGGGAAGATGAAGTTGCCGGTGCCGTCGCCGGCCATGATGACCCCCTCCTCCAGCGCGGTGCGCGTCAGGGTCGGCAGATCGGTCTTCGTCCACCGCACAGTGGCCCCATACCGGGCCGCCAGCCGCTCCAGGATATGGGACTGGTGCACCGGCACCACAATGGCCCCCGGCCCCATGGTCTCCCAGGCCAGCACCGCCATCGCCGCCAGCGCCACGCTGTTGGGAAGAATTTTACCGCGATTGTCGGCGATGAACAATTTCTCCCCGCCCACATCGAAGCGCACGCCCAGGTCCGCGCTCAGCGCCCCGGTGATGAGTGCCATCTCCCAGAGGGCTTTCTCGAACTCGTCCTGCCCGATCGCCATCTTGGTTTCGTCAATATGGGCGTTGAGCGGCACCGTGTCCACATGGAGCTGGTTGAGGATGTTGGGCATGACGTAGGTCACGGGTGAATAGGCATAGTCGCAGACGATGCGGAAGCGGCGTTCCCGGATGGCCGGCACGTTGACCGCCTTCAGGAAACCGTCAATATAGCGTTCTGCCACGCCCTGAGCATAGGAAATCGTGCCGATATCGTCCAGATAGACCCGGCGAAAGTCCTCGCGGAAGAAGACCCGTTCAATGTTGCGCTCGACCGACTTGCTCAGGTTCAGCCCATCCTTGTCCATGAAACGGATGTCCACCACGCGCTGGTCGAACGGGGAGACGCGCAGGTGCACGCCGCCGACGGCATCGCTGGTGCGGGTGTAGTAGCAGGCGACGGGGATGGGCATGGTGCGCAGGTCCAGCACGTTGATGCCGGCGGAGGGCAGGCCGGAGATCGTGGCGCGCTTCAGCATGCGGGGACTGCGGTGCGGGTCGCGGTTGATGGTCACGGTACTGCCCTTCGGCAGTGTGGCGCCGAAGGCCGCCCCCAATTTGGCGGCGAACTCCGGCGTCAGATCAATGTTCACCATGCCGGTGACGCCGAAGCGCCCGAAGAGGGTGCGCCGGCTTTGCGCCCCCCAGATCAGGCTGGAATAGACGTTGACGCCGGCCTCAATCTCCTTCTCCGGCCAGATCTTCACGTTGGCGTGGATCACCGCGTTGCGCCCGACAATGGTGCGGTCTCCGATGACCGCGCCTTCGAACGTCATGACGCGCGTGTGGAGGTTGCACTGCCGGCCGACGATGGTGCCGCGCAGTTCGCAGGCCTCCCCAATGTACGAGTTGCGCCAGATGATACAGCGGTCCACATGCGCCCGGTTATCCACGATGGAATAATCGCGTATCACGGTAGGGCCGTGGATGGTGACGCCGCCCTTGATCTTGACCTCGCGCCCCAGGTAAATTGGGCCGTACAGCTTGGCGTCCGGGGCGATCTCCACGCCCGGCTCCACCCAGATGTTTCCCCCGATGTGCTCCCCCAGCGGCTCCACCTTGACCCGGCCGGCGAGCAGGTCCGCGGTGGCGCGCATGTACTCGGGAATGTTGCCGATATCGCACCAGTATCCATCGGCAATATAACCGAAGAGGGGATCACTGCGCTCCAGCATCACGGGGAACAGGTCTTTGCTGAAGTCGAAGACTTTGCCGGCGGGGATGTAGTCCAGCACCTCCGGCTCGAGCACATAAATGCCCGTGTTGACCGTATCCGAGATCACCTCGCTCCAGCTCGGCTTCTCCAGGAACTGGCGGATGTGCCCTTCCTCGTCGGTGATGACCACGCCGTACTCCAAAGGGTTGGGCACGCGGTACAGGGTGATGGTGGCGAGGGCGCGCTTTTGACGGTGGTAGTCCAGGATGGCCTGCAGGTCGAAATCGGTGAGGGCATCGCCGCTGATGATAATGAACGTCTCATCCAGGTACTGCTGGGCGTTCTTGACACTGCCGGCGGTGCCCAGAGGCTCTTCCTCCACCGAATAGTGGATGTTCATGCCCCAGCTCTGGCCCGTTCCCAGGAAATCCTGGATGGTCTCCGCCATGTACTGCAGGGTCACCACCACCTCGGTGATGCCGTGGCGCTTCAGCAGGTCCAGAATATGGGCAATAATCGGTTTATTGGCGACGGGGACCATCGGCTTGGGCCGGCCGATGGTGAGGGGCCGCAAGCGTGAGCCTTCTCCTCCTGCCATGACAACCGCCTTCATCGCTCACCTCCTCGGTCTGTGGAATCATAGCCCCCTTGGCAGGGCGTCAGCATTGACACAAAGCGCCGGGCCTTTCAGCCGGAGAGAGTGGAAAATGTCTTCTGTCTTCATCATACCATAAACCGGCGAGCTTGTAAACAGCCGAGGAAGATTGCGGATGGCGAAATTCGCCATCACCGGCGGAGCGCCCGGAGCAGGTTGGTGAGGATGCCGGCGGCCAGGCCGAATCCCAGCGCGCCGGCCCGCGCCAGGAGAAAGGCCGGCGCCAGCAGTGCCACTGCCCGGTCCCTGGACCAGGCGCGCACGCAGAAGGGGAGGGTGGAGACCAGGAATGCCGCCAGGGAAGCGCCGGCCAGCGTCCAACCGGGTCTCCAGAAGAGGCCGGCGATCAGCCCCGTGCAGGCCAACCCCAGCAGGAGTATCTGCAGTTTCAGCACCGGGGGCGTGTGGCTGTCGTCCACCGCCTTGCCGGGATGGCGCAGGTGGACCTTGACCTTCCAGAAGCCGATCCAGAACTTCTTGCGCACATAGGCCGGCAGGCTGGCCGCATGCTGATGGCATACCACGGCGTGCGGCTGAAACACCATTTTATGGCCGGCGGCGGCCAGGCGGAAGGAGAATTCCTGATCTTCCACATTGGCGCGGGGGAAGGATTCGTCGAAGCCGCCGTAGCGCAGGAAGATGTCGCGGCGGTAGCCGGCGGAGTACGTGTCAATGAAGTCAATATAGCGCCGGCGCGCCATGCGGCGGTACTTGTCCTCATATTCCAACTGCACGAAGCGTGCCGTAAGCTCCTGCTGGCGGGTGCAGTAGGTGCCCTTGACCCCGACGACCTCCGCATCCGCGAAGGGCGCCAGCATGGCCTCTGCCCAGTCGGGCGCCGGCTCGCAGTCGGCGTCGGTGAAGAGCAGGATGGCCCCGCGGGCCTGTCGGGCGCCCAGGTTGCGGGCGGCGGCCGCGCCGCGCCCGGGGAGCTGGAGCACAACGGCGCCGGCCCGCCGGGCGATCTCCGCGGTATCGTCGCGGGAGCCGTCGTCCACGACGATGATTTCGAGGATGCGCTCCCCGGCGGTCTGGCGTTCCAGCGCCTGCAGGCAGGCCGGCAGGGAGGCGCCGGCGTTTCTGGCCGGCACGATCACCGACGCTGTCAGCGCAAGGCCCTCTTCCATAACCGCCTCACGGGGTTGGGGTGGCCGGCAGTGGTTTGGCGATGATGATGAGCCGGTGGGTATTGGTCCAGTACGGCCAGCAGGTGACCAGGGTCAGCCGCTCCTCGGGGGTGGGGGCGATGTACTGCGCGTTGGCGCGGCGCTGTTCCTCGGTGGCGCTGGCCTCGGGCAAAATGAGTTTTTCCACGACCTGATAGGTGAACTCGCCGCCGTCTTCTGTGTACAGCGTGATGAGGTCGCCGGCCTGCAGGTCCACCAGATAGCGGAAGACCTCGCCCTCGATGTTATGATGGCCGGAGAGAACGATGTTGCCGCCCTGGCCGGGGTAGGCGCTGTTCTTGTGATGGCCGGCGGCGTAGGAAGCCGTCTCCCACTCACTGCGCATCTGTCCGTCCTTCTCCACCAGCACCCAGCCCACCTCGACCACCGGGGCGTCCAGCTTGATGGCCGGCGCGACGATGCGCACGATCTTGCGCGGCGTGGGCGTCGGCGTCACCGTCGGAGTGGGCGTGAGGGTAGGTGTGGCGGTAGGCGGGACCGGGGTATGGGTGGCCGGCACAGGCGTATATGTCGCCGTAGCTGTCCATGTAGGCGTGGGTGTTGCGGTCGCCGTCGGCAGGGCGGCCAGAGCCGTCGCGGTGGCGGAGATGGACTGCAGTTGGGCCATGGCCTCGCGCTGACGGAGCATATCCCGCACCAGAAAGCTGGCCGCCAGCGCCAGCACCAGCAGGCCGGCCGCGATCAATCCGTTGCCCAGCTTGCGATTGCGCGACGATGAGACTTCCATGTTCGCTTCACTCGACCTCTAGATGTAGATGCCCCATCCCTTTCGGGTTTTCCGCGTATCGTGCTAGCGCGCCCCGAGCATCTCCGCTTCCAGCTCTTCGAAGAACGTTTGCATGAAGCGCAGGCGGTGCTCGGCCATGCGGCGCCCTGTGGCGGTATACATATGCTCGGGGAGGTGGGAAAGCTTGTGCAGGAATTCATGCACCGGCGTGTGTTCCTTCCCGCCGGCGTCCCCCTCCCGGCTTGCCGCGTCCAGCGGCCTCCAGAGCTCGGACCCCCGCTCGCCGGCCATGGCGTAGGCCCGCGCCACCCCGATCGCTCCCAGCGCGTCCAGCTTGTCCGCATCGGAGAGCACCTGCGCCTCCAGGGTGCGGGGCTCGACGTTATTGCGGAAGCGGTGGGCGGCGATGGCATGCGCGACGGCCTCGACGAGTTCGGGCGGGTGGCCGGCGAGGAGCTGGCGCGCTCGTTCTGCGCCCCACTGCGCGTGGCAGACGCCCGTGCTGGCTTCCGCCGGCCGGCCGATATCATGCAGGAGACAGGCGGTGCGCAGGACCAGCATATCGGCCCCTTCCGCCTGCCCGATATATTCCGCCAGACGCAGTACCCGCAGTACATGGGAAAAGCCGTGCGCGCCGCCGGCCTCGGGATACAGCGCTCTGGCTTCCTCAATGCTGATCAACGACGGTGCGTTTTCGTTCATGGCCTTATTCTGTCTGGCGTAAGCACGCTCAGGCCGATTTCTTCCCGTGCTTACGCCCCACGAAAAAACGGACGAAATCTCCCATCAGGGAGGGAAGCCGACGCCAGGTGTCGGGGTTCTTCAGCCGGCGCCAGATGCGGCTGGGCCGCAGGTAAAAGCGCCGGTAGGCCTCGTGCCATTTGCGCTCCACCAGCTCCGCCGTCACCTCGCCGATCTCGAAGCGCGCCTTCTCGTCGTGGATGGCGAAGTCGCCCCAATCGTTGGTCAACAGCCGGCCCTGCGTCCGCACCATCTCGTACAGCTCGGTGCCGGGGTACGGCGCGGCGATCATGAAGTTGCCCAGATCAGGGTCCAGCTCCAGCGCCAACTGGATGGTCTCGTCCATGGTCTCTTCGGTCTCGGTGGGCAGGCCGAAGATAAAGAAGCCCATGGTCTCCAGGCCGGCGGCGCGGGCGTTGGCGAACGCCTGACGCACTTCCTCGATGGTCTGCTTCTTCTTGATGAAGTCCAGCACGCGCTGGCTCCCGCTCTCGACGCCGAAGCCGACGCGCTTACAGCCGGCGGCCTTCATGAGCTGGAACAGTTCCAGGTCGGTCTGCGGGGCGCGCATGCCATGAATGGTGATCCACGGCACGTGGTTGAGCTTCTCGCGGATGAGCAGGCGGCAGATCTCCTTGGCGCGTTCCACGTCCAGGTTCCAGACGTCGTCGGTGACGCCGATCTCGGTGGCGCCCAATTCCCTCACCAGGTAGGCCCATTCCTTGACGACCTCCGCCGGCTGGCGTGGGCGCCAGGTATGGCCGGTGATGGGCTTGGAGCAGTAGATGCACTGGTACGGACAGCCGCGCGAGGTCAGCAGGGTGTAGGCGCGCGCATGAGGGTCCAGGCCGTCGGTCAGCGGCTGAAGGTTGGTATAGCGCTCGATCTTGAAAAGGTCGTAGGCCGGCCAGGGGAGGTTGTCCAGGTCTTTGCGCAGGGGGCGGTTGGGGTTATGCACCACCTCGCCGGCCTCGTTGCGGTAGGAAAGGCCGAGGATGTCCCGCCAGGCGGGATGGGTGAAGAGCCGCGGGCCCGCCGGCCCGTCCATCGGCCGGCCGGGGTCCGCCTCCAGGGCGTGCAGGATCTCGATAATCGTATCCTCCGCCTCCCCGCGCACCACCAGGTCCACCTCGGGCCGCTCCATGGATTCCTGGGGCATCAGCGTCAGGTGGGGGCCGCCCAGGATGGTGACCGCGCCGTGCGCCTTGGCGGTCTCGGCCGCTTTCCAGGCCTCGTAAATCAGGGGGGTGGGGCTGGAGATGCCAACGACATCGAAGTGCTCCCGCGCCAGCAGGTCGGCCAGGGGCTCATCCTCCACCTCGCCGTCGTAGAGCTGGACGGGATAGCCGGCGGCGCGAATACTGCCGGCCAGATAGCCGAGGCCCATATGGATATGCCGGCGGGAGTTCCATACCCGCGAGGCAGGGCTTACCAGCAGGATTTTCATGGCACACCTCGATATGATGCGATCGTCCTCAAGAGAAATTATATCACGTCCGGCCGCTTTCACCAATTCGCCGGCCGGGGGCGGGGGCGGATTTGCACGGCCGGCCGTTTTCGTGTAGATTATTGACCGATCATCAGACCACTTTGATGCGAAAGGAGCGGAGACATGTGGCTGACCAACGTGCGGCTGTTTGATGGGACGGGCCGGGTATGGCCTGCGGCCGCGGTGCACATCCAGGGGGAACGCATCGCCGGCGTGTATGAGCGAGCGCCAGAGACACTGCCGCCGGAGGAGCCAGTGCTGGACCTGGCCGGCAAGACCGTCATCCCCGGCTTGATCAACTGTCATACGCATCTATGCCTGGACGGAAGCCCCGATCCCTCTGCCGCGTGGATGCGCCAGACCATCACCAAGAACGTGCTGGTGGCGGCGAAGCACGCGGAGCGCACCCTGCGCGCCGGCATCACCACCGTGCGCGACCTGGGCGGCATGGAATATGTCGACATTGCCCTGCGCGATGCCATCAACGAAGGCCTCATCCCCGGCCCGCGCATGAAGGTCAGCGGCAAGGTCATCTGCATGACCGGCGGCCACGGCTGGGGGCCTGGCGGCCGCGAGGCCGATGGGCCGGACGAGGTGCGCAAGGCGGCGCGGGAGCAGTTGAAGGCCGGCGCCGATATCATCAAGATCATGGCCACCGGCGGTGTGATGACCTTCGGGGTGGAACCCGGTTCCCAGCAGTTGAACGAGGACGAGATGCGCGCCGCCGTCGAAGAAGCGCGCAAGGCCGGCAAGCTGACCGCCTCGCATGCCCAGGGGGCGGCCGGCATCAAGGCGGTCGTGCGGGCCGGCGTTGACTCCATCGAGCACGGCTTCTACCTGGACGATGAGGCCATTGCGCTGATGCTGGAGCGCGGCACCTATTTTGTCCCGACGCTGGCCGCGCTGTACCATATCCTGGAGGCCGGCACCGCGGCCGGCATCCCCGCCTTTATGGTCGAGAAATCCCTGCGTGCGCGCGATGCCCAGCTCGCCAGCTTCGAGCGGGCGCGGAAAGCCGGCATCCCCATCGCCGCCGGCAACGACGGCGGGACGCCCTTCAACACGGCGGACAACCTGCCCAGCGAGCTGGAGCGCCTGGTCGAGAACGGCATGACGCCGGCCGAAGCCCTGCTGGCCGCCACGAGCGTCGCCTCCCGGCTCCTGCGCATGGAGGCCGAGATCGGCACCATTGAGGCCGGCAAGCGCGCCGACCTGGTAGTGCTGGACGGCGATCCGCTGGCGGATATCCGCAGTGTGCGGAAGGTGCGGATGGTGTTCAAGGATGGCAGTATCGTCCATGACCAGCGCGGCGGGGAGATGGGCCAGTGACAACGATGGACACGATGAACTCCCGCCAGCGCGTTCTTTCCGCCATTTATCACCGCCAGCCGGATCGGGTGCCCATTGATGTGGGCGGCACCATGGCGACCGGCATCAACGTGCTGGCCTATCAGGAACTGCTGGACCATCTGGGCATCCAGGAGGACCTGGAGCTGGAATCGTACCGCGGCCGCACCGCCCGGGTCTCCGAGCCGGTGCGCCGGCGGCTTCATGCCGATGTCGTGAACGTGCCACTGCCTGGGCCGGCGCCGCGCCGGGTCTGGCAGGATGGCGAGCTGTCCTGCTACGAGGATGAGTGGGGGGTGTGGTGGGCCTGTCCACCGGGCGGTCATTATTACACCATCCGGGAGCCGTTCGCCGGCGAGCCGAGCCGGCATGACATCCACGCCTACCCCTGGCCCGATCCGACCGATGCGGTCTGGACGGCCGGCCTGGTCGAAAAGGTGGAACAGGCCCGCCGGCTGGGCGATTACGCCGTCTGCCTGAGCCTGCCGGTCGGCTTTATCCATGAGTCCCAGTTCCTGCGCGGGTATGAGGCCTGGCTGACCGACCTCCTGCTGAACCGCCCTTTCATTGAGGCGCTCATGGACGTGGTGCTGGATATTCAGCTCGAGATTTTCCGCCGCGCCTTGGCGCTGGTGGGAGATAGGGTGGACCTGGTGGCTATTGGCGACGATATCGGCTTTCAGAATGGGCCGATGGTCTCGCCGGCGCTCTACGATGCGGTCATCGCGCCGCGCCAGCGCCGCCTGTTCCGTGCCCTGCGCGATGCCGCGCCGGCGGCCCTGTTTTACCATACCTGCGGCTCGGTAGCCCCCATGATCCCCCGCCTGATTGACATGGGGGTGCAGATCCTCAACCCGGTGCAGGTCTCCGCCGCCGGCATGGATACCGCCGCGCTGAAACGGGAGTTCGGCAGGGAGCTGTGCTTCTGGGGTGCCGTGGACACACAGCGCGTCCTGCCGCGCGGCACGCCGGCGGAGGTGCGCGCCGAGGTGCGCCGGCGCATCGACGACCTGGCAGATGGGGGCGGGTACGTCCTGGCGGCCGTGCATCATATCCAGCATGGAGTACCGCCGCAGAACATCCTCGCCATGTGCGACGAGGCGCTGGAGTACGGCGGCCGGCGGTAAGAAGAAAGGGATGGCCAGGGGGCGGGGTTTCCGCATCTCCACCTAGGCTTGCTTATTTGCCCCAGCGCCTGGATGGGGTAAGATTCTGAAAAGACCTTTCCCAAACAGTAGCCGAGGAGGCGCGCTATGGATACGATCCCTGTTCCGAATATCCTGGCGCGGCGCAGTGTGCGCCGCTATACGCCGGAGCCCGTTACAGAGGAGCAGATCACTACCCTGCTGAAAGCGGCCATGGCCGCGCCTTCGGCGGCCAACCGCCGGCCGTGGCACTTCGTCGTGGTCACAGAGCGGAAGATACTCGACACCCTGGCGGAGCGCCACCCCTACGCGAAAATGCTCTTCGAGGCGCCGCTGTGCATCGCCGTCGTGGGCGAACCTGCCGTCTCCGATTACTGGGTGCAGGACTGCTCGGCCGCGGCGGAGAACATCCTGTTGGCTGCAGCCGGCATGGGGCTGGGAAGCGTCTGGCTGGGGGTGCATCCGCGCGCCGAACGGGAGCAGATGGTGCAGGAGGTGCTGGGCATCCCTGCCGGCCTCGTCCCCTTGTGTCTCATCGCCATCGGCCACCCGGCGGAACACCCGCCGGCCCGCACCCAGTACGACCCGGCGCGCGTGCACTATCAGCGTTGGTGAAGCACTGCCGGGCGGCCGAAACCGGCGCCGGCAACTGCCAGACAGCCCCAGGGATGGGGGATAGGAGGAAAAATACGGGGCGGTCGCAGTAGACCGCCCCTGTGTCGGGTGGATTACTCTGCGGATTTACGCCGCCGGCGCCCGATGGCCCGGATGATCAGGACCAGCGCTACCACGGGCAGGGCGATGATGATCAGGATGGGGAGCACGACCACCACGAGCCAGATCAGGGCATCCACCAGGAAGCGGCCGGCGTTCACCAGCGCCCGCAGTGCCTCCTTCAAGGTTACCTGCGGGTTCCACGGCTCCTCCACCACCGGCTTCTGCAGTTCGTCCGGGATCAGCTCGACGTTGATGGTCGCCAGGGCGGTCATCCGCTCCAGGTACTGCATGCGCCCTTTCACCCGCTCGATCTCACCGCGAATGGTGGTCAGCTCACGGTAGACGGCGAGGATGTCCTCAGCTTTGCCAGTGCGCTCGCGCACGGTGGCCAGCAGTTCGCGCAGTTCCGTCTCCGTGGCCTCCAGGTTGCGCAGTTGCGCGGAGAGGTCGGAGTACTCCTCTGTCACATCTTGTCCGGAAGAGCTTTCGCTCTCCACGCGCACCGCCACGGCGCGAATTCCATCCATGGCTTGGTCGAACTTCTCCGCCGGCACGCGCACCGTCATGCGGCCGCGCAGTAACCCTTGATCCCGGTAGGCGTTGGACTCCACCACATAGCCGCCCATGGATTCCGCCAGGTCGCGCACCTGGTTCATGGCCTGAGCGGTGTCCTTCACCACCAGGGTGAGGTTGCCCGTGCGAATGATCATGCGCTCGGTGAGCGACCCCACCTGGTAGGCGCTCACGTCCGCGGCGCCTTCTTGAACGACCGCCTTTTCCACCACCACGGTGGCCGCGACCGGGGGGACGGCCTGCGGGAGGGACACGCCGGCTTCCCGTTTGGGCGCCGGCGCGCAGGCGGTCATGGCCAGGGCCAGCGCCATTACAATCATGATGCCCAACCACAACGGCCGAGAACGCCTCATGTTCCTTCTCCTCCTCTGGCAAAGGGCCCGGCAAAGGGTGCGAGGCGCCGGGCTTGCGGCACACTCGTAAGACGCCGGCGCGCCGGCCTTTGTTCCCGGGCTGTGTCCCCGGCCTCACCAGCCGTAGCTTAGGCGGGCGATGAGGCGCGCCGGAAAGCCCAGCTCCGCCATCAGGGTCTGGATGGCCTCGATGTCATAGTCCACCCGGTGGATGACCAGCTCGCCCTTATCGGTGTCCCAGATGGCGTAGCTGGCGCGCGGGTCGCCGTCGCGCGGCTGGCCAACACTGCCGGGGTTGATGATACAGCGCCCCCCGCCCAACGGCACAGGTTCTTCGAACGGGGGCAGGTCGGCCTCGATGATGCGCGCCTCCCCTTCTGTGCGTTCGACAAAGAGCGCCGGCGAATGGGTGTGCCCGATAAGGCAGTAAGGGGTGTCGAAGTGCTCGAAATTGGCGGCGGCTACGAAGGAGTAGAGGATATATTCCCAGATGGGTTCGCGCGGACTGCCGTGAACGATGGTGAAAGGCTCCTGCACCAGGCGGGTGGGGAGGGCCTCCAGATAGGCGCGGTTGTCCGGGGACAGCGCCTCGGCGGTCCAGCGGGCGGCCCAGCGGGCCTCGGCGTTGAACTCGGCCAGGTCCAGCCGGCCCAACGCGGCCCAATCATGGTTGCCGGCCACCGCCAGGTGCGGATGCTCTCGCAGAAGCTCGATGCACTCGTTCGGCTGGGGGCCGTACCCGACTATATCGCCCAGGCACCAGATGATATCGAAGGGGGCGGCCTGCTGGAGCACGGCCTGAAAGGCCGGCAGGTTGGAATGGATGTCAGAGACGATCAACGCGCGCATATTGTCCTGTGCCTGTCCTGTTGGGAATTTCGTCCAGGGGCCAACCGGCCCGACCCATACCCCGCGTTCCCGCATGCAGAGGCCATGATATCATATTTCACAGGGAAATTCAAGCTTCAGGGAAGAAAGCGTTGAACAGGCATGGCTGGTACGCCAGGCTCAGAAGCCCGTCTCCGATCCCTTTCTCCGCCGGCGGAGAAGAGGAACAGGGGTAGAGGCTGTAGCTCCTTTCTTGTGCATGCCCAGGGCACTGCAACTAACGCTTCACAGCACGGGGCCGCTGGGATTTCCCAGCGGCCCCTTTCTTCATGTCTGCGGGTGTGCCGGCCCCTCCACCCACCACTCGCCGTCGACCGCCACCTCCTTCTTCCAGATGGGGACGATCTCTTTGATGCGGTCGATGGCATAACGGGCCGCATCGAAGGTGTCGGCCCGATGGCCGGCGGCCACGGCAATCACCACGCTGATCTCCCCCGGCTCCTGATGGCCGATGCGGTGCACGATGCTGACATCCTCGATGGCCGGCCAGCGCTCCCGGATCTCCCGCCCGATCTGCTCCAGCATCTCCTCGGCCATCTCGGGATAGGCCTCGTACTCCAGGTAGCGGATCTGCCGGCCGCGGCTGTTCTCCCGCACCACGCCGATGAAGGCCGTGACCGCCCCGTACGCCGGCGCCATGACCCGCCCCACGACGTCATTGACGTCGATCGGCGATGTGACGATCTCGAAACGCTTCTTGCCGGCGCCGCACATGGCTCATCCTCCGCTCACCGGCGGGAAGAGGGCGATCTCATCGCCGTCCGCCAGCCGGTCCTCTATGGTCACATAGCGGCGGTTGCGCGCCAACATGATATGCTCCCGCCAGCGGCCCAAGGCGGGATACAGGGCGCAGAGCTGATCTAGCGCTTCCCCGACGGTGATATCGTCGGGCAGTTCCAATTCGACGGCCTCGATGCCGGCCGCGTCGCGCAGTGATGCGAAGAGACGCAGACGCACGCGCATATTTATTCCTCCAGGATGATTTCCCCGCTTTTGCCGCCGGCCTTGCGCACCAGCCGGATATCGGTGATGCGCATGCCGCGATCCACGGCCTTCGCCATGTCGTAAATGGTCAGCGCCGCCACCGACACGGCGGTCAGCGCTTCCATTTCCACGCCGGTCTTGCCGGTGGTGCGCACCGCCGCCTCGATATCAATATAGGCCGGCTCCTGGTCCGTCGGCCCCGGCGTCAGCTCCACGGCCACATGGGTGAGCAGGAGCGGGTGGCACATGGGGATGAGGGTGCCGGTGTGCTTGGCGGCCATGATGCCGGCGATGCGGGCTGTGGTCAGCACATCCCCTTTCTTCACCTGGCCGGCCTGTATCAGGCGCAGGGTCTCGGCGCGCATATAGACGCGCCCGCGCGCCACCGCCACGCGCTCGGTGTCCGGTTTGGCGGTGACGTCCACCATGCGCACCTGCCCCTGTGCATCCACATGGGTCAGGGATGGATTTTCGGCGTCGGTTGGCGTATCGTTCATGGTCTCCCTCGTACATATTCGGGTTTTTCACTGTATGTAGAGCGGCGCATGCGCCGCCCTGCGCGCCCATATGGGTCATCCCAGGCGTACTGCCGCGCCGGCCGCCCTATGTGGTCCATGGTCATTGGCCCCCGGCCCGCGCCTCACCCCCCGATCTGCGACATCAGCCGGCCGGTGGCGGTGATATCCTCGGCCAGATGGTGGCCGGCCGGCTTCTGTTCGATGGCCTGGCGGAGGATGTCCTGCAGTTCCTCCAGGCCGGCGCCGCGGCGCAGGGCAGCGCGGATATCAACCTCCAGGTCAGAGAGCAGGCAGGGCCGCAGTTTGCCGTCGGCGGTCAGGCGCAGACGGTTGCAGTGGAAGCAGAAGTGCTCACTGACCGCGGAGATGAAGCCGATGGTGCCGGGTGCGTCCGGGAGCCGATAGTAGCGCGCCGGCCCGGCGCCCCGCCCCGCGCCGTCGGACGGCTCCAACAGCCCCACCTCCGCCTCGATGCGGGCGCGGATTTCCGCCACCGGCACGAAGCCCCCTTTGGCCAGGCCGGCGGTTTCCCCCACCGGCATGACCTCGATGAAGCGGATATGCCAGGGCCGCGCCAGCGTCAGCCGGGCGAAGTCGGAAACTTCGTCATCGTTCAGGCCCCGCATGACCACGGTATTGATCTTGATGGGATGCAGGCCGGCCTGCTCCGCGGCCTCGATGCCGGCCAGCACGTCCTCCAGCTCGCCCAATCGCGTGATGTGTCGGAAGCGCGCCGGCTGAAGGGTGTCCAGGCTGACGTTGACCCGATGCAGGCCGGCGGCCTTCAGCTCCTGTGCGTGTCGGGACAGCAGGATGCCGTTGGTGGTCATAGAGATGTCATCAATGCCCGGCACGGCCGCGATCATGCGCACCAGCTCGGCGATGCCCAGGCGCACCAGCGGCTCTCCGCCGGTCAGGCGGATTTTGCTGATGCCCAGGCCGGCGGCCGCCTCCACCACCCGCGCGATCTCCTCGTAGCGCAGTATCTCGTCATGGGAGAACTTGTGCGGGATGCCCTCCGCCGGCATGCAGTAGATACAGCGCAGGTTGCACCGGTCGGTGACCGAGATGCGGAGGTAACTGATGGGACGCGCTAGCGAATCCAGGCAGGGCATAGACCCTCCTCTGGCCGGGCGGGGCCTGGGGAAAACAGCCGGCGGCATCGGGGGAAAATAACCGCTCGCGGGCCAGGGGAAGTATGCCGGCGAGCCGATCGGACGGGATACAGTTGCATGGACCGTTCTCCTTTCCAAGCACGGGAGGCGAGGGCGTTTCCGCCATCACCCTTGAGACCTCGTCGGTCTACTGCGGCTAACCGCCGTGGGCCATGCGCCGGTAGGACAGTTAGCTCGGAGAACTCGCGTGCTTTCATGATACATGCAAATTATAACCAAATACCGCCGGCCGTCAAACGCGGTACGGCGGTCTGGGAAAAGCTTTGAACAAGGTATGCCGGCGCTGGAGCAGGATCGGGGATGGGGCTTCTGGATTTGCCCGCTGTACTTTTTCGAGGCCTCTTATTTGACAGGCCGGCCCCGCCGGATATGATAAAACAGCATGGCCCCGGGCAGGCGCATGACGGCAAGGTGCCGCCGGCCAGTGAGGTGAGGGACCTATGAGGCGTATGGCCACCATTGCCTGGAAAGAGGTACGCCATATCGTCCGGGACTGGCGGACCATGGTGGTCATGTTCCTGATCCCCATCGTCCAACTCTTCCTGCTGGGCTATGCCGCCACCACCGATGTGGAGCATATCCGCACCGCCGTCCTGGACGGCGACCGTTCGCCGGAGAGCCGAGAGCTCCTGCGCTCCTATGAGGCCTCTGGCTATTTCAGCCTGGTGCGGTATGTCGAGAGCGAACAGGAGCTGGCGGAGATGATGGACCGCGGGGACGTGCGCGCCGGCGTGCTGGTGCCGGCCGGTTACGGCCGCCGCATCCTGGCCGGCGAGAAGGCGCAGGTAGCCTTTGTCATTGACGGCTCTGACCCCAATGTCGCCAACGCCGTCTTCGCCGCCTCCCAGCAGGTTGGGCAGGCCTACAGCCTGCGCCTGATGGAGCGCCGGCTGGGCATCTCGCCGGAGGAGCTGATGGCCCTGGAGGTGCGCCCACGCGTTTGGTACAACCCGGAGATGAAGAGCGTGAACTTCATGATCCCGGGCCTGATGGCCATGATCATGTACCTGCTCACCACCATGCTGACCGCGCTGGCGGTGGTGCGGGAGCGCGAGCAGGGCACGGTGGAGCAGTTGATGGTCACCCCCATCCGGCCGGCGGAGCTTATCGTCGGCAAGGTCCTGCCCTATGTGGCCGTGGCCTTTTTCGACATGCTGGAGGTGCTGGCCATCGGCACATTGTGGTTCAAAGTGCCGGTGCACGGGAGCATCGGCCTTCTCCTTGGACTGTCGTTCGTCTTTCTGCTGAGCTCGCTGGGAATCGGCATTTTTATCTCCAGCGTGGCCAACACCCAGCAGGAGGCGATGCTGTTGGTCTGGCTGACCCTGCTGCCGTCCATCTTCTTGGCCGGCTTTTTCTTCCCGATCGAGGCCATGCCGCCGGCCCTGCAGGGGATCAGCTACCTCATCCCACTGCGCTATATGCTGGTCATCATGCGCGGGATTATCCTGAAGGGCGTGGGCCTGAACCTGCTGGTTCCGCATGTGATCCCGCTCCTCATCTTCGGTGTGTTCATCATGGGCGCGGCCGCAATGCGCTTCCGCAAACGGCTGGAATGAGCGGGAGGCAGTCCGCTATGTCCGATGTGGTCATCGAGGCTCGAGGGTTAACCAGGCGCTTCCGCAGGGTGGTAGCGGTGGACCATCTGGACCTGACCATCTACCGCGGGGAAATCTTCGGCCTGCTCGGCCCGGACAGCGCCGGCAAAACCACCACCCTGCGCCTGCTGTGCGGGCTGATGCGCCCGAGCGAAGGGTCGGCGCGCGTCGCCGGCTGTGATACCGTGCGTCAGGCAGAGGCCCTCAAGCGTCAAATCGGCTATATGCCCCAGCAGTTCTCCCTGTACGGCGACCTGACCGTCATGGAGAACCTGCTCTTCTTCGCCGATATCTTTGACGTGCGGGAGCCGGAGCGTTCCCAGCGCATCGAGCGGTTACTGCGCTTCGCCGGCCTGGAGGAGTTCACCGGCCGGCGCGCCGCCTACCTCTCCGGCGGCATGAAGCAGAAGCTGGCCCTGGCCTGTGCGCTCCTGCATCAGCCGCCCATCCTTCTGCTGGACGAGCCCACCACCGGTGTGGACCCGGTCTCGCGCCGCGAATTCTGGCAGATCCTGACGGAACTACACCTCGCCGGCGTTACCCTGGTCGTCACCACGCCGTATATGGACGAGGCGGAGCGCTGTACCCGCGTCGGCCTGATGTACCAGGGCCGGCTGATGGTGTGCGACACGCCGGCGCGCATCCGCCAGATGATCGAGGGTGAGGTGATCGAACTGCAGGTGGGCGCCTTCCGGCAGGCACGCCTGCTCCTGCAGGATGCGCCGGGCGTCGTGGAGGTACAGACCTACGGGGAGATGCTTCATCTCATCGTGGACAATGCCGAGGAGCGCATGCCGGCCATCGCCGCCCGTTTGGAAGAGGCCGGCATCCCCGTGCTCTCCATGCGCCGCACGCGGGCGCGCATGGAGGAGGCGTTCATCAGCCTGATCCGCCGGCAGAACGCCCGCCTCCAGGCTGAAACTACGGCATCGGGAGCAGAAGGCCATGGCGGATGAACTGGCGGTGGACGTGCGCGGCCTGGTAAAAAAGTTCGGCGATTTCACGGCGGTGGACAATGTCCACTTCACCATCCGCCGCGGGGAAATATTCGGCTTCCTGGGGCCCAACGGCTCCGGCAAGACGACCACTATCCGCATGCTGTTAGGGCTACTGCGGCCGACCGCCGGCGAAGCTACCGTGCTGGGCTTCGACATTCGCCGGCAGACCGAGGAGATTCGCCAGCGCATCGGCTATATGTCCCAGCGCTTCAGCCTCTATTATGACCTGACCGTCTCCGAGAACCTCGACTTCTTCGGCCGCACCTACGGCGTGCGCGGGGAGCGGCTCCGACAGCGGAAGGAGTTCGTGTTGGAGATGGCCGGCCTGAAAGGGCGCGAGCGCGAGCTGACCCGCAACCTTTCCGGCGGATGGAAACAGCGGCTGGCGCTGGGCGCGGCCATCCTGCACGAGCCGGAGATGCTGTTCCTCGACGAGCCGACCGCCGGCGTAGACCCCATCTCCCGCCGCGCCTTCTGGGACCTGCTGTACGAGCTGGCCGACGCCGGCACCACCATCTTGGTCACCACTCATTACATGGATGAGGCGGAGCACTGCCACCGCCTGGCGTTCATTTACCGCGGGCGCATCATCGCGCAGGGCACGCCGGAGGAGATCAAGCGCCAGATGCCCGGCCAGGTGCTGGAGATTGACAGCGAGGCGCCGGATGAGGCTGTGAAGCTTCTGCGGGCCAGCGGCGCATTTAATGAGGTGGCGCTGTACGGCACGCTGGTGCATGCTATCGGCCCGGACGCCGGCGCCCGTGCGGGCGAGGTTCGGGAGATGCTGGAGAACGCCGGCGTGCGCGTCTATGCGGTCAATCATATCCCACCCTCTCTGGAGGATGTCTTCATCGCCCGGGTCGGGGAGCAGGCGAAAGCCGCTGACCGGAACCCGGGGATCGGAGGTCAGCTATGAAGCGCACCCCTCGCATCATCATCGGCGCAGTTCTGGCGGTGCTGGTGCTGGCCGCCGGCATATACCTTTGGCGGACGCCGGCGGCGCGTTCCGAAATTTCTGTCCGCCTGGGGCTGGCGCCCACGCCGGCGGCCGGCCCCTACATCTTCGCGTCGGGCAGTATCGAGGCCACCCTGGTCGGCGTCTCCAGCGAGGTCGGCGGACGGGTGGCGGCTGTCCATGTTGATGAAGGGGACGAGGTGAGCCAAGGGCAGGTGGTGGTGGAGCTGGATACCGCCCTGATAGATGCCGAGATTCGCAAAGCCGAGGCCGCGGTGGCGCTGGCCGAGGCCGGCGTCGCGCTGGCCCAGGCGCCTTTCCAGCCGGAGCTGATCGCCAAGGCCGAGGCGTACCACCACCAGGCGGAGCTGGCGGTGCAGGCCGCCTATCAGGCCTGGCAGGACGCGCAGGCCGTCCTGACGGCGCCGCGCGATGTGGATGTCCAGCTCGCCGGCGCCCGCACCAAGGCTTCCGCGGCCGAGCTTCAGGTGCAGATCGCCGGTCTGCTGGCCCAGGCCGCGGACCTGGAGCAGGCCATGTACGAGCGCTTGGTGAAAAGCCTGGAAGGGGGTGTGGAGGTCGTCGTGCCGGGGCCGGGCGGTCCGACGCCCGTGAAGGTGCCGGCGCCGCCCCAGACCCTGGAGCAGGCGCGCGAGCAGTGGAACCTGGCGAGCCAGCGCACCTGGCAGGCCTATGCCGCGCTGGAAGAGGCCAAACGCGCCAGGGAGGCCGCCCTGCGGACCCTGGCGGACCTCCAGCACCAGAAGGAAAACCCCCTCACGCTGGAAGCGCAGGTGCATGCCGCGGAGGCCAATTATCAGCAGGCCCTGGCGGCGGAGGAAGCGGCGCGCCGCGCCGTCGAAGACCTGAAAGCCGGCTCGCGCCCGGAAGATATCGCCGTTGCCCAGGCGGAGCTGAGCAAGGCCCAGGCGGCGCTGAAGCTCCTGCAGACCCAGCGGGAGAAGATGACCCTGCGGGCGCCGACGGCCGGCCTGGTCACCGAGCGCAGTGTGGGCCTGGGGGAGGTGATTGCGCCGGGCGCCCGCATCCTGCGCATCGCAAACCTGGATGAGGTGACCCTTACCGTTTATGTGCCGGAGCCGCAGATCGGCCGGGTGAAGCCCGGCCAGCGGGTGCGGGTGGAGGTGGATGCCTACCCCGGCCGGCAGTTCGAGGGGCGCGTCAGCCGGGTCGCCGATGAGGCCGAGTTCACCCCAAAGAGCGTCCAGACGAAGGAAGAACGGGTCAGCCTGGTCTTCGCCGTGGAGATCGAGATTCCCAATCCTGACCACGCCCTGAAGCCGGGCATGCCGGCCGATGCCTGGATTTTCGTTGAGGAGGTGCGCTGATGTCCAGACCCCGCCGCACCATGCTCATGACACTGCTCATCCTGCTGACCGCCGCCGGCTGTCTTTCTTGGCCGGCCCAGCAGGCGGGCGTCCTATCGTTCATGGGCTCTCGTCGGGAAAACAACGCCGCGTTCGAGGCCTCCGGCACCATTGAGGCGGAGCAGATAACCATTGCCAGCGAAATTGGCGGCCGGGTGGTGACGGTGTACGGCCGGCAGGGGCAGACCGTGGAGCAGGGGGAAGTGCTGATCGCGCTGGACGACGCGCTCATCCGAGCACAGATCGGGCAGGCCCAGGCGGAGGTGGAGAAGGCCCAGGCGGAGCTGGAACGGCTTCTGGCCGGCGCCCGACCGCATCAGGTGGAACGGGCACAGGCGGAGCTGGCGCAGGCGGAAGCGAAAGCCGCCGGCGCCAAACAGGCCTGGGAGGATGCCCGGCGACTGCGAGAGGACCCTCAGGAACTGGACGCGCAGATCCACGCCGCGCAGAATGAGGTGGCCCTGGCCGAGGCGCGCCTGGACGCGGCGCGCGCCCGCCTCTCAGAGGCGGAAGCCCGCTATGAGGCGTCGAAAGGGGGCGGCTCGGATATCGAGAAGACGACCCAGGAAATCCTGCGCCGGCAGGTCGAGGCGGCTCGCCTGGCGGTCCAGCAGGCCGAGCTTGCGCTGGCCGGCGCGCGGCAGACGCTGGCGGTGCTCCAGCAGATACGCGCCCAGCCGGCCTCCCTCGACACGAGCGTCCATCAGGCGGAGTGGGGCTATAAGCTGGCCGAGGCCGAGGTGGAGGTGCGTCGGGCGGAGCTAGCACTGCTGACCGCCGGCCCGCGCGCGGAAGAGGTGGCGCTGGCCCGGCGCAAAGTCGAGCTGGCACAGCGCGCCGTCGAGGCGCTGGAGGTCCAGCGCGACAAGCTGACCCTGCGGGCGCCTATCGCCGGCCTCATTTCCTCGGTCATGATCCACGATGGGGAGAGCGCGACCGCCGGCGCCGCCTTGATGACCATCTCGGACCTGGCCCACGTGCACCTGACCATTTACGTGCCGGAGGCCGACCTGGGACGCGTGTACCTGGGACAGCCGGCGGAGGTGCGGGTGGATGCCTATCCTGATCGCGTTTTCCCCGGCCGGGTGACCTATATCGCCTCACAGGCGGAATTCACCCCGCGCAGTGTGCAGACGAAGGAAGAGCGCGTCAATATGGTCTTTGCCGTGAAAATCGCGCTGGACAATGCGGAGGGCATATTGAAGCCGGGGATGCCGGCGGATGCGAAGCTCCTGCCGTAGGAGGTTACGCCGGCCGGCGGGATACCATGTGCCAGATGCCGAGCGGCTCCGGCGCCCGCACCAGCAGGGAGGCCAGCAGGTACATCAGCGCGCCGATGGTGATGCCGCCCAGGGCGGTCAGCCAGGCACTGCTCTCCCCAAGATAGTACAGGAAGCTCCACAGCACTATACCCATGGCGCCGGCGGAAAGCGTGATGCGGCCCAGGGAGGCGCTCATCTCTCTCCACGGCAGGCCGCCGGCGCGCCGCGCC